>WSSedL1CaDRAFT_10000990_pt1 | contig 18103 bp, 20 predicted proteins | sample WetSurSL1Cattail_FD_9464 | JGI IMG/M metagenome (IMG submission 9464)
GATCGAGTATTATCTCAAAGGAATGCGATAGCATACTACTCACATCGGAAAAAGAGAAACATGAATTTTGCACTTGTTGAGACGGGTTAGCTTTCGCTGTAGTATTAGTTGATGTAAATGAAAATGAGGATATTACAAAGGCTTATCGCATGGATAATGACGAGTTTGCATTTGGTTATGAATTTGTTAAGAAGGCGATCATGCGTGAAATAAACTTTGGAGAGAGTGATATTGTTGGTGAAAAATTGACTGTATCAGGATTGGAGGAAATCAGAAAGGGTTTCAAAATATGCAAATATTGTGGCAAGCTACAGCCTCAAAGTGGAGAACCGGTGCACACATTTGCCTGTAAAGCAAAAAAGCCGCAACCGGGAAATTCGGATCCATTTGAAGAATATTTATTTCTCTACCGCGAGTTTATAACCGAGTCCTTGCGAATTTTGGTTCCTGCTACCACTATGGATTCATCCAAGGTAAGGCAGGAAACCTTCACTGCGGCTTTTATGCTTGGCATGAAGGAGTATTTCGGTAATGTAGATCATCTTAGAGCATGCTTGAGCGAGGTGCCGGTTCAGGATGCGGATTATCGCAAGCAATATCTTGTGATATATGACTCAGTGCCAGGAGGCACAGGATATTTGAAACAATTATTGCAGCAGGAAAATGCCTTTACTGAAATATTGGAAAAAGCATTGGCAGTTTTGGAAAATTGCAGTTGTAAAGATGATCCTCAAAAAGATGGATGCTATCATTGCCTTTATGCATACCGGCAGAGTCAGAACATCGGTCAGATCTCGCGGGTTATCGCGATGCGCTTATTAAAACAGATACTCAGTGGGAAAGAGAATATTGAAGAAATCCCCAAGCTAGCTAATATACCCGTTAACTCCCTATTTGAGAGTGAACTTGAGCGACGTTTTATTGAAGCATTTGAAAAGGAGTATATACATACAGGCGCGCCTGCTATTACCAAGCAGCTGGTGAATGGTAAAGAAGGTTATTTACTTCGCGCTGGGGATTGCAGGTGGGAAATCGAGCCTCAGGTGCTTCTTGATTCAAGGTATGGAATTTCCGTGCAATCGAGAGCGGACTTTGTGTTATGGCCAGTTAGAGCAGGTGCTGGACATAAACCTGTAGTGATATTCACTGATGGGTTCTTGTATCATAAAGATAAAGTTGCAGATGATACGCTAAAACGTGAAGCAATTAAGCGAAGCGGACAGTTCCGGATATGGTCGTTGAGCTGGAGGGATATTCAAAGTGTATTCCAAGCGCAAGGAGATTATGCAACTCCTACCTTGGCTCCGGAAGCGATGCCCTCGGGTGCCCGCGTTTACAAGCCAACAATTGAAAATGGACATGCTGAAGAGCTGCATCCTGACAAAGCTTCGCCTTTTGAATTATTGGTATGGTATTTGGAAAGGCCTGATGCTGAGCGAATATTCTCTGTACATGCAAAAGCATTCGCTATGTCTCTGCTTGACTTAAAGAACCTCAATAACAGTGTAGCTTTTGCGGACTGGAATTATATGATTGCACCAATTATTGACGCACTTGCCATGCGTGATACGGATTTCGAAGTTTCAAACACTGTATTTGGAAAGTGGGCGCCAAGGAACTCACATGCTCATTTGAGTATATTGTCCGGAGTAGTTACAACTGATATGCAGCAATATAAGGCCAATGCTGTTGTGACTGTTTGTTCTCTTCTAAATGATGACAAGGATGAAAGAACGGATAAATATGAAGCCGATTGGAACGGATTCTGGCAATTCTTTAATTTGATGCAGTTCCTGCCTAGTTTTGCCGCTGTTACTGAGACAGGTATTGAGCAAGGCGTATACAATGCAATTATTTTAAAAGAACAGACAGCGGATGATTATGTAACAACAGTAGTATCCGACGAGCTTTGGACGGAAATCCTGGAGCAATTGTTTGATGTTGCTGCCAAGGAATGTGCAAATAAACTTATTGCACTTGGCGTCCAGGCACCATCTGCCGCCGGATATGAGCTGATTAATGCGGCTGGCGCTATTATCGCGGAGTGCGAGATTGCTTGGGTAAATGAAAAAGTTGCATTAATACTCCCGGAACAGATTGAAAGCAGAGAAGTATTTGAGCAAAACGGATGGACTGTAATCGGAGTGGACGACGAATTTTCAGTAGATATTTTTCAAGGAGGGACTGACCGATGAGCCAGAATGTTGTTGCAATTTCATCTGATTTTTTGACAGCTTTTGCTGCCTTGCCCCGGCAAATCCAGGGAAAGGTTACTGAGTTTATTAATAAGTTTCGCAACAATCCAACGTCACCGGGTATTAATTATGAAAAAATCAATGATGCCGCAGATGGTAAAATATGCTCTGTCCGTATTGATGATACCTATAGAGGTATCGTAGTTCGACTTGAGGAAAGTGGAGTATTTCTTTTACTGTGGGTTGATCACCACGATGAGGCATATGACTGGGCAAGACGAAAGAAATGTATAATAAATCCCCAAACGGGTAGTGTCCAAGTATTTGATCTTCAAAAGATGGATGAAGCAGAATCGTTAATTCCTAAGAATTCTTACTTATTTGCACAGGTGTCTGATAGTGATCTGCTGCTATTAGGTGTTCCTGAAGAGCAAATAGATGTGATAAGGACTATAGCGACAGTTGACGATTTTTATAGCATAAAAAAATTTATTCCGGATGATGCATACGAGAACCTTGAATGGATAGCAAACGGCTTTACTGCCAAAGAGGTACTTGAATCAATTGCTTCTGAAAAAGAAGATGTTCCAAAAGATGGCGATTTTGCAGCCGCATTGCAGAATCCGCGTAGTCAAAGGTCTTTTGTCATTATTGAAGGGGAAGATGAGCTTCGTAGAATAATGGCAGAGCCACTTGAGAAATGGCGAGTATTCTTACATCCTACTCAGTTAAAAATTGTTCAGAAAAATTATTCCGGTTCGGCACGAGTACTCGGGGGAGCAGGTACAGGCAAAACTGTGGTGGCAATGCATCGTGCAAAATGGCTTACACAGAAATTATGCAGTAAGGAGAAGATACTTTTTACCACCTTTACGGCTAACCTCGCTGGAGATATTAGAGACAACCTGAGAAAAATATGTACAGTTGAGGAACAGAGGCATATTGAAGTAATTAATCTGGATGCATGGGTATCTCAATTTCTTAAGGAAGAAGGATATACATATTCTATTGCTTATGAGGACGAATTAAATGAAATATGGGAAGAAGCTATTACTATGGCTGATGAAGATATTGATCTACAGGTCGGCTTTTTCCTTGAGGAATGGTCCAAGGTGGTAAGTGCAAATGAAGCATTTTCCCTGGAACTCTATTTGAAAGCTCCTCGTCTTGGGAGGGGTACCCGCTTGGATCGTAAGAAACGTATACAGGTTTGGCATGTAATAAATGAGTACCAAAATATCATGAAAGAAAATCACTTTCGTGATATAGAAACTGCTATGTATGAATGCCGCAAATTATTAGAAAAAAAAGCAATAGAACAAAGATACGCAACAGTAATAGTCGATGAAGGGCAGGATTTTAACGTTAGTGCTTTCAGGCTCTTGAGAGCTTTGGCAGGGTCTGAACATCAAAATGATATGTTCATAGTTGGCGATTCTCATCAGCGCATATATAAGAATAAGGCGTCGCTTTCAAAATGTGGTATCAATATCCGTGGGCGTAGCAATTACCTTAAAGTTAACTACCGAACCACTGAAGAGATAAGAAAATTTGCCTTTGCATTGTTAAAAGGCATATCATTTGATGATCTTGATGACGGATACGATGAAGGCAAGGTTTGCCAATCACTAACACACGGAGAAGCTCCGGTAACAGTCAATTTCAAGACTGCAACTGAGGAATTTGATTATATTGCTGAGGAACTAAAAAAGTTGATAAATAGTGGTGTAAACCAAAAAAACATATGTGTTGTAGCTAGGACACACCGCTTGTTGGACGACTATATTGCCTTACTAACTCGTTCTGGACTAAAGACTTATGAGATTAAACGAAATAAACTGGATGATAGAAGTTTTGATGGTGTTCGTATGGCAACTATGCATAGAGTAAAAGGACTGGAATTCCAGTATGTTTTTATTGTTGCTGTCAATAACCGAATTCTTCCTCTCGTCTCTGTGATCAACCATACGGATGCTATTTCAGAAGAAGAGTCGATAACGGCAGAAAAGTGTTTACTGTATGTTGCATTAACACGAGCGCAAAAATCAGCTTACATCACAAGCTATGGTTCACCGTCTGAATTTTTGTTGTAGGGTATTTGCTTTTTAGAGGACTCGATTTATTAATATTAAATTGGAGTAAACGTACTATTGGGAGCATGTAGGCCGGCTTGCCCCGCCAAGGTATAAGGAACATTGGGAGGATAAGAAAAAATGGTAGGATAAACATTTTCTTGAGCAGCTTATTGTGACTTATGAGGGAGAAGATCAGAGCAAGCAGATAGAGAGGATTCTTAATGATGTGTTTGGAATATTCTGAAAATATGGGGGTACCATTGCCATGGATATTGAGCCTAGATTTAGAAAAGGTGATAATGTATTAATCATCAGTTCAAAAAGAATTGGCACAGTGAACGTTGTTATGAATCGGGATAACAATATAGCATATGCCGGAGAATTATACCTGGTCTGTGGCAAGTCTGCAATTACTACGACACAATAAGTATCTCAGCATGATTGAGAGTCTGGCAGCAAGCAGAATACAACCTCTCTGGGAATTGGTTATCATCGACGAAACTCATCACATGCGCAATTCTGATACAGAGAGTAACGTCTTGGGAAATATCCTGAGCAGTATGACGAATATGATGCTGATGCTTTCTGCAACGCCACTGAACCTAAAAGATGAGGATTTATTTAATCAATTGCATATTTAAATCCTTCTATGTTTCCTGATTTGCGACATTTACGGCAATGATTTCACCAACAAAAAGTATTAATAGATGCAGGAAGCTATTAGTAGAAGATACCACGACAGTATATGGAGAAATTTTAAAACAAATGGAAGAGATTGAGAGTGGTCCTTTAGGGAGCGCTGTAACAAGCCATCCGGGGGTTATTGAGTTAAGACAGAGAATTGCGGATGAAATGAAGCTAAAAGCCGCTGACATAGCTAGATATGACCGAATGTTGCTGTCTTTAAATCCACTGGATAATTCCTTCACCAGAACTTTAAAACGTGAGGCTATTGGGCATAGAGTAACAAGGGAGCCTGTAAAGATTGGTGTGGAACTGACATCGGATGAAATGGATTTTTATAATGATGTTATAGAACTTACAAAGGTAGTATCAAATGGTTCAATGGAAATAAGATAGAATATGAAAATCAATACGTCCCTGAATAAACCGGTTATAGGATCTTCTAAAGAGGTTTAATTTCTCATGGAGTAACAAACTCAGTTTTGGCAAAAAATTGGATCATTCTGATCTTTTTTGCATTAACCAATATATCAGTTCCTCAAAGTTAAAGAAATTCTTTGCTGGTTATTAAAACTAGATGTTTTAATAACCAGCAATTCAACAACATAATATGAATCATACTGGTTTCATCGGTTCTATGGGTGTATGAACTTTGCCAGGGCAGAAAGTGGATGCAGGCAGACAAAACCGATTTATGGTACGGAGGAAGGAACCAACCAAAAGTAAATTGTGCTATATAAATTACAAATGCCGATTTAGTTTTAAACCTTCTTGTAACCCATTTGGATATAGGTAAATAAGCTTTTTACGGTTGAATATAGGATCAGTATCATGTATGATGCTGTGATGATTTGGACAGACAATGAGTTGATTCCTGGAGTCGTTATTCAGGCTGTTTATAAAATAGTCAATATGATGTGATTCAACAACATGGGTATCATATTCTGTGCCTGTAATTTGACCGCAGATCTGGCATCTATAATTATAGAGCAGCTTTAAATTATCACCAATTTTTTTATTCAGTTTTCGAATCTTTACAATTCTTTTGTTTTCAAGGATTGCAGCGCTTTTATCCTCTATATCATAATTGAAATTTGCTTCCATGATTCGTTCCGAGTGGTGCTGGAGAGTATTTCGCATATATGAGATGTCATCTGCCTCAATTGCTTCAAGAATATAAGAATCCTCATATTCTGTGGTGTAAATTGCAAGATATTCTTTATAATCTTCCGGTAATTTAATAATGCTGCGATCGTTATTTGGACGGATTTCCCTGTTGGTTTTGAAATATTGGAAGCTCTTTGCAAAGCATGTCTGTAATGCATTTGCCAGTTCCCCGTTTCTCGGATACCTGATTTGGAGTATATCCTTTTTCCTGTTAAACTTTGCATCGAAATTGACATTGCGAATATATGCTTTATAAGCTTTCCCATTCAGGTGCAGGTTGATTTCTCTTGCCTCTCCTCTTTGCAAAAACCTTCCCATGTTTCGAGCAAAAATGACCTGATTGTCTACTGGAAGAGTTAGCCCTTCCATCAAAAGGGACCAGTTTATTTCTGCTTTATAAACATAATTCTCATAAACTTCCAATATTCCATCCCCTTAAACGAAGATCAGGTTGAGTTTAAGGATAATCAACCTTGTTTTGGATTTGGTATAATGTAATCTTATCATGTTTTATTTAAATATTACAATGCTTGTAAATAAATGTTGATATGTTATCATGAATTGTAGAATGTATTATGTCATTTGGAGATAGCATATGGAAGATCAGATCAGAATTGCTGCATTTCAATGGCTGAAAGAACAAACTAATATATATGGTGAAGTTCTTCCAAGAGTGCTTTTGGAGAAAGGCTTTGACTATTGCGGACAAAGGGTTACACTGGTGGGCCCTTCAGGGATTTGGAAACCGCGAATGTTTGAGCGGATTCCACTTTCATTAACGACTACTTACGATGGTCCGTATGAAGATTCTTTTACCAAGGATGGCTTCTTGAATTATCGATATAGAGGATCTGATCCGCTTCAAAGGGATAATGTTGGTTTGAGAGAAGCGATGAAAAAGCAGATTCCACTCATTTATTTTCATAGTATCGTTAAGGGCAAGTATCTTGCAGTGTGGCCTGTTTACATTATACAGGATAATCCCAAAAGTTTGTTGTTTACAGTAGCAGCGGATGAATTAAGTTCTGTTGAGAATTTTCTGCACAAATCGCCTAATGATGTTATGGCGGATGATGGTGAATACGCCAAGCGTAACTATATAACCGCTACAGTGAAAACACGATTACACCAAAAATCTTTCCGAGAAAGAGTTCTCCAGGCATATAAAGAACAATGTACCTTCTGTAAATTGAAGCATACTCAGTTGCTGGATGCAGCACATATTATTTCTGATGGAGAAATGTTCGGTGACCCCATTGTAGTAAATGGATTATCCTTGTGTAAAATTCACCATGCTGCTTTTGACGCCAATATTATTGGTGTGACTCCTGATTATTTGATTAAGGTCAGAGAAGACATTTTACTTGAAAGCGATGGCCCTATGTTAAAGCATGGGATTCAGGAATTACAGAATCAAAAGCTCATCCTTCCCAATCACAAAAATCTATGGCCCGACCGTGACAGGCTATCAATAAGATATGATAAATTTAGGCAAGCAGGCTAATGGCATGCTGCATTGTATTTAGTATGACAGAACTTACTATAAAGGAGTTTCAACTATGTCTACAATCTCCTACAACAAATAATCCGTGACAAGATCCCCGAAATCATAGAGCAAAGCGGCAAGCGCCCAATCATAGAACAACTCGATTCTGAAGCCTATAAAAAATGCCTCGATGCAAAACTTGGCGAAGAGCTTCAGGAATACCTTGAGTCGGATAAAGTGGAAGAACTGGCCGATCTTGTTGAAGGCTTGACCTGAAAACGGCAGTTGAAATGGGTGAGCTGACGCCGATCCGCTGTATCCGGGTTAAAACGAATGTGGATATTTCTTCGGTGCGGATCAACGGTATTAAATATTACTCGCAGGATCTTGAAAACAGGCTTTTTCTGCCGGAGAGAAACAGTCTTCTGGTTGATACCTGGCTGCAATATGTCAAAGATAAAAAGACTGTTGTGTTCTGTGCCTCTGTCAGGCATGCGGAAGAGATTGCCGGCCTGTTCCGGATGAACGGGGTATCTTGTGCGGCTGTTTCCGGAACACAGATAAGTGGTGAGCGGGAACGCATTTTACAGGAGTATGAACACGGGAATACCAACGTCCTATGTGCGTGCGACCTTCTGAATGAAGGCTGGGACAGCCCGAAAACGGAAGTGCTGTTTATGGCAAGGCCTACGCTTTCCAAAACTCTTTATTTGCAGCAGTTGGGGAGAGGGATGCGGAAATGTGAAGGCAAGGAATTCCTGATGGTCTTCGACTTCATTGATAACGCCAACCTGTTCAATATGCCCCTGTCCATTCACAGGATTCTGAATCTCAAGGATTACAGGCCTGGTGAGCTCGTGCTGGCTCCACAGGGCAAGTTCAAACTGGACCGGGATTTGCTGGCGAAGGGGGAAAAACCATCTGTATACCTGGACTTCCCGGTAGAGGTGTCGGATTATGAATTGATCGACCTGTTTAACTGGCAGGAGCAGGTGAAGGATATGATTTCCCAGTTGGAGTTTGTTCGTATGGTTGACGTACAAACCGAGACGATTGAACGGTATATCCGGGAGGGTCGGGTCAAAGCGGATTTGGAGGTGCCGGTCGGTGACAGTCGCAGCTTCAAGTATTTCAAAGAGGAGACGGTCCGGCAATATGCCGCTGAATATGGTTGGGAGCTTATTACTGCAGCAAATATGAAGGACAAGTTCATGGAGATGGTTGATGCCATGGATATGGCTTTCTCATACAAGCCTGTTCTGCTGAAGGCAATGTTTGAACATGTGGATGAGAATGGGCGTGTTCGGATTGAGCACCTGGTTGACTATTTTATCAATTTCTACATGGAACGCAAGGGCAGGGGTTTGCCGGTTGAGAAGAAATCGAGTATTTTCTGCCGGGAGGATTATTCCCGGAAAGAAGTGGAACGGAACATTTTCGCGAACCCTTTCAAGCGCTTCGAAGATATGAGGTTCATGAAACGGAGCCGTGAACTGGAATTTGTTGAGTTCAACCGGAATGTATTCAGGAAACTGACTAAGGAAGATATTCAATGGATCAGAGAGCACTGCGACTGTAAGCTGGAGGAGTATTACGGGAGGGTCTCCAAATAAACAATACGAAAATATTTTACTTGTGATTATTGCCTTTATAAATTGGAAATGATATTATTTACTTAACAAAACGTAGGCTGATTATAAATATGACCGACGTTAAGTATAAGGGCGATGCATATGGATAAGTTTAGCGCAAATGAATTCATTGAAAATTTTAATAAGGCAGGTGGAACAATATCTGCTAATGAACTGAAAAATTCAGGGCTAACGGCATATAATATTGACACACTTACTAACGCCGGAACGATTGAGAGAATCCGCAGAGGATTGTACCGAATCCCCGGGAAGGCTCATGAGATGAGTGAATTGCTTGAAGCAGCAAGGATGATTCCTCAAGGTGTAATGTGTCTGCTTTCTGCATTGTCATGGCATGAGTTGACTACTCATATTCCCAAAGAGTATTCTCTGGCAATTCCCATTAAAGCACGAAAACCTGTTCGGCCAACTTATCCGCCTATACAGATATATTACTTTGCCTCACTGCGTTATTCGACAGGTCAAATGATTGTTAATGTGGATGGATATCCAGTAAAGGTATTTGATAAGGAAAAAACGCTGTGTGATATTATTTTTTATAGGAACAAAATAGGACAGGATATTGTGCGTGAAGCTTTGGATAGTTATATAAGAAATAAAGACAAAAACATTCAGAAGCTTATGCAGTATGCAGATATACTCAGAGTAAGTGCAACAATGAACAAATATCTGGAGGTACTGTTGTGACGAAGCCGATTAAGGATATTGCTGCTTCTGTACGTGCAAGGCTTTTACAGAATTCGAAAGAACAGGGTAAAACCTTCGATGAAGTTATGACACTATATATGTTGGAAAGGTTTCTTTACAGGCTGTCCCTTTCACAATATCGTGAGCAATTTATATTAAAAGGTGGACTCCTTCTCTGTGTGCTATTTAATGATCGGAGCCGTACAACCAAGGATGCAGACTTTTTAGCAAGACATCTTGTAAGTCAACTAGACAATATTGGTGATATTTTCAAAATGATATGTAGTGTGCAATGTAATGATGGCTTAATTTTTAATTCAGATACACTTCAAACAGTTCGGATAAAGGAAGATGCTGATTATGAAGGAGTTCGTGTAAATATTTTATGTTACATGGGACAGGCAAAAAAGGTTCTACAGATTGATATAGGGTTTGGTGATGTTATCGTTCCGAAACCGCAGGTAATGAGATATCCTTCGCTTCTTGGGATGGAATGTCCTGAGATTCTTACCTATTCAATAGAATCGGTTATAGCTGAAAAGTTTGAAGCAATGATTTCTCTTGCAGGTATGAATAGTCGAATGAAAGACTTTTTTGATATATATTCCCTCAGCGGACAGTTTGATCTAGATGGAAGAATAGTGTATCAAGCTATATTTGAAACCTTCCAGCGAAGAGGTACGGTTTATAATAAAAATGCATATGTTTTCACCGATGAATTCAAGATTCTTCCCGAAAAACAATTGCAATGGAAGGCATACTTGAAAAGATCAGTTCATCAGGACTTAAAATTTGAAAAAGTTATCGACGCTGTTAAGACTTTTCTTTTACCGGTATATGAATCACTTGTTATGGATAAAGAATTTTTTGGTAACTGGTCATCTAGACAAGGAATATGGATTACAGCCGGAATGAGGGGAGCTGAATAGAGTTGAATGTTTCAAATGATAGCTATGCAATGTTGCTTTTATGTTCCGACTTGGCGATAAAAAGTGCTGGTGACGGAATTAAGCCGTTTACGGTTTCGCAGTGGTCGAAGCTGGCGGAAAGACTGTCAGGAAATGCTTTAACACCAGGTGCGCTTTTTGATATTTCTTCGGAGGATATAAGAAAGAAATTGAGTTTATCAGAGGAGGAAATAAAAAGGATTGAAGGTCTGCTGTCCCGTTCAGGGCAATTTGGAATTGAATTGTCGGCCTTGAATGATAAAGGGATATTTACACTGACGAGAGCGGATAAGGATTATCCGGCAGCACTGAAAAGCAAGTTAAAAAGACTCGCGCCTCCTGTTTTGTATTTTGCAGGCAATCTGGCTCTTTTAAATAACAGCGGAGTGTCGATTGTGGGCTCCCGTAATATTGATGAAGCTGCTTTACGGTTTACAGAGCAGTTGTCCAAACGCTGTACGGAAGATGGAATGAACATTATTTCCGGAGGTGCCAGGGGTGTTGATTCGGTAGCCGAAAATGTTGCCAACAAATCTGAAGGTACAACGATTATAGTTGTTGCGGATAGTTTGGAAAAAAAAATTCGTAGCAAAGAAACAAGAGAAGCGATTATGAAAAAACAATCCCTGATTTTATCTGCATTCAGGCCGGATATGCCATTCCAGGCGTTTGCTGCGATGGAGAGAAACAAATATGTCTATGCCCTTTCAGATTATGTGGTTGTCATATCATCGGATTACAATAAGGGTGGAACCTGGGCAGGTGCAACTGAGAATTTGAAAAATAACTGGGTTCCCATGTTTGTCCGGAAAGCGGATGACATTCCGCAGGGCAACATACATCTGCTAAATAATGAGAAGGTTCATGCCTTAACGGAGCAGGTCTTTAGTGAAGAATCCAATATAGGTGACTGGTTTAAAAGTAAAACGAAGAATAGTGAAAGTAAAAATACTGTTCAGCAGATGTCGTTGTTTGATTATAAATAGAGGTCAATTTCATGAGAGAAGGTGTAATCCATAATATACTTAAGCAGCTTTTTATTATCCGGGGAGACAGTATGTAATCCGAATATATATCCATATAATGTGTTTGCCGATAAAGTAGAGAAATCATTATTCTTCAAGCCTATTACCGTTTTATATGGCAACAATGCATCTGGAAAATCTACTGTGCTCAATATAATGGCAAATAAGCTACAGATTGAAGGACAAGAGTATGCCACCTGCAATCAGTATGGTATTGTACAGTATTTCACAAAGTTCGTAGATGAATGCAGCTATACATTGGGTGAAGATGAAGACGGCAGGCAGATTGGCAGACTCCCCCGGGGAAGCCGGTATATTAAAAGTGAAGATATCTTATATGAAATAAAGAAAATACAACAGGAACAGATTCTAGGTGACGGATACATATATGAACATATCAAACGAGGGATGAATAAGGGACAAATAGAACAATTAAAGAACTCCGACAAGATGAAAAAGCAAATGGGATTTTTAAAATTTGCACAGGAAAAGTATTCGAATGGAGAAACTACTTTGCAAATATTTGATGATTTTGTTGAACCGGATGCACTTTATTTGCTGGATGAGCCGGAGGTATCCTTGTCGCCAGCAAATCAAACATTTTTGGCTGAGAAAATAAATGAAATGTCAAGGCTTTTGGGATGTCAGTTTATTATTTCCACGCATTCGCCATTTATGCTGGGGACATTGAATGCAAAAATCTACAATCTTGATTCAAGGGAACTAGAAGTGACAAAATGGACAGGTCTTGAGAATGTGAGGTACTTCTATGATTTTTTCGAGAGGCATAAGAAAGAGTTTACATAACAAAAATAAAATAAAGTAAGACACCCTATGTCAATATTTTGTAGAGTGCCTTGTTCGTTTTCAGGCTTATTCGTTCAAATCTTTAGTAATTAAAAATCCTTACTATGTTATAATATATACTATAGTTCGTGGAAGGAATGATTAAGATATGAGCATCAAAATATCCGTTATTGTACAGAAGGAAGAGAATTGGTATGTTGCAAAATGTCTTGAAAATAGTGTTGCATCTCAGGGTATAACGGTTGAGGAGGCTTTAGATAATTTAAGAGAAGCAATTGAGCTATACTATGAAGATGAAGATCCTGATATTGAACAAAAGCAGGTATTTCTTACTACAATGGAGGTAGCAATATAATGGGATCCAAATATCCAATATTGCCACCTGAAGATATAATTACAGCATTAAAAAAAGCAGGCTATTTAAAGGTTTCTCAGAAAGGCAGTCATTCCGAATATCGGAAGGATGGTAATCCTGTAAGAACAGTAATAGTACCGATGCATCATGAAGTTGCGAGGGGTACGTTGCAAAGTATACGTTGCAAAGTATACTTGAGCAGGCAGGATTAACCTTACAGGAATTTTTAGAATTGCTTTAGATGGCAAGTCCGGAAATCTATAAGAATTGAATAATGTATGCCCTTATATTCGAACCAGTGATTTACAGGCTTTGGTTCGGCTAACTTATCCAACTTATGACGACATCATCAATCTACCCCACCATGTCTCTACGACACGCCCTCATATGACTGCTATTGACCGGGCAACTCAGTTTTCCCCCTTCGCCGCACTGACCGGATATGGTGCCGCCATCAAAGAAACCGCAAGACTGACTGACGAGAGAATAAAATTGGACGGATATATGAAAGACGCTTTGAACGATAGGCTGCAAATCATAGCAGATCGGATTAAAGAGCATCCTGAGATCGCAATTACCTACTTTCAACCGGACATGAAGAAGAATGGCGGTGCTTATGTTACTGCTATCAATGCGGTTAAAAAGATAGACGAAAATGAACGGGTTGTCGTTATGACCGATGGCACAGCGATCCCCATTGATGAAATAATCAGCATAGATGGGCAGATATTCGCTTATGACTACTTTTACACATCGTCACAATAATCTTCCAAGATTATTTCTTTGCTTTGTTCTTATGTTGACAATGTGAACGGTAAAATGATAAACTAAATTCATAGTTACGTAACATATTAATCGATATGTTACGTAATATAATCCGCAGAACAATACGCATATTACCAGCGTAACCGAATATACTATGAAAGGAGGAAGACAAGGTGGGTGTTTTAATGACAAAGCCGGTAATTACCAAGGATCAAATGATACAATCATCTGTAGCAGCTAAACAATTTGGCAGTTTGAGAAAGAAAGCCAAGAAGTTGCCACAGTTTGTAACAGAAAATGGAACGATTGATACGGTTGTTCTTGATTATAACTATTATGAAGAAATGTATGAGCGGCTAATGGAACTGGAAGCCAAAGAAGAGGCAGGTATTTTGGAACAAAGGATAGAGAGGCTTGAGAAGAATCCCGAAGTCTCAGTATCATGGAAAAATGTACGCCGGACGGTGAAGTGATATGCCTGATGAGAAAAGATTTGATGTGAGGTTGGATCCCGATGCGCTCAAAGAGTATAATAAACTTGATAACTCCGTTTTAAAATAGTGAACAAGCAAATTGATGATTTGGAATTCCGGGCTGACAATGTCGGAAAGATGCTGGAAAATAAAAACAGTACCAAGCTTGCCGGCTGTCGGGAAATAAAACTCAAAGATATTGGAATACGTATAGTTTACAGGATAACAAATGAAACAGTGGAAGTCCTTCAGATAGTATATATTCTTACCGTTGAAAAACGTTCAAATGATTTGGTCTTTAAAATTGCTGATAAAAGAAATAATGAATTTAAGCAATATAAGGGTAAAGATCTTGCGAAATACCTGACCGGTACTCCAAAATGGGTAGATAAGAAGAACCCAAAGAAGATGAAAAACAGGAGCAATAAGGAAGCCGATAAATAGGTTAATGATGTGAATTACCATTATCTTAAATATACAAAATTATTATGCCATTGAAGAAATTCTTTGGAGGGGAGATCAGATGACTGATTTGGCATAACCAGGAGTTTTTGTCCATGATGCGCATAATATATTTTCCCATTACCAAAATCCGAGTGTAATCTATTACTAACATTTACAGTGTATTTATCATCAACAGTAATATATCCTTTATCAAATAGCGTAAACAATGTCAGACTGAGCTGATTCAAACCTATAGTGAATACAATGATGGCCGGCTGCTTGTGGAACACCTGAAGGAAGAACTTGAGAGAAAATATTCCATAATAGTGTCTGATGTTATAATTGAAGAATTAACCCTATGCCCGGAACCCAAACGTACCATCTTATTTGATTTACTAAATCAGATAAGATATATAGAAGTTGAAGAAACAGAGGAATCGGTAAACTTAGCAAAAAGTTATATAGAATATGGAGTTCTTTCACAAAAGAGTTTTGATGACTGCAGACATATGGCGATAGCAACAATAGCAGAGTGTGATTTTATTGTCAGCTGGAATTTTAAGCATTTTGTGAATATAAAAACTATCAATAAGGTTCAGGCAGTAAATAAGCTTTTGGGGTTTAGAGAAGTTTTGATATTACCACCTTCAATGATTTTAGAAGGAGATGAAGAATAATGATAAGTGATAAATTTACCATTGAAGATATACACCAAATCAGATACGATAGCTTCGAAAAGCGAAAGAACATGACCGCAAAGGAATTAATAGAAGATACAAAAAAAGGTGCAAAAGAAGGAAAACGAATCCTTGCAGAATTAAAAAGTAAAAAGAAAATTGAGAAAGTTGTATTATAATAGAATTAAATACTAAATTGAGCTAAATGCTCTTTTTTTTATTTTTTTCTTATATGTAACTGCACTTATTTATAAAATAAATTGAATTTTTCAAAGAATTTAAAATTTCTTAACCTCTCTATAACCGGCTCGCATCAGCGATTTTCAACGATGCAGCGTGTTCATCGCGTCTCGCCTAGCACCACCTCGCAAACCCTCGGCATGCAAAAAAACCGCTCAATGTGTGGTTTTCAAGTTAGCAGAGGTTCGGCTGGTCGGAGTGACAGGAAGGCGATCAGGGAAGACCGGTCCAATAAGGCCTCACCTACTCCTGTTGACAGATTGGTTGCGCCGGGACCGAAGGTGGCATGGCAAACCCCCGGGATACCCGTCAGCCTGCTGGTAACATATGACATAATTGCGGCATCTTCCATCCAATATTGATGGCGTAATGCTGGATGCTGATACATTAGTAGATTCCTTTGAAAAAGTATCGGTAATTCCGAAGATACCCTCCATATTTAAGCTTTGTCATTGTGTTCCACAGTTATTATTACATTGCCCTTTTTATGTCCTTTATCTACATATTTGTGAGCTTCGACAATTTGTTCAAGTAGATAGCACCTATCTATTACCGGTTTAATCTGTCCTTTGTCTTTAATTCCTCTGATCAGTGTAACAAACACAAACGTTATTACAAGAACTCTTTTATTATGTCACAAAATTATATGAAGAGGTAAGTTCTGTAGATTAAACTATTTTTCCTTTAATGCTATGATAAATTCATAAAATATTAAAGGAGGCAAGAAAATGAAAAAAGCTATCAGTAAGTCATTAGCAGCGGCTATGGCTATGGCTATTGCAATGACAATTTCAATGGCAGCCTGCGGTTCCCCAAAACCGGCTGAAAATTTAACTTCAGCATCTTCAGTAGCCGCAGCTTCATCGGCAACCCCGGAATCAAACGCACCATCAACTGCTGAGGCAAAAGCTGATCCTGTTAAACTGACCTTATGGCATATTCAGACGACTGATCCAATGCCAGGCATTATCGAGGATAGCATGAAGCGTTTCAAGACCGATAATTCAAATTATGATGTTGAAGTCTCGGTAATACAAAATGATGCATTTAAAACAAAACTTCAGATCTCAATGAGCTCAAATTCTATGCCTGATATCTTCCCGCACTGGTCAGGCGGTCCAATGAATGAATATGTTGATTCAAGCAAACTTGCAGATCTGACTTCCAATATGAACGAAAACAACTATAAGGAACGCTTTATGGATGCTGCTATAAATCAGGCCTCCTACAAAGATAAAATATGGGCAGTACCTGTTGAAAATACATCAGTGGCCATGTTCTTTTACAATAAGGATTTATTCGCTAAGTATAATCTGCAAGTTCCTAAAACAACTAAAGAATTAGAAGCAGTTTGTGATACTTTAAAATCAAAGGACATTATTCCGTTCTCACTGGCTAACAAAACTCAGTGGACAGGTTCAATGTATTATATGTATCTTGTAGACCGTATAGGTGGTGCAGGTGCTTTCAATGATGCTGCAGGACGTACAGGTTCATTTGAAAACGAAGCATTCACTCAGGCAGGAAACATCATTCAGGATTGGGTAAAGAAGGGCTATTTCAATAAAGGCTTTAACGGTCTTGACGAAGATTCCGGACAATCACGTACTCTTCTCTATTCCGAAAAAGCAGCAATGACGCTGATGGGATCATGGTTCCTTTCAACAGCAGCCGGTGAAAACAAAGACTTTATGAGTAAAGTAGGCTCATTCCCATTTCCTGCTGTTGAGGGTGGGAAAGGCGATGCAAACTCAGTTGTTGGAACAGTTGGAGATAACTTCTATTCTGTTGCTGCGGAATGTAAAGATGTTGCAGGTGCATTTAAAGCAATAACTTATTTGATAGACGATACAGCGGTGGCAAAACGTATTGAAGCAGGCAAAATTCCTCCTGTTAAAGGAGTAAAAGTGAGTGACCCTCTTCTTCAGGAGGTACTGAATTCTGTACAAAAAGCTCCATCGGTTCAATTGTGGTATGACCAGTATCTGTCACCTGAAATGGCTCAATTACATAAGGATACATCACAAGCTATATTCGGTTTAGCTAAAACACCTGAAGAAGTTAACAAAGAAATGGAAGCGGCAGCTAAAAAGGCAAATGGCGAATAAAATATAAAACAGGAAAGTTTATACTAAATTTAACTGATTGATTGGGGACCTTTAGTTGAGGGCCCCAATCAATGCTATTTAAATAAGTACTACGCTTTTTCAATATCAATCTGGGTATTTTCTTTATATTTGTACGGGAGGAGAAACAATGCAAACTTCAAATTCATTAATAAATCATAGAAAACGTAGTACCGCAATAGCAGCAACTGTTTTCCTCACGGCAAAATCATGAAGGCTAGTAGAAATCTCAAATCCAAGTTTGATTTTTTTTAACGGCACCATTTCAGTACCAAAATATTAGGAAGGACATATTTTT
>WSSedL1CaDRAFT_10000991_pt1 | contig 18098 bp, 17 predicted proteins | sample WetSurSL1Cattail_FD_9464 | JGI IMG/M metagenome (IMG submission 9464)
GTAGTGGAAAGAGTGGCGGATAGACTGACTGAAAACGAGAACTTTGATATATATGTCCATTTGGATGCGAAAGTGGATATCGCTCCCTTTGAGGCCGCCCTTTCCCGGATCAGCCGGGTTTTCTTCATCCGAAACAGGAAGAAGGTATACTGGGGAGGGTATAATGCCGTCGAGGCTACTATCGAACTGCTGAGGGCCGCGTTGGACTCAAACAGGGATTATGACTATTTCGTGCTGCTTCAAAACCTGGATTACCCGATCCGGTCCAATGAGTATATTGAAAACTTCTTTGAACAGAAGGCCGGAAAGGAATTCATACGGGGATGCAGGATCGCAAAATCAAAGGACTGGCATTACGCCAGAAAATACAGGTTATACAACAAACGTGATGATGATTTCTACATTACCGCCAAATCAACCCTGAAGCGATATCTGCGTTATCTGCGTATGCTGCTGTGCAGTGTTACGACCATTCATTTCAACGGCGTCATCAAGGAAAACGATGGGATCTTTGAGATATATTACGGAGCAGCCCAATGGGCTATAACGCAGGTCTGTGCCCGGTTTATGGTGAGATTTGCGGAAGATCACCCTTCTTTTAATAAAAAAATGATGCATATCCAGTTCCCGGATGAAGAATATTTTCATACGATTGTGCACAATTCCGTATTCAAATACAGGTGTGTCAGGTATGATGAGCCGGAGAAGCGGTGGCTTGTAAACTGGCGCAATCTGCACTATTTCGAGTATCCCAGGGAGGTCACAGTATTCGATGAAAAGGACTTCGATAAAATCATGCAACAGGATGCACTGTTTGTGAGAAAAGTAAGAACCGGCATATCCGACCGGCTGATGGACATGATTGATGATGCCGTAGCGTGGAGGACATTATCCGGTTTGTGAAAGAGGGATCTATGGAACTGGTTATCGCACAAAATCGGAATAGAAATATGGTATTGTCTTTATTGGGCTCACTGAGCTCTTTTATTTTAGGCATGGGGATCAACTTTTTCCTGACTCCGTTCATCGTTCGTACACTGGGAGTTGAGGCCAACGGCTTCCTCGGGCTGGCGAATAATTTCATCAATTATTTTTCACTGGTGACGATTGCGCTTCATTCCATGGCAGGCAGATTCATAACGCTCAAGATCTGCAATGATGAAATGGAGGAAGCAGCTAAGTACTTCAATTCGCTTTTCATATCAAACATTGTACTGTCCATATTCGTCTTCTTCATATCTCTCGCATGCGTAATCCATATCGAGCAGCTTGTAAAGGTGCCGGTGAACCTGGTCATGGATGTAAAGCTCACTTTTGCGGTTACGTTCGTCAATTATATCATACAGATCCTTACAACGGTATTTTCCATAGCATTTTTTTCGACGAATAAGCTATACCTGCAATCTCTACGGCTAATCCAGGCGAATTTGCTGCGTGTCGCCATTATACTTATGGCCTTTATGCTTTTCAGGCCCAAGATCGTGTATGTAGCAATAGGCACCATTGCTTCCGGTATATTTGTCCTGTTCAATGATATTCATTACACCAAAAAACTGCTGCCGGAGATCAAGGTCGACCATAGACAGTTTGAGTTCGCCAAAGTGAAGGAGTTGCTGGCGTCCGGGGTGTGGAACGTCGTCAGCAAAGTGGGCGACATTCTCGCTTCCGGCCTGGATTTGCTGGTGAGCAACATATTTATCGGCGCCACCGCAATGGGAGTTCTTGCAATATCCAAAACGGTTCCCAATGTGCTGCTAATACTGCTTTACTCAGTGGCAGGGGTCTTTTCTCCGGAAATGACCATCCTGTATGGTCAGAAAAGAAGTTATGAATTGGAAAAGAGTATCAAACAAGCGATGCGCCTTTTATGTTTCTTTGTATCGATTCCAAATGGTATTTTTATCATATACGGCAAGGAGTTTTTCACTCTTTGGCAGCCAACGCAGGATGGGGGATCATTGTGGATACTGTCAGTACTGGCTATCATCAGTATGTTTATAATTGGACCGGCAATGCCTTTGAACCAGATATTCACCATAACAAACAAGGTCTATGAAAGCTCCATGGTTATAATCGTATATTCTGTTCTTTCGTTTGCCGCGACATTGATTTTGCTTAAGACCACCGGTTTGGGATTGTATGCGATTGTCGGTGTATCCATGGCCGGATCCTCACTGATTGCGCTGACCTACCTCATACCGAGGTCTGCGGTACTACTGGGGCTCAAATGGCATACGTTCTACAAGGAAGTTGGTCTCAATATCATTTTAAGTATCCTGGTTATGGCAGCCGGGTTTGCCGTTAAAACAATAATACCAGCCCATACATGGCTCACTCTTATCGCTTCCGGTGGGATCACGGCGATACTTGCTCTGATACTGCAGTGGTTTGTACTGCTGGGGAAGGATACAAGGAAGTTGATCATACAGAAAGTAAAAAGCATGACATGATCAATTCTCTCTGACTTTTAAAGAAAAATAGAAAAATAACTCCTAACATTAACATTTTAAAATAAAGGTTTTGTGGGCTTTTATCAAATATTCGGGGAAATACAACCATAATTTAACGAATACCGCAATATTCTATATTGAAGCATACGAGGAGGACGCTATGGATAATTATAAAAAGATATATTTAAGCAATCCATTAAATGTATTAAAATCTATTTATTTATCTTTACGATTTTCTCCAAAAACGTTCTATAAACTACCAATAAAAGCAAGCTGGAAAACGAAAATTAAACTGTTCCGCGGAGGGAAACTGACCGTAGACGGGAAACTTACCATCGGCGTTATACAAACCATTTTTGGATATACAACAAATTTATGTAACAAGACGGTAATCGTTGTAGAAAAAAATGGATGCCTTCACATAGGGAATAATGTGAAAATATATCCCGGTGTAAAAATATTGGTTGGAAGTGGTGCAAAAGTAACTCTGGAGGATAATTGCGGGATAAACGCAAATACATTATTGATAGCGAAAAATTCGATCAGTGTAGGAAAATGTTCCTGGATTTCCTGGAATGGACAGATAATGGATTCTGATATGCATAGTGTCATACAGAATGGTATCGAAAGCGATTTCACAAAACCGATATGCATAGGCAATTATGTGTGGATCGGTAGCGGAGTTACAATACTAAAAGGTGTTACAGTCAGCGACGGGTCGATTGTGGCTGCCTGTTCCGTTGTTACAAATGATGTCCCTCCTCATTCATTAGTGGCTGGGATTCCATCAAAAGTAATCAAGAATGAAGTTGCCTGGGGTGGTATGAAATGAATACTGTCAATCTGTTCGGGATAAATATACATAATGTCACGATGGGCGAAGCCATACAAAAAATCGATGAAATGATACGAACAAACATGAAAGGTTATATTGTAACGCCCAATGTGGATCATGTCGTCAAGCTGCAAAAGGATAACGAATTCAGAAAGGTCTATAGCAGCGCTTCCCTCGTGTTAACGGACGGAATGCCCATAGTCTGGGGATCCAGGCTTGCGGGAAACGGAATCGTCGAAAGGGTTTCCGGTTCGGATCTGATGCCTGAAGTGTGCAAGTACGCCTGGGAGAACAGGAAAAGGATTTTCATGCTGGGAGCCGGCCCTGGTGTGGCCGTAAAGGCGGCAGAGTCATTGAAAGAAAGATATGAAGGGATAATGATCGATACTTATTCCCCAAGCTACGGATTCGAAAAAAACAAAGAAGAAAACGAACAAATCATCTATTTGATCAATGCAGCGAAGCCGGATATACTTTTTATTGGAGTAGGAGCTCCGAAACAGGAAAAATGGCTATACAACAACCTGGATAAGCTGGAAGTAAAAGTAGGCATAGGAATTGGCGCATCCATCGACTTTATTGCGGGGAATATACGCAGAGCTCCAAGGTGGATGCAGAAGTGTGGCCTTGAATGGTTTTACAGGTTTATTTCAGAGCCGGGAAGATTGTTCAGGAGATATTTCCTTGAAGATATGGCATTTATCCCATTGGTCATGAAGGAAATATTGTACAAAAGATTCTATGACACCAGATCTTTGCCTTACAGAAAGAATATTCATGTGAAAAAAGGTGTTCTGGTGCTGCATAAGGGAAGCCGCCTTTTCTTAAAGAAAACCGCCCAAATAGATTTGTATGGAAATCTGAAAATGAACTCCAATAGTATGGGATCAAATGGAAGAACAAGTATTTTACGAATGGAGGATGAATCCAAACTTACGATAAACGGAAATTTTTCATTCTATTATGGAGCCGATATCATATGCTTTGAAGGCAGCCAACTGATCCTGGGTGAAGGATTTATCAACAGCGATTGTAAAATAAGATGTCACAAACATATCGAAATAGGAAATGGATGCGCCATTTCACATAATGTCACGATTATGGATTCTGATGTCCATTTTCTGAATGGAGACAATCATACATCGGCGATCAAAATTGAGAACCATGTGTGGATAGGGACAAAAGCAACCATCTTAAGCGGGGTGACTATAGGAGAAGGTTCAGTGATTGCGGCGGGGTCGGTTGTAAATCGCGATATTCCCCCATACAGCCTGGCCGGGGGTGTCCCCGCAAGAGTCATAAAAGAAAATGTCAGATGGGAGATATAATATGCCGGTCAATGTAATACAAAAACATAAGTGCACTGGCTGTCATGCCTGCTACAATGTCTGCCCCAGTAATTGCTTACATATGGAGAGGGACGAAGAAGGATTTTTATATCCTGTAGTTGATCGTACAAATTGCACAAATTGTGATTTGTGTCTTCACGTATGCCCAATGGCCCAAAAGAGCAAAGAGACCAGGAATGCAGAGAAACCGGAGGTATATGCCGCCTGGTCCCTGAATGACGAAATCAGGATAAACAGCACTTCAGGAGGTATTTTTTCGGAACTGGCCCTCTATATCCTTAAAAGCGGAGGTTACGTATGCGGTGCCAGATATGGCCGGAATCATCACATTGAGCATTGTATTATTAATACGATTGACGGGCTTGAAGCAATCAGGCAGTCCAAATACGCACAAAGTGAAAAAGGGTATATTTACAGAGAAATCAAACAGTTATTGTTGTGCAGGCAAATAGTGTTATTCTGCGGAACGCCTTGCGAATGCGCAGGCTTAAGGAATTATCTGCAGAAGGACTATGACAATCTCATTATAGTGGATTTCATCTGCCGCGGCGCCAACTCTCCCAGGGCATATGAAAGATTTCTGGAGTATCTGGAAAATGAGTATGACTCCAAATGTGTGAAGGTATGGTTTAAAAACAAAACATACGGTTGGAACAGGTTCAGTACGAAAATTGAATTTGCCAACGGCGATTGCTATTTGGAGGACAGAGACCACGACCCGTATATTTTGGGCTATATCAAGTACAATTTATATATGAGGCCGTCTTGTGCCCAATGCCGTTTCAGAACGGTGCGAAGATCTTCTGATATAACTCTGGCTGATTTTTGGGGGGTCAGATTATCGGATCCAAACCTGGATACGGATAAGGGTACTTCAATGGTTATGATAAATTCATCCAAAGGCTTTGATTTGTTCGAAAATATAAAGTCAGGCATCTTCCATGAAAAAAAGACCCTGGAGGATGTATTGAATGGTAACCCCTGCATACGTTTTTCTCCCGGAATGAATCAAAAAAGGGGACATTTCTTCAAACACATTGAAACGGATTCTTTTGAGAGCTTGATGAAAGAATGCTGCAGGGAAAATATTCTTGACCAAATCAAGTTTATTGTAAAAAGGGTGATAGAGTGAATCTCTGAAAGCTTGTGAAGAGTATCTGGCAATATCATTAGTTATTTATAATCCTATTTTATACAAGGAGGGGAATATGTACGGAATTTCCGTTTGTAGCAATCCTGCTGAAATAACTGAAATTAGTGAGGCTTGGAGAAATATTTATAGAGAGAATAAAGAGCTGTCTCCATTTCAATCTTATGAATGGAATAAAGGGTTAATAGAGAACAGGATTTATAAAGGTAAGCTGAATATCATTGTATTGTGTAAAAATAATAAGCCAGTAATAATAGCTCCCTTTATCAAAAAAAATAGAATCTTCTATAGCGAACTAACTTTTATTGGAGAAAAAACTCACTCTGACTATTTAGATTTTATCTATGACAAAAATTTAGAATTTGAAGATTTTAAATACTTTATAACTGAGATATTAAGTTCGACTAAGGTAATTAAACTTTCCGAAATTAATGAAAAAAGTCTAACTTTAGATTTTTTAAACAGGCTGGAATTGTTAAAAACATGGTATAAACAGATTTGTGTCAAGATACCGATTTGCATAGATGAAATAGAATACGATAATACTTTATCCAGTAAAACTCGATATAAGATAAAAAATAGACAGAATAAGATTCAAAAAGAAGTAAATGAAGTCAGTTTTCATTTTTATGTCAGAGAGAATTTAGAAGAGACTATTGTTAGGCAGGTAGTCGATCTATATTACAAAAGACAAAAAGAAAGATATCATAAGCATTTAGATGAAAATTATGTACGATACCTTATTCAAGCCATAAAAGAAAATAACAATATCTTTTTAGGAGCATGCTTTATACATGGAGACTTGGCAGCATGCCAATTGGGTTTAATATCACAAGAAAATAATATTTGCGGCATGATTAATGCAATGAATTCCGCTTATAAAAGAATATAGTCTGGGAAATATTTTATTATATAAGACGATATGTTATTTAATCAAAGAAAATGGAAACCTTAATGACGACACTTTAAAATACAAGTATTATGATTTAACGCGTGGTAATGAAGAGTACAAGTATAAGTTAGGTGGGATAGAGCATTATAATTATCACTTTATCCTATGGAAGAACAAAATAACATTATGTGTGGATCGAATATTCAGATTAGCAAATAAATATATAAAAAAGTACAAAAATTTATTAGTTAATATTCTTAAGCAATGTCGAAAATTTAAATCATAATGCTATGCTTCTCACAATTATAATATAACTATGGCTTTGACATGGAGGTAGAGCTCCAGCTTGATGTATATACCATTTTTTGCATGCATTATGTAACCATATTAACCCAGGAGAGAACAAAGGTTACGAGAGTATATTAGTGGGGGGAGTCCGATTATGTGGAAAATCTACTTAAAACGAGGGATTAAATACCTTTTATATTTCAGCGGCATTTTAAGCCTGCTTAATAAAATTGTGAAAAACAATGGCATATATATCTTAATGTATCATAGGATCAGCGATACAAATGATAAGTATGCCCATGAGCTTTTATCAGTTAAAAAAGAAGAACTAATAAAGCAAATCAAATTTTTTAAACAAAATTACCGTTGTATCAGTTTGCCTGAGGCAATATCTATACTCGAAGGCAGAGGTGAGCTCGACGACAATTATGTTGTTTTTACATTTGACGATGGATATATAGATAATTTCATTTATGGAGAACCTATATTCAAGGAATTTGACATATACCCTACCATTTATCTTACTGCAGGCAAAGTGGATACAGGCGAACCAATCTGGACTGAAGCAGTAGACGAGATTTTCTTAAATTGTCCGGATCTCTCTAAATGCAATGATCTTTTTGATATCAGCATACCTGAAAAGAAGCTTGACATGAATGAGATTTTTAATTATTCATGGATGCTGAAAGCCATTCTTACAAAAATGCCACAAAAGGATATCATGAAAAGTATAGAAGAGATAAAGGAGAAAGTAGAGTACACTCCTTCAGTAAAAACAGGGCTTATGGATTGGGAAAAGGTGAAATTGCTCGCTAATTCCGGATGGACAATCGGAAGTCATACAATGAGTCATATCAATCTTGCTGTTGAGTCTGAAGAAAATGTAACAGGAGAATTGGTTGACTCCTTTAAACTAATAGAAAATAAAATAGGATCGAGAACACAACATTTCGCGTATCCTTTTGGGATGCATCACCATATTAGCGAATATGCGATTGATACCATCAAGAAATATTATAGCTCAGCAGTTATGGCAAGTAATGGAATCAATAAATGTGGTGATGATTTGTTTAGATTGAAGCGTGTTACGATATGTAATCATCAGTCTCTTATAGATATAAAATTTAAGCTTTTGAGATTAAAATTGACAGATTTCCGTAGTGGAAAAATAAATCGTTGATTGAAAAAGTATAACCTTGCCCTACTCCAAGAAATATGGCTATTGTATGATGTATAGCAAAGAACAAACATTAAAAAAAAACATATTATAATTTCAGGAAATGTATTTGGAGGTAGTGCAATAAAAAATATGTTAAGCGGGAGGCAGCTTTATTTATTACGGATACGCAAAAATATTATGAGAGATTCACTTGGTTCAAGGCTAGATATATCAAGCAACGATGTTATTATATATGAAAACGAATTACGAGACATCCCGGAGTATATATATAATAATTGGCTGGAAATTGTAAAGTAAGCATTTACCATTTATAAACCTATTCGATAATATAGAATAGGTTTATTTAATGATATAGGAGTATTAAGGATATGAAATGTGTCGCATATTGTAGAGTATCAAAGGATACGGAAGATCAACTAAATTCTCTTGATAATCAAATAAAACATTATTCAGAATTGTTCAAAAAGGAAGGCTATCAAGGTGCAGAATATGGTATGTACTACTCTAAAGATGGGAAAGAAGAGGTTACAAAGTATGTACCATCAATTTTTGCGGATGAAGGTATTAGCGGCACTAAGTTGAAAAACAGAGAAGCTTTTAAATATATGCTTGAGTGTGCTTATAAAAAAGAGTTTGATATCATATATGTAAAAAATATTCAGCGGTGGGCAAGGAATGTTGTGGACGGAGCAGGAGAATTAAAAAAGCTGAAAGTAATAGGTGTCAAAGTCATTTTTGAAGATGGCAATATTAATAATTTTGAGCATGAGATGACTATTAATATTTTACTATCAACAGCACAGGAAGAATCCAGGTCTAAAAGTACAGCGGTGCAATTCGGCATTAGAAAGGCACAGCAGGCAGGCAAATGGACAAGTGCTTTACCTTATGGCTATTCTCAGGAAAATGGGAAATTAAAACCTGATACCAAACAAATGGAAGTAGTGAAAAATATATTTGAATTCTATCTTAATGGTTGGGGAAGCACGAAAATATGTAAACACCTTAACGACAACAATATACCTACTCAAAAAGGACGGAAATGGTCGCAACGACAGATATATGATATTTTAAAAAACAAGATATATACCGGGAAGCAAATTACTCATACAATACAGAATACAGATATAAATGTTGATGAAGTAACCCACACTTATGGGGCAAAAATATACACCTTTAAAAGTAGAAAACAAGTAGATGAGGCTGAATGGATCAAGACAGAAAATGAAGAGTTGAGGATTATCCCTGATGATATGTTTAATGAAGTTCAGGAAGAAAATCAGAAAAGAATAGAACTTCACGGGAAAGGGAGTAGGCCAAGTGTAAAACACGCCTTTAGTAACCTTTTATATTGTCAGCATTGTGGACGGGCTATGAGAAGAAAGAATTTATTCGGATGGAAGCGGAAAGACGGTACAAGGAATATGGGAATAGAGTGGGTATGCGTAAACCATGATATGTTCCATGATAGTATTTGCAAGTACAGAAATTCATGGCATGAAGCCGATTTAATTGAGAAGGTTAAAAGTGAAATTGTAAAGATAAAGAATGAGCAAAATGAGTTGGATAAACGCTTCAATGACTACATGCAACTTTATTTAAGTCCTGAGGAGGTATTGGACAAGATAATTGATCTAGAACATCAATTGAAAGAAATAAAGGCAGAAACATCTGCCAACTTGAAACTTTTTACAAAAACAATTATTGGTGAAGAACAATATAAGCTGCAAAATGATGAATTGCAGGCAAACAAGAAAAGCAATGAATCTGAACTAAAAAAGCTAAAACGGATAGAAGAGGAGAGAGAAGAAGCAAAAAGAAAATATAAAAATTATGTGGAATTTCTTAATAAGTTTGATTTGAATAATTTTGATAATGCCTTACTTAAAAAAATCATTAGCAGAATTGAGGCATTTACTTACATCAATGAGCAGGGGAAAGAAGTGAAAGATATTTACATTGTTTGGAATTTGCTTGATAAAACATTTGATGATGTATTCTATAAAAAAGCTATAAATGAATTGGAAAGTTTGGTATAATGTTTTTAAAGCGGAGGGATGGACATAGAAGAAACATTGAAAATAATTCTGGATAAACTTAATAGTATGGACACTGACATAAAGGACATAAAAAAGCACGTTTTAGTTATTGATACAGATATAAAGGATTTGAAAAAGAATGTATTGATTATTGAAAATGGCCATGGGAAAAAGCTCGATGCTTTATTTGATGGGTATAAGCAGGTATATGAAAAGGTTACATCCATTGATGAAAAGTTTGAAAAACAAGATGTTGAAATAAGAGTAATTAGAGGTGCAAAATAGTAAACAAGTATTATAATGAGCTATCTATAATAGCTATTCCTTTATAATGAATAATTTTACATATAGTTAAATAGTAAAGATACCATTTGCTACTTCGGTAGGCATGGAAAATCTCTGACTCAAATACCTGAGCGATGCGCCAAGCTCTCCGTCAGGTCCGCCGTATTGAGTAATTACATATTTAGCCATTTCGGGATTACATGTCTTTATTTTAACTGGGTACTCCAGCTTTTTTTCATAAACCCACATTTATACAACCTCCTTTAGGATTAATTTACAAAACATAACTACCGCTGCTTCAACCTTCCCACGGCCAGGGACTGTCGATCCACGGCCAGGGATAGGAATTACTGGCACTGGCTGTAATAGGCCCATACATACGCTCATAATTATCTCTAATCATTCTGCACCTTTGAGCCGTACTAATGAAAATCATAAGCGCTCTGCCGTCATATGGGTGCGTGTTCAAATACAAGTTCAAATCTATGGCCATAAATTCCATTGCCATTAATTCTCTCATTAATTTCTCCTGTGCGTCATTCATACAAACACCTCCTATCAAAATCTTCCCGGGGGCTGGTCGTTGACTGCGTCAACTGCTCGCCCCTGCATCCTGGTTGGTCTTTGACTAAAGTCGACTGCTCGCCCATGCAGCCTGAAATGATTGTGACACTTATTGATCCATCATATATTCCGGATCTGTGCCATAGGGTCTGTCAAGCTCCGGGAAAATCGTACCCTGTTTTAGGCCTTTTTCAGGCGGATAGAGACAGCAAAGGCACTGGAAGGGTACATAGGCATGTGCCAGCCTTGCATTGAGAATCGGCTGTGGACAATAATATTGAATTGTGCACATATCGATACATTCAGTTCCTGCAACATTTTCCGGACTGACTGCAGGTTTGTTCTCGTATGCCTCAGGCTTTATTTCGTTAGGTTTCATCAGGCTCCCTCCAATTCAAAGGTTACATAACTTCTTTTTATCATCATATTCATGTTTACATAAAAGTGTTCAACTGGTTATGTAAAAACCTATTGACATTCTCCCGATAATGTTACCGATGAATATTTTAGGGCTTGGAAGGATATTAAGCAGAAATACAGGATCATGATTATTGATAGCTTTTCGCCGATCCCCATCTATTATGCTCCAATGTTCGAAAGAGAATGTGTCAGAAATGTTGATCGGCAAGCTTCCGGACAGTATTGGACCTCATATACGAGAGCTTCATTCCGAGCTTCTGACCAGTCTGAATGATGAACTATCAGACTATCTTAAAGGGGATAAGGCAGGAAAAAAGGAGAATGGAATTAAAAAGGTGGAACTGGAATAGTCGAAACAAACCAATCCAAACCAATTGAGGCAAACCAAGTGGGGCGGCGGCCTGGAAAATAAAGCATTTACTTTAGGGATATAATATGTTAAAATATTTTTTGCAACATTTTTAACCATGTGCTCGGTTGCTGGACACTCCGACCAATTACCTGGCTCATGGCGCTAATAATAAAAGGAGGCCATTATAATGGTAAAGGAATTAAAAACGGAAATCATCGAGAAAAACAAGCTGCATGAAGGCGATACCGGTTCACCCGAAGTGCAGGTAGCAATTCTCACAGAGAGAATCAACCACCTCAACGAGCACCTCAAAATGCACAAGAAAGATCATCATTCAAGGAGAGGACTCCTGAAGATGGTTGGACAGAGAAGAGGACTTCTGAGTTATCTGCAGGAAAAGGATATCGAAAGATATCGTGCAATAGTTGAAAAGCTCAATTTGAGAAAATAATGGTGAGCGGGGATTCCCGCTCATTATTTTTAAGTATCGGTACATACTATACATGTTGCAAAAACATCAAAATAGAAATAGTAAGTTTTTGCAATGAAGAACGTTAAATAAGATCATACAAAAAAACCATTATCAATCTTTTTTGCATGATCTATAATAAATTTTCTACGAACGGATAGAAAGGTGGCCAGCAGAGAACAGAGACTAGAACCCGCAATTGATGCGGGTTCTAGTGTCCGTTTTCTGTAACCCGCTGCTTTATTCGTATTGTAGCATTACAGAAGGAGGCATTTTATGTCAAACAAATTTAGCATGGAACTCGCCGGAAGAACTCTTACAATAGAGACCGGCAAACTGGCACAGCTGGCTAACGGCTCTGCACTGGTAAAGTATGGTGATACAGTCATCATATCAACGGCAACAGCATCCTCATCACCCAGAGATGGTATTGATTTCTTTCCGCTCAGTGTGGATTACGAGGAAAGACTTTATGCAGTAGGTAAAATACCGGGCGGCTTTATCAAAAGAGAGGGGAGGCCCTCTGAAAGGGCTATTCTTACTTCAAGAAACATTGACAGGCCAATTCGTCCATTATTCCCGAAGGATTTACGAAATGATGTAACCGTCGTCAATACGGTTCTTTCCGTCGATCAGGACAATTCTCCAGAAATAGCTGCCATGATAGGCAGTTCCATTGCAATCAGCATATCGGACATCCCGTTCAATGGCCCTATTGGCGGTGTTATACTCGGCCTTGTTGACGGCCAGGTCGTCATCAACCCCGATGCGGCACAGAGAGATAAAAGCGACATGTATGTGACGCTTGCCGGAACTGAAGACAAGATTACAATGATCGAAGCCGGCGCAAAGGAAGTTTCGGATCAGGTCATGTTTGACGCAGTCATTCAAGGACATCAGGAAATCAAAAAGATCGCGGCTTTCATTAAAAGCATCGTAGCTGAAGTTGGAAAGCCCAAATTCCAATATATATCATCTGAAGTGCCAAAAGAAATATTTGAAGCTGTGAAGGAAATTGCATACGAAGGTATGCGTGAGGCAGTACTGGCTACAGATAAAAAGGTAAGAGATACAAAGGTAGCGGCACTCACTGAAGAAGTTCAGCAGAAACTTGCTGAAACCTTCCCTGACAAAAAGGGCGTCATTGCAGAATCTATTTACAAGCTTGAAAAGAAGGTTGTCAGGAAGTATATTCTTGAAGAGAATAAAAGAGTTGACGGCAGAAGACTGGACGAGATCAGGGAGATGTCAGCTGATGTTTCCATCCTCCCAAGGACTCACGGTTCCGGTCTGTTCCAAAGAGGACAGACTCAGGTACTCACTACCGTGACACTCGGTGGTATTGGCGAAATTCAGAAACTGGATGGCGTTGATCTGGAAGAGAAGAAGAGGTACATGCACCACTACAATTTCCCGGGCTACAGCGTAGGTGAAGCAAAAACCTCCAGAGGCCCAGGCAGAAGGGAAATAGGCCATGGAGCACTTGCTGAAAGAGCTCTCGAGCCTGTAATTCCCAATGAAGTGGATTTCCCATATGCAATCAGACTTGTTTCCGAAGTACTGATGTCCAACGGATCAACTTCGCAGGGCAGTGTATGCGGCAGCACTCTTGCTCTGATGGATGCCGGTGTGCCGATTAAGGCGCCGGTCGCAGGTATCTCTGCAGGTCTTGTCACGGATGATGAAAATCCTGACAGATTCGTTACCTTCATGGATATACAGGGTATTGAAGACTTCTTTGGAGATATGGATTTCAAGGTTGCAGGAACGAAAAAAGGCATAACTGCCATTCAAATGGATATTAAAATTAACGGCCTCACCTATGAGATCATCAGACAGGCATTTGAACTCACCCAAAAGGGACGTTTCCAGATACTTGATGAAGTTATACTGCCGGCAATCGCAGAGCCCAGAAGCACACTTTCACCTTACGCCCCGAAGATGTTCACCATGAACATTGATCCGGATAAGATCAGAGATGTTATTGGCCCTGGCGGTAAGGTAATCAATAAAATTATTGCTGAAACAGGAGTCAAAATCGATATCGAAGAAGATGGCAGGGTATTTGTAGCAACATCTGACGAAGCAGCCGGAAGAAGGGCAATTGCAATCATCGAGGCAATCGCGAAGGATGTTCAGGCTGGACAGATATTCATGGGCAAGGTAACAAGGCTGATGACCTTTGGTGCATTTGTTGAATTTGCGCCCGGCAAAGAAGGTCTGGTGCATATCTCCAAGCTTGACAACAAGAGAGTTGATAAGGTTGAAGATGTAGTCAAAGTCGGGGATGAATTCCTGGTAAAGGTACTGGAAGTCGATAAGCAAGGCCGTATTAATCTTTCGAGAAAAGATGCCATGCCTGGTGCAAATACGGAGAATATGTAGGCTTAAGCAGAATTGGCAAGCGGAATTGGTGAGAATTGGAAGGGACGGTTCCCGACGGCATAAATACCGTCTGAAACCGTCCTTTTTGTATAAGGAATTATGTCCTGAAGTCGAGAGGGGCTCTATGCCTCCGAGACTTTGTTTTAAGAGGAAAGATAGATCTTTTATCCATAAAATTCGGGAGGTTCTATGTTCAAAAAATTTATTTTAGGCAATGGAGTCAGGGTTGTCTGTGAACATATACCGTTTGTAAGGTCTGTTTCACTTGGCATATGGGTCAGGACGGGTTCGCGCGATGAGAATATGAAGAATAACGGCATTTCGCATTTCATTGAACACATGCTTTTTAAGGGTACGGAAAAAAGGAGTGCAGCTGTTATAGCCGAAACGATCGATAACATAGGCGGACAGCTAAATGCCTTCACAGGAAAGGAATGTACCTGCTTTTATGCTAAAATACTTGATGAGCATCTGGATATTGCGATAGAAGTACTGAGTGACATGCTCTTTAATTCATTATATGCGAAGAAGGATATTACTGTAGAAAAGAAAGTTATCCTTGAAGAAATTGGAATGTATGAAGATGCACCGGAAGAGCTTGTGCATGATATTTTGTCAGAAGCAGTCTGGGAAGGCAGCGCAATCGGATATCCGATACTGGGTACAAGAAAATCACTTAGAGGGCTTAACCGTGATTATATTCTTGACTATATAAAAGGCCGCTACACACCTGAAAATACTGTTATCTCAATTGCCGGCAATTATGATGAGGAAAAACTTTCAGAGATGCTTGAAAGGTATTTTGGCAGCTGGAAAGCAGAGAAAAATGCAGAAATAAATGTAGAAACGGTTGAATTCAAGCCAGGACTGAGCATTAAGGAGAAGGATACGGAGCAGGTCCACATCTGTATTGGCTTTGACGGTGTTGAGAACGGCAACGAAAAACTGTATCCGCTTCTGGCGGTAAACAACATATTCGGCGGAGGCATGAGTTCGAGACTGTTTCAGAAGATTCGCGAGAAAAAGGGCCTTGTGTACTCGATATACTCCTATCCCACCGCATATAATGACGTAGGGCTGTTTACAGTATACGCTGGAATGAAGCCCGAGCAACTGAACGAAGTGATTTCTCTGGTATATGATGAAGTACGGTTTCTACTTAAAAAGGGAATTTCCTCACAAGAACTGGAGAAGACAAAGGAACAGCTGAAGGGAAACTATATACTTGGCCTGGAAAGCACGAGCAGCAGGATGAACAGCATTGGCAAGTCCGAATTGATGCTTGGCTATATCAATACGCCTGAGGAGATCCTGAATAAAATTGAAGCGATTGATATGGAAGGTGTTAATAAGATCATCAGAGATGTATTCAACCTTGGACAAAAAGGAGTTTCCATAGTCGGAAACCTGAAACAAGGCTTTGACAAAAAAATACTCGAATTATAACGAGGCAAAAGATGTCTCCCCCCCTCAAATTTTGACGATCATAATATTGTTTATGTATAGTAAGCCCTTGGACCTCAATAAGGTTTAGGGCTTTTTTTATGTTGCTTTTATACAAGCACTTGTTCTACTCAATGAACATAAAATAAAGTAGTCTTTATACAATAGGCTAATGTATTTATGTTGTCAGCGTTGGGGGGATAAGAGATGAGCCTTAGAAAATACACCGTCATCGGTGGTGATTTAAGAAATGTAAAACTGGCTGAAGCCATATCGGCAGATGGCAGTCAGGTGAACATATTTGGATTTAAAAACGCCGGTTTTGAATCACAGCTCAGTGAAAACAAAGATCTGATGGAAGCGATCGACGATTCGGAGATCGTAATAGGTCCGATACCGTGCTCAAATGATAATGAAACATTAAACGCGCCATTTCATATGGAAAAAATACTAATGAACGAAGTATTCAGGACAATGAAGAAAAACCAGTTGTTTATCGCCGGACGCATCAGCGAAAAAATTTCGCATCTTGCAGAGGCTTATAACGTATATGCAATTGATATGCTGGAACGGGAAGAGATGGCGGTACTTAATGCGATTCCTACCGCAGAAGGAGCCATCCAGATTGCAATGGAGGAATTGCCGATAACGCTAAACGGAAGTAAGGTTTTGATCCTTGGGTATGGGAGAATAGGAAAGGTACTCTCAAAAATGCTTTCCGGTATCGGCTCAGAGGTATATGTTGAAGCAAGAAAATTTTCAGATATGGCATGGATAAAAGCAAATGGACAAAAAGCGATTTATATAAATGATTTAAAACAAAATACCGGGTCGATGGATGTGATTTTCAATACGATACCAAGTAGAATACTGGATTCTGAAGCATTGGATACGCTGGCAAAGGACTGCCTGGTGATCGATCTAGCGTCAAAACCGGGCGGCGTGGATTTGGAAAGGGCGAAAGCATTGGGGATAAAAGTGATATGGGCGCTTTCACTGCCTGGCAAGGTTGCTCCCGTGACTGCTGCCAGGTTTATCAAACAGACTGTTTACAATATCATTGAAGAGTTGGGGGTGTGAATATGCTGCTTCAGGATGTTAAAATAGGCTTTGCATTTACCGGCTCATTTTGTACATTTGCAAAAGTTGTACCGGAACTTGGCAGGATCGCTTCTGAAGGAGCTGATATCCTCCCGGTCATATCGAATGCAGTTGATTTATATGATACGAAATTTGGCAGGGCTGATGAATGGAAAACAAAAATAGAAGCTATTACGGGTAAGAAAATAATTAAAACGATTATAGATGCGGAACCCATAGGACCAAAGGCTTTGCTTGACATAATGGTTGTAGCTCCATGTACCGGCAATACGCTTGGAAAGCTGGCAAACGGTATTACCGATACACCTGTGACAATGGCCTGCAAAGCTCACCTGAGAAATGGAAGGCCGTTGTTGATCGCTGTTGCATCAAATGATGGGCTGAGTACTAATGCAAAGAATCTTGGTATTTTACTGAATGCCAGGAATGTTTATTTTGTCCCGTTCGGGCAGGATGATCCGCAAAAAAAGTGCAATTCTCTGGTAGCACATTTCGATCTGCTGCTGCCTGCAATTCAACTGGCATTGAAAGGGGAACAGCTGCAGCCCATATTAGTGTAAAAAGTCCTTGATTGGGCCGGTTACTGAGGTATAATAAGAGGTAATAAGGTAAGAAGACGGAAAGAGCAGAAGTCAGAAGTCAGAAGTCAGAAGTCAGAAACCAGAAGTCAGAGGGCAGAAACCAGAAGTCAAAGGGCAGAGGGCAGAGGACAGAAGTCAGAAGTCAGAAGTCAGAAGTCAGAAGTCAGAAGTCAGAAGTCAGAGGGCAGAAGTCAGAGGACAGAAGGCAGAAGTCAGAAGGCAGAAGTCAGAGGACAGAAGGCAGAAGTCAGAAGGCAGAAGTCAGAAGTCAGAGGGCAGAAGTCAGAGGACAGAAGGCAGAGGACAGAAGTCAGA
>WSSedL1CaDRAFT_10000992_pt1 | contig 18076 bp, 18 predicted proteins | sample WetSurSL1Cattail_FD_9464 | JGI IMG/M metagenome (IMG submission 9464)
AAGACATACCTGCCGATACAACGTTTAAAATTTACGTGTCAGCACTTACGACCATTTCCATTGACAACCACAACTGGATTCCAACCACCGACACCCGCTTGCTTCGTCGGATAATTCGCGATTACCGCTTCCGAAACTATTCAGCACGCGAAACCATTGCTCGTTGGCCAAGTGTACGCCGAGGTGAGGAAAAATGGATATTCCCCTATCAGGAAAATGCAGACGTACTCTTCAACTCCGCACTTCTATTCGAGTTGGCTGTTTTAAAAAGGCATGCCGAACCGATCTTAGCCGAAGTTCCAAAATACTGCGATGAATACACAGAGACTCACCGACTAATAAAATTTCTAAACTATTTCGTTCCTATTTTAGATCGGGAAATTCCACCAACATCATTGTTGCGCGAATTTGTTGGCGGGAGTAGCTTTCGGTATTAAAATATTATCCCTCACCACCCATCCTTGATATTTAAGTATTATACTATCTGTCCCTTTAAAACAGAATTGACGTTGTAGATACTCCATATTCTGACATTATACAAGGCCTTCATAAACGACCTTCTATAAAAACAAGTTCTTCTAAAGCCGAGTCTTATCAGGAGCATATTATTACACAACTATTTGTAATAATATGCTCCTGATAAGACTCGGTTATTTTATATCGAATAAGAGCAAATAAAACAGTTAAAACTGCACATATTTAAACCTCAGCAAATTATATGTAGCAAAAACTTGATTTTTTTTCATACTTTTGCCACAAATTTATTTACAAGAAGTTCGCTTGACTAACTTACAACAAGAATAGCACTTACATTTATATTCTGATTTTCATTTTTTAACCGCCTCTATATTCTGTAGTAGCCTCAAGATATAAAATCTATACTTTGTAAACTATCACAGAGATGAAACAATACAAAACAAGCACATTAGGTCCAATAAATTATTTATTGGACTTGAATCTATTGTGTCCGTTTTTTGATTACAATCTGTATTTTACAAAAAACTATCATTTGAATTTATATATATTTTAATAGTTTTCTATTCAACAATTCAGGATTTATTTCTACACCTACAAATTTGAGATGTTTTACATTCACGTTTTCATTAAGCTTATCGCATACTTAATGGCAAAGAAAAAAATAGAACTATTTTTTTCTTTGATTTTTATTTTTGCATCCAATCTCAAAGCTCAGATGGAAAACGAAACTACAAGTACAATTATTTTATCACTCGGGCCTGCATACTGCTCTGCAGATACAAAAGAGTCGCCCATTAAACAAAACATTTTAAATAACAAAGACATCACATTGGGCTTTCGGATGAAATTTCCGAACAATTTCGGGTGTAGAACTACTTTTAGCTATATCACTTTCACCGGATCGGATGGGGCTTCTAAATCCAGGTCTTATTCATTTTCGTCCAAAGCATGGCAACTGTCTGTTGTGGGTGAATATGCAATTTCAATCGGGCGGTCATACATATCCGAACCTTCTCGAAATTCCGTCTATTTCTTTATAGGCATGGGTCTACTCAATTGTATTCCAAAATTAGATTATTACAATCGGGCAAATTATCAATACAAAACAGATGCAAACATCTCCCCTATTATACCTTTAGGATTTGGATATCAACATGACTTCAACAATAATTTTCAGATTGGAGTTGAATATAACTTAAGATGGAGTTTTTCTGATTATCTTGACGGTTTTAAGCCGCCATACCCTGAATCTAAATCCAGAGATATGCTGCAAGGGTTTTCAATCACGCTCGGATACAGAATAATGTAGTCCACAGTCATTCCTCTAAAAAAAATGCAGTGATAAATTACCACTGCACTTTCTTCAACTAAAAAACCTACCTCTAATATAAACTTATGAATCTTTTATCGCAAAATCACTGTTTTCGAAAGCTCTTCATTCTGCGTAACAACATATACAACATACGCTCCGGCAAGCTGATTCGTTTCTATGTTGGTTGTGCCTCCTTCAAAATTTGCATTTTTCACAAGCACTCCTGAATTTGCATTATAGAGACTTAATTTACCATGTTCAGTCCCTCTGTTCTTTATCACAATTGTCTTCTGAGTAGAGTAAACCTCTATTTCTTTTATTTCATTGATATAAGCAGTTCCTTTTCCTCCACTCGCAACGCCTACCGCAGGGAGTCTTGATGGAGTTGCAGATTCTGAAGCCGTTGGAGCTGTAAATGTTTGTGGTATTGAAGTTACGATTTTAAATCGTTTTACAATTGTGTCATTTGCAGCAGTAAAAGAGTACTGAGTACCATCTGCATAAACATCAATCAATTTATTCTCAACCAGATCAATCAAATATAATTTTTGATACTCGGGAGCTAAATTTTCATGATTAAATGTAAGCGTATAAAGCGAATCTTTAGCTGCTATAAAGCCAATGTATGAATTATTTATATTATCAGTGGCATCAATTTGAAAGTTACCATCGGGCTCCATCGCAAAAATCTTGGCCACAGCCGGACTGCCAAAGATTTTATACTCATCCCACCCTTTGTTATAATAACGCGAACAGGAAGAAACAGAAAATAGCCACAATTGATCAGAAGTTTGTGAGCCTTGTTTAAGGTCAATACGCGTTCCAACTAAATTCTGAGCTGACACATTAGATAACACTAATATTAAGGCCAGCACCGCCAGTAAAGATTTAATAGTAGTTGTTTTCATAACGAATATTTTTAAGAAAATACAGACTGCTTTATCAAGCAATCATGACGTTACAAACATAGCGAATATGTCACAGACTATTGATATAGACACATTTGAATTCAACACTACAAATCAGTTGTAATTTATACAGACATTGCTACTGATTCTGCAAATATCAGAATGAGGGAGTTTGGCATTTCGGAGTTAAAACAGGTGGAAAGTGCAAAGAAAGGAGAATCTAAGCATAAAACATGTAGTAATATTGTCAGTTTGGGCAAACGACATTAAAGTTATTATCACAAGCAACAAACAGGCATAATCAGACTAATTTCGGAACGCAAGAAAAACTTGATGTAAAATAATTAAACATGGACTAATTTATTAGTCTAATTTATATTTAGTAAGTATAGTTTAAACTTACAAGACAACTTTAGTCTCTTTTTTACGATTTTTATTAGGTTAATCAACTTATTTGGCTTATTCATTTGATTTAAAAATAAATAAATTACAAATAGGGGCATAGAATATCCGACCAAACTACATAGTTAAAAGCATGGAGAATAAGCATCTAAGATATTTAGTTATTAAAGCAGATGATCAATAGGCTATTAAATAGTCTTTTAGCCTATTGAGAAAAATTCATCAACCCAACAAAGTATTACAAAGATAAAAGGACAACCAGATTATATCCTATAAAGAAATAGAAGAAAAACTAGAAATGGACAGGTGCAAACAACCCGCCAGATATGCAATTGGAACCAGCAAGCAGTACTCCGACCGGCAGAGCAGGATTAAATGTTCAATTGTCATTATCCTGAAACAACCGCAATTCAATGAATGTCACAAAAAAAGAGGAAACAAAACATCACGCTCTGTTTCCTCTATCATGGATTAAATAAAAAAAACGCAAAAAAAGAAGATATTACCGGATATTCAGGTCGTAAGGTAAACGAGCCTGAATGCCGTTAATTTTGTCCAGGTTTTTCACCTGTTTAAATAGATTGTATTGCTCACCCAACTGAATTTTTGCAATACGGGTTTCCACATCCTTACCGAAGTTCTTCATTAACTTAGTCATAAAGTCTTCTTTTTCGGGATATTCTTTGATATTATACGATTTCAGCTTAGCCTTCTCCACCGCCAGTTTAATGGCATCGTTCAGGCCTCCTATTTTATCTACCAATCCTATTTTCAACGCATCTTCACCTGTCCATACGCGGCCTTCGGCAATGGCTTTAATTTGTTCTATTTTCATTTTGCGTCCATCGGCACAGCGTTTCACAAACAGTTCATAACCGCGATTCACATAGCTTTGCATCAAATCACGTTCTTCGGGTGTAAATGGTCGGTTTATAGAGATTGCATCACTCATTTTATTAGTTTTCACGCCATCGTAGGTAATACCAATCTTATCATCCAGTCCTTTGATATTAGGAATAACTCCGAAAATGCCAATGGACCCGGTGATGGTAGTAGGTTGCGCAACTATTTTATCGGCTCCGCAAGCAATGTAATATCCTCCCGAAGCAGCATAATCGCCCATCGATACAATCAATGGCTTCTTGGCTTTAAGCACGCTGAGAGCATGCCAGATTTGCTCAGATCCGTAAGCGCTTCCACCCGGTGAACTGATACGGAAAACAACTGCCTTTACAGCTGAATCTTTTTCCACATCATTGATTGTTTTCACCAAATCTCTCGACACAATGCCATCCCCCTCGGTATCGGTTATTTCGCCTACGGCATAAATAAGCGCCACTTTGCTTTTATCGTACTTAGCCGTATCAGGAACTTTAGTCATTGCCTCTTGTTTTACAAAAGTCAAATCATCACCCTTCTTCAGATTCTTTACATATTTTTTTAGAACACTATCTACCTGCTCAATATACACCAGCCCATCTACCAGCCCGTATTGTTTCGATTTTTCGGTTGGCTGAAACGTCATCATTTCGTCGGCATAACTATTTAGTTTGGCTACCGGAATTTTTCGCGAAGCCGAAATTTCTTTCAGAATATTGTTCCATATCGAGCCCATAAACACGTTTACCTGTAACCGATTGGCATCACTCATTTTGGTGTTCACGTAAGGTTCTACAGCCGATTTAAACGTCCCGACTTTTACCACCTGCATTTCGATGCCCAACTTATCAAGCGTATTTTTAAAGAACATAGTCTGAGCTGAAAGCCCCTTGAGTTCAAGCATACCTTGCGGATTAATCAGAATTTTATCGGCTACCGAAGCCAGGTAATACATCCGCTGCGAATAATTGTCGGCATAAGCAACAATAAATTTGCCTGATTTTTTAAAGTCAATCAGCGCATTTCTGATTTCTTTTATTGAAGCCACTCCGCCCGACAGCGAACCGCCTTTGAGGTAAATACCCACAATATTATCATCTTTTTTGGCTTTTTCGATATTGGCCAGTACATCGTCCAGTCCAATGGTGTTTTCGGAAGGCTTGCCCAAGGCATGTGCAAATGCACCCGAAAGCGGATCCTCTTGTGAGCGGTCTACCAGATTTCCTTCGAGATCTATCTGATAGATTGAATTTGGTTTCAGCGTAGTAGCTTTATCAGCTGAACCCGCTATTGCTCCGATTATTCCGAAAGAGATAAAGATTCCCAGCAAGGAAGCTATAAAAACACCAACAATAGTTGCCAGCGTAAATTTCAAAAACTGTTTCATAAAAGAGAATTTGATGATTTCAAATTATATTGAAAAATTATTCTGCAAAGGAAAACAATATTTTTTGAATATCAAAACATATTTATTGAATATCAATAAATAATACGTTTAATTTTCATCCTTTCTTTAGACTCGTCATTCCCTGCATACAATAAAAAAGCTGCTTCAACCTGATGATTGAAGCAGCTTTTTCTTCTTATACAAATACTGAATCTTACACTTAGCTGTGCTAAGACAAACACAAACAAGTAATAAAAATAATATTGTTGAATCTTTTCATTGGAATCTATTTGAGTTTAATGAAACTGATGTTTTTGACATTAGCTGTAAACGATCTGTCTATGAAATTATAAATTTCCAGTTGCTCCTTTCCTCCATTTTCAGACAATGAAATGCTAAAATCATATTTAATTGAAGTGCTGTAAATAGTCAATCTGCTTTGTTGAGTCAAATCAAATTTATATCCCTGAAGGGGCGTATACAACTCAATTAATTTGTCTTGAGTAAATCGTAATGTATCACGTGTTCCATCAGAATACGGAGCGACCTCAATCCAAGTGCCCGTTAACAGATTTGATTGTGAAATATCCTTTTGATCATCACAGCTAACAAGGAAAAAACAAACGAGAATTAAATTTATAATGCCTCTTAAAGCTAAATTTATTTTCTTCATATTATTCACTTTTGGTTAGTATAAATCGCTTGACTCAATCGGTTACCAAATCTAATTTTTTTATCATACTCGTCTTGTGTTTGTGCACACAAAACCGCTGTATTAATAAATTTTTCAAGGATGTTATCTTTATTGTATCGTCTTCATTCAAATTTTCTTCAAAATTGACACGCCCTTAGCACTACTGGTGAAATCTAGATTTAAGGTTGCATAAGGCAGATTATCTAATTGAATTTTGACTACATATTTTGCATAAGGCAATTCTTCTATAGAATAATTAATGTCACGAGGACAAATACAGTTAGCATCATTACCAATTGGCATGTACATAATTTTAAGCGTATCTGCAACGATTTTACTTTCAACAGAGAAATTCTTAACTGCACAATTAAGAAGTAAATTATAGTGAATCATAGATAAAACATTAGCCTTGGAAGTTGAGTATTCAATATATTCGGAAGTACTAACAACGTTTTGGATGCCTGTTTTGCAATCGGAATATTTCACAGAAGAAGATGTGATAGGTTTAACTACCTCATTTGAGCAAGATGTGATCCCAATAATCAGACTTAAAAGAGCAAAAGACAAAAAATGTCGATTTCTTTTCATATTCATTCTTTTTTCTATCGATTCCATGATCATACACTTTGATTATTCCACCACAACTTTCTGAAGAAATTTCACTTCGATCTTCTCGTTGGGTAATACAGCGATATTAGCCAACTCTCCGGTCATATCGGCACTGTAGTATTGACCCAAGTATTTAATCGTATAGGTGTTGGGCAGGAATTTGATGTTGAAAAAACCAGTATCATTGCTCGTGGTTTTTATATTTGTTCCGTCAATCCAAATAGCAGCGTTTACTAACCGCAAATTTTCATTATCTGCAGAACAAACCGTTCCATAAATTAGTGCAGAATCCTTTAAAGTAGTATCAATGGATCTACTCACTATAATCGCCTTACCTTCGTATGTCTTAGTCTTTCGGCAAGCCGTAGTACCAAGTAAAAACATGCAGAACACAAGAAAACACAATTTAATAAATAATTTCATAGATAGTTTCTTTAAATAAAATCTATACATCCGGTTGCATCCAGACTTACAATCACCTTTTAATTAATTTGTATTTTTCGGCAACTATTCCTTCATAAGTTCCGGTTGGCAAAATTAAGTATCCATCAGTGTCAAATTCAAAATGTTGCAGATATGTTGGATATTCGGGAGTTGTTGGAGCATTCCAGGTAATTTCAATTTGCTCCTCTGAAGCCTTTTTATAAGTTCCAATCAATTGAAAGTCTTTGTCAGTTTTTGAATAATATTTTAAATCCGCCGAAAACCTTATTTGCTTATCTAAAGTTGCATCCCTCCAGCTAAGTGCTCCACCCCAATAATCATTTGCATAGATTTGGTGAATAGCCCAGGTTCCCGTTATGTCTTTTTCAACCGCGGTGCCTGACATATCCTGATTTCCACATGCGGTTATTAATAATGCCAACCATAATAAATGAAGATGAGTTTTCATGCGTCCGTCGAATAATAATGTTTAAAAACCAAGTTTACTATCAAGATGCAATTTCATTCAAAATCGTTGCGTCGCACCCTGAAAATGAGTTTTCAAACCGACTCGCTTAGGCTCTTTGAAGTAGAGGGGGGTACTTCGGAAGTACCCCCTCCCACTTCAAACCTAAACTAGTTTAGCTTTTACCTAAACCGGTTCACCTCTGAGCTAAACTAGTTCATGTTTTAGCTAAACTAGTTTAGGTGCGAACTAAACCGGTTTATGTTTTGGGTAAACTGGTTTACAAAAAAGGTAAACTAGTTTAGGTATTTACCAAACCAGTTTACCTTCGGGCTAAATTAGTTTACTTCTAAGCTAAACTCGTTCTACTTGGCTTTAGCTTCGGTAGCTGACGATGTGCCTTGCCCATCAAACAACTTACCCATTTCGTCCACAATGCTTTGTGTACCGGGTACGCCTTGTTTGGCTGCACCTTTGGCTGAGCCGTAGATCGAAAGGCCTGCCTGATAAGCATCGGAACTTGCTGCTATGCGCGTATCGGATACCATTTCGGCAATGCTTGCGATCTCGGCACCCACCCTACGGGTAGCTTTAAAGAAATCCAGGTCCTTTTTATACTCCGCCATATTGGTAAAAGGAGGTACAATAAGGGGCTGTTGCTCGCCATAAAACAACCCTTTTTCTACAAACGGAATACGTCCATCGTCCATTTTAGGGAGACGTTGCTTTTGCTCCGGGCTCAGTTTAATGCCAAACGAAAATTTTGCTTTGAGTTTTGCCAACAACTCCATTACTTCTTTTTCGTCTTCTTCCGAAAACGTGGCTGAAATCAAATCTGCCATGGGAATTAAATTTTAATTGGTAAATACTTGAAAATTGTTTTTAAGCCATTAATTTATAAATCATGGATGCAAATATAGAATTAGTTTAAATACGGTAATTATTCCATTTCGTTTTATTATTCTATTTTAAAGTTTATTTGTTATAAAATTTAAAATAGAGCACTATCTTAATAATAAGTCATCTTGATTTTTGTTATAATGCCGCACCTACGGAGCTTATGTTTCAATGAAATAAATGTTACTACCATAATATTGCTGACGGAGCACCTTAAAAGCTTCGGAGAAGCGACAGTATGGTAGTCTTGATTAGCCTGTCTTTCTTTAGCTCTGTAGGAGCGACATTATATTATGATTAAAAGTCAAGACGAACTCAATTCCAGTTCTTAAATTTCAAAAAAAATAGGGGAAACAAAATTATGTTTCCCCCACAACAGGCAATGCATGCCGAACTTCTTATTGAATTTCAATCATCCGCGATGGTTTTGGTTTGGACTCTTCCTTTTTAGGAATAGTGACATACAAAATACCATTGTCGTAACGCCCTTCAATGCGTTCTCCGTCTGCCGTATCGGGCAGTGTAAACGACCGGCTGAACGACTGATAACTAAATTCGCGCTTGGTGAATTGTTCGCCTTCAGCAACTTCATTTTCTACCTTTTTCTCGGACGAGATAGTCAGCAGGTCATTGTTTACCTCCAGTTTGAAATCGCCTTTTTCGAAGCCCGGAGCTGCAACCTCCACGTTGAATGCATCGGTACTTTGTTTGATGTTGACCGATGGTAAAGTAGTATTTGTTTGTGAAAAATTGCGGTTTGACCAATCGAATAAATCGCCTTCAAAAAAACGGTCAAACACAGAAGGTAGTTGATTTGAAAATCGAACGAGTGACATAGTTTAATCCTCCATTTTTTAATTAGACATTTGTTTTTAAAAGAACAAACAGAAGCTTGCAAACAAAATGCCAGAGGAGAAAACAAGACATCATGTCTCAATATAGCAGTTAGATACGACATTGTTTCAGCTCTGATTATTACCTGAGATCAACCCCAAGTTTTATGCGGAATGAATTCTTTTCATTTCCATTGAAATACGGAACCGAGAGAGTACAAAAAAAATATTGATGAAATCTGCAAATTTGTCAGACAATTTTCCGAATGAAGTTAATTGGTAAAAAAGCATCAATAAAAGAAAAATTACTACATTTGTTCCTCGAGACTAAATCATATTAATACAACTCTTCAATATGTACAAAAAATTTATACTTCTGGCACTCGTTGGGATTGTATATCAGGCCATCATGCTTCCTGTTTATGCCGTCAAAGCTTATCCGCGCCCAATCACCGTTACACAACCCGACGGAACTCAGTTGACCATCAGATTACAGGGAGATGAATTGCGTCACTTTAAAACCACCGAAGATGGATACGTGCTGAAAGCCAATTCAAGGGGTTTTCTGACCTATGCATCGGTAAACCCAGCCGGTGAAATTAAGGAAGGTCGAGTGATTGCCAGAGATATAATGAAAAGATCGGCTTCTGAAAAGCAATTTTTGAAAACAGTTAACCAATCGGCAGCTGCTCAGATACTGCAGCAAACAGCCATGCAGGCCAAAGTGCAGCGTGCTACCAGTGCTCCGCAAAAGGCATTTCCCAATCTGGGATCTCCAAAATCGCTGGTTATTCTGGTAAATTACTTGGATAATAGCTTTATTTCTACAACACCAAAAGCGGACTTCACCAACCTGCTGAATCAAAGCGGTTATAGTGCAAACGGTGCCACCGGCTCGGTGCGCGATTATTTTATGGCAAGTTCTTATGGTAAGTTTGCTCCCAGCTTCGACGTGGTGGGGCCTTATACACTGCCAAATAATTTAGCGTATTACGGAGCAAATAGTATAAACGAGAAGGATGTTAATTCGGTACAGATGATAGTGGATGCCTGCACGCTGGCCAGTAGTGCTGGAGTTGATTTTTCGCAATACGATACAGACAGCGATGGTATTATCGATAATGTTTTTGTTTGTTTTGCCGGCCATGACGAAGCCGAAGGAGGTTCAACAGACGCAATATGGGCAAAGTTTGGGAAAGTTTATCCGGTATCGCAATATGGGAGTGAAGCTAATTACACCGGTACCGATGCCTCCATTACATTTAACGGTAAGCTCTTGGTTGGCTTTGCCTGCACTTCGGAACTTGCAGATAGTGCCGGGAATACGATGCGTGGCATCGGCACCTTCTGTCATGAATTTGGTCATGTGATAGGGCTTCCCGATTACTACGATACGGATGACTCAAGAAAACCTACATTGAACTATTGGAGCATTATGGATGCCGGAAACTACAACAACAACGGACGAACACCGCCGACTTACTCGGCATACGACAGATTCTATCTGGGATGGCTGACTCCTGAACAAAAAAGTACACAGGCTACCCTCACCCTCTTGCCCATCTATCAGGGAACGACAGAACCTGCAAGTACCACCAATCAGGCTTTTCTGTTGGCGGCAAGCACTCATAATTTAGACGGCAAAAGCCCTGATCCATCCGAATTCTTTATTGCCGAATATCGCAAGCAGACGGGTTGGGACACTTACCTGCCCGGCGAAGGTCTATGTATCTGGCATGTTGATTATAACCAATCGGCCTGGGCTAATAATGCCGTAAATGTATATGCCGGCAGTACACAGACTCAGGCAAGTCATATGCGTTTATATCTCCAACCTTTGAGCGGTTCCACAACCTCTCCGGGCAGTGCTTTTACTTCGGGTTCGTTTACGCCGATAAGCTGGAGCAATGTGGATATAAACAGAGCTATTACCAATATAACTAAATCGGCGGATAATATTACATTTAATTTTATGCCGGCCAAAATGTCGGCAACAGCAAAGTTTACCGACTTTGTGACAACATACGGAACGCCCACAAATTCTCAGGATGTTACTATCTCTGCCATGAATCTGACTTCGAACTTAAATGTTTCGTTTCAAAACAGTGTCAACTTTGAGCTTAAGCGCTCGTCGGAAACTACCTGGAGCAAAACGCTTAGTCTGACGCCCAGTGCAACCAACGTTACCGAAACAATTAATGTGCGATATAATCCGAAAGGCTTAGGAACTCAAACAGACCAGCTGAACATAACCAACGATCAGTTAGCCACAACGGGTTTTAGCCTGAGCGGAACCAGTAGCATTGGGCCAAACTCTCCGGTTATTCTGGCCGGCACAGTAGAAAATACATTGCTTTATTATCCTACTAAACAGTTCTCGGCCAATAAAAAATCGGTCAATATTAAAACAACCGACATTGTGAGTGATCTTACGCTGACAATAGGAGGGAGCGATGCGGCTCTGTTCTCTGCGTCGACCAATGCCATTGCCAAAGATGCCGCAAACGGAATATTCGGGAGTAACATTGATGTGACGTATACACCCACTACAGTGGGAACTCACAATGCTACGCTGACTATTTCGGGAGGAGGATTACCGGACCGCGTGATTGCTCTTACAGGTACCGGATATTGAGAAACTGCTTTGACACACAACTAAAAAACGGGTTATCTCCAGAGTGAGATAACCCGTTTTTTTAGTACCGGAATGACGCAGCAATCGCACGTCAAAAAATGTCAGAAATCAATTAAGTGAGAGCTACAAATAGATCGCCTTCAAGTTCATGAAATCTGATTTTACCTTCGCGAGCCAACCAACCTAAAGCTAAATTCAGATCTTTCTCGGTCAACTTCGTTATTTTCTTTACGGTTTTAATGTTCAATTCACCGTTTTCCAATGCCGTCCATACAAGACCTGCATTTTGTCCAATTTTTTCTAACAACATAATCAACTTAGTTTAAAACGTTACTTTTAGAAACAATATCGACACAAAAATACAAAATTGCTATTATAAAGCACAAAAATACATCAGAAAAAAAGCTGTTGAACAAAAAATAGATTTAGCTATTATACATTTCGTCAATCAGAGTCTTGTACTTTTGAGTAACTACCGTTCGACGAATCTTCAAAGTATTAGTCAATTCACCGGTTTCAATAGCAAAACTTTTAGGTATCAGACAGAATTTCTTGATTAACTCATAATTAGCCATTCCTTTTTGCAGTTCGGCAATGCGAGATTTAATAAATTCATAAATAGCCGGCGATTTGAGTAAATCATCTATATTTTCGTAGCTGATCTGATTCTTTTCGGCATATTCTTTAATAGCTGGTATGGAAGGAGCAATAATTGCAGTAACGTAATTCCGTTCATCGCTTATCACAGCCACTTGTTCAATATACTTATCCAATCCCAACCGAGTCTCAATTTCCTGAGGAGCTATATATTTCCCATTCGATGTCTTAAACAGATCTTTAATTCTTTCTGTCAAAGCCAACTTGTCTTCTTTAATAAATCCGGCATCTCCGGTTTTAAACCATCCATCTTCGGTAAACGAAGCTGCATTGGCAGCCGGATTATTGTAGTAACCGGCAAAAATAGTCTTGCCTTTCAGCATAATTTCATTTTCATCACCGATTTTCACCTGAACGTCAGGCATAATATTACCCACTGTGCCTATTTCGTAATTTACGTATTCATAGCAGCACACAGTAGCTGTACTTTCAGTAAGTCCATAACCATAAATCAGTGGAACACCGATACTCCTGAAGAATAGAGCTATTTCATCTGACAGTTTTGCTCCGGCCACAGGTAGTATGTTAGCATTCTCTATTCCCAAAGTTTCTTTTACCTTCGAAAAGATGAGCTTATCGGCAATCGAATACCCGAATTTCAAAAGGAAATCAGGCTTTTTACCCCGTCGTAAGATATCGACATTGTGTTTCTTGCCCGTAGCCACTGCCCAGGCTACAATTCCCAACATAATCGGTGAATATTTCGATAAGTTGTCTTTTACGCCCGCATATACTTTTTCCCAGAACCGGGGAACGGCACACATCAAGGTCGGATGAACGTCTCTTATGGTTTGCTGTATCTCTGTCGGACGAAGATTGATATAAATAGTCACACCCTTATAAAGGCAGAAATAACACCAGGTGCGTTCAAAGACGTGAGAAAGGGGAAGGAATGCAATCGTAGTGTCTTTATCCGTTATGCTGGTGAGTCGGATGGTATGAATACGCATAGCCTCATTAAAACAGGAATGAGGCATCATTACTCCCTTGGGGTTACCCGTTGTGCCCGAAGTATATAAAATACAAGCTAAATCATCTTCACTGACTCTGCTTTGACGGACTTCAACTTCCGAATCTTTTACCGATTTTTCGCCCAGAGATAAGAAATCACTGTAATACATCCCATGATTCTCATCGGCAAAGATTACTTTTTTGTCGAATGCAATAATTTTCTTGAGAAACTTAGATGCTTTCAGCACTTCATAAGCAACATTGTATTGCTGTTGATCGCCAACAAACATAACTTCTATTTCAGCATCGTTCACAATAAACTCAACTTGCGCAACGGAGGATGTGGCATATAGCGGAATCATGATTGCCCGGTTGGCAAATAACGCAAAGTCAACAATCAGATTTTCGGCCTTATTTTGCGAAAACTGAGCTACCCGCTGTTTCTCTACAACACCAATCTCCACAAAAGCTTTGGCAATGGCAGTTACCTGATTCGCTAGAAGGTTCCATGAAATCTTAGTCCATTCATCGGTCAGTTCTTCCCGATGATACAAGGCTACTCTTTCTCCATATTTTTTTGCCTGAGCAAATATTAATTGAGAAAAATGAATGTTTTCCATAATTCTTAGTTTTAATGAGTTAGTTAATCTTACAGGAGTACAAAGTTACAAAAAAACACGAAGGAGATACACATATCAAACTGAAATGTGCGGTATCTGGTTTATCTAAAAGTGATAGAATTTAAATTAAGCGGTTTCTTCAGGGGACAGACTATCTGGATCAGAACTTTTTATAGCCTGAGCTATAGCCAATTTAAGTTCTTCAATGAAATTTTTATTTGATTGAATTATTTCAAATGCAATACGCGAAGCATTCTGCTGAGATTCTTTTTTACTTGTACCCGAAGCTTCGCAAATCATTTGCCCCTGAATCATCAATCGGGATTGAAAGATGTGTTTATTAGAGCCATTTAATGTTTCATTCACCAAAATAAACTCCGGTTCCAAACGGTTTTTTTGGCACCATTCAATGAGTTTGGACTTGAAGTTTACTTCATTTTCAGCCACTTTATCTAGGTCAACTAAACTTCGGAACAACCGTTGTTCAACAAATTTTTTACACTGCTTATACCCATAATCCAGGTAAATAGCCCCCATTAATGCTTCCAATGCATTACCATAGATATTATTATTCGTATGATTATTAACATATTTGGTAACTTTAACTAACTTGTCAAGGCCTATTTCTATAGCCAACTGATTCAGAGAATCACGTTTTACTATTTTGGATCGAGTATTTGTGAGGAAACCTTCGCGTTGATTTTCATAGCGACAGTAAAGAATATCGGTTACTACCGAACTCAGAACAGCATCACCCAAAAATTCAAGGCGCTCATTACTCAGGTTGCAGCCGTTTTCGGTGGGAATCGAAACTGATTTATGGCGAACAGCCAACTGATAGTATTCGATCTTATTGGGATAAAACCCCAGAATTTTATAAAATAAAAAATAAGGCTCTTTTCGAGCTTTCGAAAGGAGCCTTACTTTTAAAAGAATATTCTTAATCACAAACTCTTATTTTGAGTATTTTTTAACGATAACACTCGCATTATGACCACCAAATCCAAAGGTATTGGAAAGAGCTGCATTTACAGTTCGTTTTTGTGCCTTATTAAAGGTAAAATTAAGATTATAATCGATATCATGATCTTCATCACCTTCATTAAAGTTGATGGTTGGAGGAACGATATCGTTTACAACAGACATTACAGATATAATAGCTTCAACCGCACCAGCCGCACCTAACATGTGACCGGTCATAGATTTCGTTGAACTAATATTAAGTTTGTATGCATGGTCACCAAACACTTCCTTGATTGCTTTCGACTCAGAGATGTCTCCTACCGGGGTAGATGTCCCGTGAACATTAATATAATCAATATCAGCAGGCGTTAATCCGGCATCTTTCAATGCACGTTTCATAACTAATATAGCACCCAGACCTTCAGGATGAGTAGCTGTCAAGTGATAAGCATCAGCAGACATGCCACCTCCGACTACTTCACAAAGAATATTGGCACCACGCGCTAAAGCATGTTCCAACTCTTCGAGAACTAAACAACCGGCTCCTTCTCCCATTACAAAACCATCACGGCTTTTACTGAATGGACGCGAAGCACCTGTCGGGTCATCATTTCTTGTAGATAAAGCGGTAAGCGCATTAAAACCACCTACACCTCCGGGTGTAATAGCAGCCTCGGCACCACCAGTCAAGATCATATTAGCTTTACCCATACGAATATGCGTAAAAGCATCAATGATGGCATTGGTTGAAGAAGCACAAGCTGAAGCAGTGGAATAATTTGGTCCGCGAAAACCATACATGATAGAAATTTGACCTGCAGCAATATCCGAAATCATTTTTGGAATAAAGAACGGATTAAATTTAGGACCTTGTTCTTTATTTGTATAGTAGTAAGCAATTTCTTGTTCAAAAGTTTGAATACCACCAATACCTGCTGCAAAAATAACTCCTACTTCGTCTTTATCAACAGTCTCTAAATCTACCCCACAGTTTTCAATAGCCTCTTTTGCAGATGCAATAGCATACTGCGCGTAAATATCCAATTTGCGGGCTTCTTTGCGATCAAAATATTTCGAAGGATCGAAACCTTTAACCTCACAGGCAAATTGAGTTTTAAACTGGGAAGCATCGAAATGAGTAATAGGTCCAGCTCCACTAACTCCGTTTTGGATATTATCCCACAATTCGGGGATAGAATTTCCTAACGGGCTAATTGTACCTAAACCTGTTACTACAACTCTTTTCAATTCCATAATAAAATTTATTGCGGAATAAAATTATTTTTGTAAAGCTTCGATATGAGCGATAGCGTCACCAACAGTAGCGATTTTTTCAGCTTGTTCATCTGGAATAGAAATACCGAATTCTTTTTCGAATTCCATAATCAATTCTACAGTGTCCAATGAATCAGCACCAAGGTCGTTTGTGAAACTAGCTGTTGGAGTTACATCTGCTTCTTCCACGCCTAATTTGTCTACGATAATTGCTTTTACTTTAGCTTCTACTTCTGACATAATTTTTGTTTTTAAGTTTATAAATAGAAATTGTTTTATAATTTTGCGGTGCAAAGGAAACAAAATTTATCGATATAACCTCGTTTTTGTTGATAAAAATTGTTATTTTTGCACAAATATCACCTTTTTGTGCAGATTTAAACTTCATACAATGTCTTTAAAAATAGCTCTGTTTGCATCCGGTTCAGGTTCGAATGCCGAGAATATAATTCGTTATTTTTCAGCCAGTAACAAATTAATTTTTCCACTTATCATTTCTAATAAAGCGGAAGCATTCATACACGAACGGGCAAAATTACTTCAAATACCATCTTTTACTTTCTCACGCGAAGAATTTGTGCAGAGTGATGCCGTTGTTGACTTTTTAAAGCAGCAAAATATAGATGCTATCGTTTTAGCCGGCTTCCTTCTCAAAATCCCACAAAACATTATTGATGCATTTCCAAATAAAATAATCAACATACATCCGGCTTTGTTACCTAAATATGGTGGAAAAGGAATGTATGGGCATCATGTACATCAGGCTGTAGTAGATGCTGGCGAAAAAGAATCCGGCATTACCATTCATTACGTAAACAGCAATTACGACGAAGGTAATATAATTTTTCAAACGAAATGCCCTGTTTTACCTACGGACACAGCCGACGCGGTGGCTCAAAAGGTACATGAACTTGAATACAACTATTACCCCAAAATTATTCAGGAACTGTGGGGCTAAAATTATCCCGATAAAAAACGAAACATGTATTGCTCAGTTATTACATCATAGAACCTCTTAGCTCCAATGCTTTTAAATCGGGACCTTTCAAGCTCCAATTTTTTCGTATCTTTGCACACTGGTAATTTTGGATTAATAAATATGTAAGTTGTTTGAAAACAAACAGCTTAAAACAATTCAAAAGATTACGCAACTCAAAAACTAAATATTCAAAAATATGGCTCTTCAATGTGGTATTGTAGGCTTACCTAATGTGGGTAAATCTACTCTATTCAACTGTCTTTCAAATGCAAAAGCTCAAGCAGCTAACTTCCCTTTTTGTACCATCGAACCTAACGTAGGTGTAATCACTGTACCCGATGACCGACTCAATAAACTAGCCGAATTAGTACATCCGCAACGCATCATTCCTACCACCGTAGAAATTGTAGATATAGCAGGATTGGTAAAAGGTGCCAGCAAAGGAGAAGGATTAGGGAATAAATTTCTTGCCAATATCCGCGAAACAGATGCTATTTTACATGTATTACGCTGTTTCGACGACGACAACATCACTCACGTCGACGGCAGCATAAATCCGGTCCGTGACAAAGAAATTATTGACACCGAATTACAACTAAAAGATCTTGAAACGGTTGAAAGTCGCATAAGCAAAGTTCAGAAACAAGCTCAAACCGGAGGCGACAAACAAGCCAAAGCTACATACGATATATATCTACAATATAAAGAA
>WSSedL1CaDRAFT_10000993_pt1 | contig 18070 bp, 17 predicted proteins | sample WetSurSL1Cattail_FD_9464 | JGI IMG/M metagenome (IMG submission 9464)
CAATATTATTTCCGGAGGAGCCATATCTGCTCTGAATAATACATATGGTCTGAACCTGTGGCTTGCGCCCCCTATTGTTTTTGCCGGAAGCAATTGCATCATCTGTATTCCAAAGATTGCTTCAGCATCAATAAACTGCACGACGCTATACGGAAAGCTTAGGATAAACATCGCTTTCGAAGGGGGGAATTATTAAATGGATATAAAATATATCAACCCTTTCATGGATTCATTAATCAAGGTTCTGAACAGTTTCGGGATAATAGATGTCAAGAGGGGGAAGATCAGCCGGAAGGATACGATGAATACAGATAAGGACGTAACATCCATCATTGGGATTGTCGGCGGATTTAGAGGTAATGTGGCATATTCCTTTTCCTCCGGGACTGCAAAATTGCTTGCATCTTCGATGATGATGGGAATGCCTGTCGCAGAGCTGGACTCCATGAGCAGGAGTGCAGTGGGTGAACTCACCAATATGATCACGGGAACAGCTGCGGGGATTTTTTCAGCAAATGGGGAGGAAATACAACTGACTCCGCCATCATTGATTTTTGGAGATGATATCTTTTTCATTATAAGCATGGTGCAGACAATTAGTATAGACATGCTGACACCGGCAGGTGTAATTGAAATCAACATAGGACTTGAAGTCTGACAGGCATGCCGCCAGCAGTCACATCAAGCAGGGATGGAGGATAAAATATGAACTATAGGATTTGCTATCTATTGAACAGGAAACTAAAAGCCGATTCCGAGCGAATCTTCGAGGGAATTGCAACCGGAAGGAAAAAGGCTCTGGATAATTGGTTTGTCAATGTCTGGACAGAATTGGGCTTTATAAAGGATATGGTTTTATCCTCTCTGGCACAGAATTCGAATATGGATGAAATAAGCAGCTTGCTAAAAGAAAAACGCGAAAGCTTCAACAATTTTTCCGAACTGTTTTTAATGGACAAAAGCGGCGAGGTACTGGCTTCTACTGATAAGGACAGTATCAGAAGCATCAGAAAGGAGCTTCCCAATCATTCCAAAGGCCTGGAAGGGATGCCGTGGATGCATGGGCCGTATGTTGATGAAGATACACTGAGGATAGGAAATTGTAATTCAAAATTTTTTGATGCAGTCACACTGATGTTTTCATACCCGCTTGCGGTTAAGGGAACTGATGTAAAATACAACCTCCTTGGCAGGGTGCCCAATGATGTCATGAGCGATGTCATACAGGCTGAGGAAACACATGTGTTCAAGGACTCGGGTGATAATTATTTGTTTATAGTTAGAACGAACAGAGATGTCAAAACGGGAACCGCCATATCAAGAAGTAGGTTTGAGGATGATACCTTTACGCTGGGTGAGAATCTGAAAAGCGGTGTGCGAACTGAAAAATGGGGAACGGTAAGGATAAAGGATCATACGGAATTTGAAATCCTGTTCAATGATCCGGCAACCAATGATTTGCACATGGGTGTAAAAAAAACCATCGGGACCAGGGGACAGCATTTGGAAACCTGGCCTGGCTATCCCGACTACAGGCATATCCTTGTAGGCGGCAAGGGAGTGCTGATCCAGCCTCCTAATTGTGAAGAGGTCTGGGGAATGCTCTGTGAAGGAGATATTGCAGAAATATATAATACAATCAGCATCAATGTGAAATGTACCTTCCCGGCAGCCCTTATCAGCGGCATACTCCTTCTGGCATCTTTACTGATACTGCCGCAGAGCACTGGCTGGCCTGCAGTATTGAAAACAGGGATCGCATGGCTGCTAAGTATGATAACTGTCTATGCCGTTATCGGAAAAACTGTAATAAAGCCATTGAATCAAGTTACGGAGACACTCCAGGAAATTGCCGACGGAGAAGGTGATCTGACAAGGAGGATATCCGGCAGTTCGAGGGATGAAATCAGCAAGCTCGCGTTATTCTTCAACCTATTCGCGGATAAGATGCAAAAAACCGTCGGGAATGTGTTTGCCACGGCATCCAGCCTGAATACAGCTTCGGATGAACTGATGGAGGTTGCGGACAATATGGCAAAAAGCACTCGCGAAATGAATGTGAAAACGAGCGCGGCAAAGTCGGCAGTCGAGCAAATCACTGCTGTAATCGGCAAATCAGCGGATGCTTCTTCGGAGACCAGTACAAATATTAATGCTGTTGTGAAGCTGGTAGAAGATATCACCATTACGATCCGGAATCTGGCTTCTGCTTCCGAGCAAAGCTCTGCAGGCACATCCCAGACATCTCAGCTGATTCAGGGAATCTCGGGGAGGATCGGCAATGCATCGAAATCGGCCCAAGGCGTATCCATGTCGGTTAACAATGTAGCAACAGCAGTCAGGGAAATAAACCTTTCACTCAATGAGATCAGCAAGAATTGTGAACGGGCGAGAAACATCACCGGGGAAGCAGAAGAGCGGGCAGAGGAGACCAATAAGGTTATTGAAAATCTTGACAAGCTGTCAAAGCAGATTGGCAAAATAGTTAATTTGATCAATGATATTGCCGACCAGACCAACATGCTGGCATTAAATGCTGCAATTGAGGCCGCAGGCGCCGGAGAGGCGGGCAAGGGTTTTGCCGTAGTGGCGAACGAGGTAAAGGAACTGGCCAAACAGACAGGCATCGCTACTGAAGAGATCCGCCAGCAGATCGAAGGAATGAAGGTCAGTACTTCAACAGCGGTGAAGTCGGTTGAGAAGATTAACAGTGTTATCAAAGAGATGAGCGGAATTACCAATACAATAGCGGCGGCTGTCACAGAGCAGTCGGCGACTACCTGGGAGATTTCCTCCGCAGTAACAAAAGCGGCAGATGAAGTAAAAGCAATTACCGGCGAGGTCAGCAAAATTGCATGGAATTCCGAGGAAGCTTCCAGAAATATCATGGAAACATCAAAAGGCGTACTTGAAGTTGCACGTTCTGCAAATGAACTATCCGTATCCTCAGCTGATGTGAACAAAAATACCGGGGACGCCTCAGTCAGGGTATCGGACATTGCCAGCTCGGCAGATGAAATCAAACGGGAGTCCGGCGAAGTTTATAAAGACATCAATGAAATCAGTCTGGTATCCGAAAAGACGGCAAAAGGGGCGAAAGACACCAGCCATGCAGCCAAAAAGCTTTCAGAGGTTGCCAGCAGGCTGAGTAATATGTTAAGCCAGTTTAAGATGTAGACCGACATTTTGTCCATTCTTCATTTGGGCAAAATGTTCATAAAGCCTCGGCCTCTTCCTGCATTAGCAGGTAGAAGCCAGGCTTTTTCATTGTCTTATTTCGCATTACGCTCTCAACGATACTTTAATTGGTTTACCGCAGATAGCTTTATCCCCGGCAGATTTTGCACGGGGATTCTATCATAGCTACTATTCTTCGTTCTCCTCCGAATTTTCAGAAACAGCCAAATCACTTTCCACTTTCTTCTTTGTGACCTTGCTTCTTGACGGTGCTTTCTTTTTATGCGCTGCAAGCTCTATCCTTTCCAATTCCCTACTTCTGGCAGCGTCCTCATTTTCTTGCTTCTTTCGTAATTCTTCTGCCTCAATCCGCGCCGTTTTATCATGTAAATTTTTTAGTACGGAAATCTCTATCTCATGATTATACAGCTTTAGATATTTTTCAAATGCATCAGGGTACACGAATTTTTTTATTCCATACTGTTCAGAAAACTGAATAGACAGAATTTCGGCTTCCTGGCTAATTACCTTTCCGTCTCCAAACAGCGTGTGTCTTATTTTTTCTTTTACTAAATTCATATCTTTCACCTCTATTTCCTATTTTTTAGGATTCTCTGTTTTATTCTAAAATACTTTATTTATTGCAAAGTTTTTTCATCGTAATATTTGGCTGCAATACGGATCTGCATTGAAACATTAAGGCTTGCTATATAATCATCTCCAAATAAGCCATTTGCTGACAAAAATCAAAACCACCGATCTTCAGTGTCACAAAAATAACGTGTAGATTTGACAACTTGACTTGCGCTTATCAAAACTATACGTTGTACTCTTATCTTATCATTTTTTTGTGATTAATGTAAGTAAAACTTCTAAACAGAACTGATTTGTGCGCATTTCATATGTTTATAGAAGATAATTGTACAATTTAAGCAGAAAGTTGAGTAAGGTTAATACGAAATGCAGAGAGGAAATGCTATTTTACGTCACAAATTTTTAGCTATATAAAAATAGCCGACGAATGCGAAATAATGCCCACGATCCGCAGTAAACGGGTCTGTAATTGTATTGCCCGAATCATCAAGATTTGTTACAGGGTTGAATCCAGGCTTGTGTGACCATGTTCCGTCAGGATTCAACCGGTACCAGTGATAGTCGCTCTGATTCGTCCGGTCTCCTGGGTATACTGCCAATGTTACCATATATGCTCCAGCAGGAATAGCAATTCCCGGATCGGCTTCTAAAAAAGTATAGCCCAATGTTGACATATCTGACGCAACAATATCAATAAGAGCTTGATTTTCTTTCGCGAAACCGTTGTAAAGGTCCGGAGATATCTGTTGACCGGAAAGCTGTCCAGGCTGCAGCCCTACATCTTTTTTAAATAAATCTCCCGTTAGTGGATTTTTAGTTAAGTCAAATGCATAAGCGTAACAATTCGTGCTTTGATCAAGCCAGGCTTGCCAATTCCAATACTGCTTCAAATAAAATGGTGCGTTGTTTTTACATATATCGATTGCTTTTTGAAGCCAATCTTCATAGGAACCACTATTGGAAGTAGATACTATGTCAGTAGTATGGTGCATAGTATTAGTTGCATAAGCTCCAGTCAGAATTAGAAATATCATTAGTAAAACTATAATTCTTACATTTCTTTTTATTGCCATTTGATTCTCCATTTAGCCACCTCATAAAGCTCTTCTTATTTAATTATATCTGCGAATTCTTTAGAGAGCCTTAGAATAGAATACTTTTTGAGGCAGTAGTGAAACATAAAAAACAGTATTATTATGTAGCACGAAGATATTACTCATTTCTGACGATTTTTTGCTTTTTTCAATTCTCCAGGGTTGTAAATCTGAGTCAGTTTATTATAAAATTATAACCTGACTGAGTTGGTCAGGTTGGATGGGCATTATGCATGAGAGAGCTTTCATGCTTTAAAAGAAGAAAAGCAAAACAGAATAATAAATGCAGCAATGAAAGTTTTTTCGAAAAACCCGTATAGTAATGCTTCAACAGATGATATAGCTGCCATGGCTGACATATTAAAAGGGCACAGTTTTATCACTTCAATAATAAAAAGGATCTATATTGTTATTTGTATCAGCACAGCTGTAAAAAATGCTCATTTCAATAACAATCTATCACAAACAGGGAGAGACAGATGAAAATCTGGTATTCTTGCATGGCGGAGGACGGAATAGTGCTATGGCGTCATGGAAAGAGGTAATTGATTTAATGCGAAATCAGTATGATATCTATGCGATAGATCTGCTTGGTTAGGCTTTAACGACATTCACCAATTTACCGTTATTATGTCAATCCCGTTTGACTCCCCGATATTTCGAAGATATCTGATCGCATTCAGATATTTGCCATAGTCGCCCAAATGCTCTACAAACACAGGAATATCAGGACCAAGCGCGTGTGAAAGCCTCAGAATCTGAGCATAATCAATGCCGCCCTCCCCAGGGACAACTTCCCGCAAACAGCAGGGAGATTCGTCGCCCAAATGAACATCCTTTGCATGTATACTTCGGATATACGGGCCAAGTTTCCGGAAGCATTCCTCAACAAATTCTTTCCGGTGGTGATACCTATCAATACCGTTTATCATGTTGGCATAGTCCATGTGTACGGCAACTTCCTTCCTGTCGATATCCTTCATCAACTTCAGGTAATCCTCCGGTGAATCCGGGTGCATCCACTGCATAGGCTCGATCGCGTAATAAGTATGCCTGGGCTTCACTGCATCAATAATGCCGCGGATTGTGTCAATGATCAGCGCATACGTATCCTCCGAGTAGTTTTCCGGGTAGTATCCCGCCCAGTTGCTGCCGACCGCTCCCACAATATTGACGCAGCAGTTTGCCTGTATCTCATCGGCCAGTGCCAGCTGTTCCCTTGAGAAAGCCAGTGCATCCTTTCTTTCCTTCTCATCCGGTGACATGGGGTTTCTCCAGATGCCAACCTCACCGATCACCAGCTGATATTTTCGAACGTAATCCAGATAGGACTTCTTCACTTCCCGGGAATCCGAGTATTTCATCGGTGCGATCACCGTACTTGCATTCAGTTCTTTTATGAGCTTGATCCATTCATCTGCATTCTGATAGTCAAGCCGGTCATTTACCCCAATTCGCATATAATGCACCTTCCTCCGTTTTCCTGCCCGGTTACCCGTTGCGGCAATCTTTTTGGTACTCCTGCTGCAAATACAAGCATATTTGTTTTAGTGTGTTTCGTCCTGTTCATTACATGATATTAGTATAATCCAAAACGCAATATTATACATTAGATAATCTATAAAATAGTTACTATTGGCACGTGAAAAAGGTGTATAATTTTAATATCCTATTACAAATAGAGCATTGAGTAGATATATCAAAAACAATAGGTTAAAAGACTGGAGAGTAATTTGAAAAAGGGATTAAAGGTTTTTCTGATAATATTTGGGGTCATTTATTGCTTATGTGACAATAGAAGAACATCAGAAGAAATATAAGAGTTCATATGAGACTGCTAGAACTGATTTAAATGCTTTGGCTTCTTTGGGAATTTTTGAAAAGACAAAGGAAGGGAAAATGTTTGTTTATAGGGCTAATGATATTGATGTTATATTAGAAAAGCTGAAAAACTTTACTGGTAAAGAGTGAAGGGATTAGCGTATTACGTAATAAAAAGTCACAAAAAACTATTAAACTGCTGTGGTGGAATAATTAAACAAATTGGTTTTTGAGGATTGAGAATGAATAGAAAATTATACTTTTTAGTATTGATCATATCTAGTCTGCTTGTGTTGGCTGCTTGCAGCAATCACTCTGGAAAGCCGGTAGCCTTGAACGAGTTTTTATTTGCACAAGGAGTAGCTTTAACCTGTGGCATGGACGAATTGGCCGAAAGTAAAGAGTATTTGACTCTTTTGACATCTTCTGAAAGTATAGGGATGATTCTTGATAAAATAGCTTCTCAGGACTATAGTATACCCAAGAACGCATACCTGATAAAATTGCCGGATGATATTATGCTTCGAGCAATGAGTGCCTTTTCTGGAGATATAAATATTTCCGATAATATTATGGAAAAACTTAAATACAAAATAAATGCTTCTATGCTTGCGAATATGATAAACGCAAGCTATGGTAGCGAAATGATTGCTGCAACAGCTATGACAACTTGGGGAAAATCATATATTCAGCCAAATGGATGGTCGAATAATAGGATGCTTTTACTTGAGTACGATAGCGAATTTTCCAGTATAGTATCGTTTGTACAATCAGGAGACGGTGTCATTAGCGGTTCCTCTGTTTTTGTCAAAAAAGGTGATAAGGATATTTTGACCTCATTGGGTGAATATCTAGGCATGGCAGACATCGAATATGATCAGTATTCAAGCAGTCAGATACAGGGTTTACTAACCAAATAGCAATTTCGTACAATAAGAAAAAGATGAAGGCATAAGGCTTTTGCAACCGCATCAATAATATATTTCTGTGCAATAAACAGTTCTTGCCCATTTGCAGTTATATAAAATTTTCTTACTTCATTCTATCGGCGTTTCTATAAAATATCAACGCATATCAAGACCGCTCTGCCGTACTGACTGTCATGACCGTTGAAGATAAATGTGACAGTCCATGTACTCCGTTACGCTTGTTATGGTAAAATAGGGAAGTACATTCACCAACTGTGAAGAGGAGGCTTAGTTATGAAGGTATCAGAACTCAAATATGAGAGAATGTCCCTGGAAATCACCGCCGGGAGGGCTGACGAAATCACCCGCAGTGTCAGAAACGCAAAGTCAGTGAATGAGGTGTTGGAAGCCCGGGAAAGGTTTGTAGAATTGGTCAGGGAATTTACAACGGCCACAAGTCTTTCCTATATGAGGTATTCCATCAATACGGTGGATGAGTTCTATATGGCGGAGAAAGAGTACTACGACGAGATCACGCCCAAAGTGCAAAACTGCCTGCTGAAGTTTGCAAACGCCATGTTGGAATGTCCGTTCCGGGCGGATCTGGAAAAAGCGTTGTCGCCCAACCTCTTTAAGTATTACGAAGTGCAGAAGAAGGCCATGTCTCCGGACATCATCGAAGAAATGATTGAGGAGAACCGCCTGGTAACGGAATATTCCAAATTAATGGCCGGTCTCACGTTTCATTTCAGGGGGGAGACCATGCCCCTCTCCATCCTCCGCAAATATATGAAGGAGTGCGATCGGGAGACGCGGCGTGAGGCATATACAGTGCTGGGCCGGAAGCTGGGTGAGAATGCGGAGGCGCTGGACACGCTGTTTGACAAGCTGGTGAAGGTCCGGGACAAAATGGCCAAAAAGATGGGCTACTCAAACTTTATTGAGCTTGGCTATTACAAGCTTGGACGAATGAGCTTTGACCAGGTAATGGTGGAAAAGTTCCGGGAGAATGTTCTTAAGGATCTGGTACCGATGGTTGCGCGGCTCAAGAAAAAAAATGCCGCGAACCTGGGGATTGAGGATTTCAAGCTCTATGACAACGACATTTGCATCCCTGGCGGAGATCCAAAGCCGATACTGGACAAGGATGGAATTTTTAGGGAAGCCTCCGGGATGTATCATGAAATGAGTGTGGAGACCGGAAAATTCATCGATATGATGCTGGAAAACGAAGCCTTCGACGTTGTTTCCCGGGAAAACAAATGGGGCGGCGGCTACTGTACAAGCTTTCCCCAATATGGGCAGCCCTTTATACTGGCTAATTTCAATGGTACCTCCGATGATATTGACGTCATCACTCATGAGGCAGGCCATGCCTTTGCAGACTATATGACCGCCAGAAACCGGTTTTCTATGGAGCTTGGGATTGGAGGCATGGAAACAGCGGAGACCCATTCCATGAGTATGGAGTTTTTTGCATGGAAATACATCGGGAAGTTTTTTGGTGAAAATGCGGATAAGTATAAATTCATGCACGCATTCGAGGCGCTGTCCTTCATCCCTTATGGCACTATCGTCGATTACTTCCAGCACCTGGTCTATGCAAATCCCGAGATGACACCGGCCGAAAGAAAAGAGGTGTGGAACCGTTTGGAGGCGCAGTTCCGGCCTTATTTGTCGACTGAGGGCATCCCCTACCTTTCTGAGGGGTCCCGCTGGCAATACCAGATGCATATTTACGAATCTCCCTTCTACTATATCGACTATTGCATTGCCCAGGCAACAGCCTTCCAGTTCCTGCTGGAATCCCGGAAGGACTACAGTGATGCTTTCAAGCGGTACGTCCGGTTTCTGTCTCAGGGCGGGGAGCAGCTGTTCGGTGATCTGGTCGCGGAAGCGGGTCTGAAGTCACCTTTTAAAGAAGGCGAATTAATGGAAACAAGCCGGGGAGTGGAAGCGTTGATGGAGGAACTGAAGGCGCACCTGTAGTTGCTGTTGGCAGTGATATAGCCAGTATGTCAATTTTAAATTGATATTTAAATGCTTTAATTTTTTCAGAAAATTTTATACGCAGCCAAGCATTAGCTATCACACGGCGTAATCATCTAAGTGTCGCTTTCCTCGATGGTATTCCATGCTTACTATTTTCCAATATTCATATTTTGTTGTATACTTTATACAATGACATCTATTTGGAGGGAGACACATGAAAAGACTGGCAGGTATTCTTTGCTTCATTATTCTGTTTTGCACAGCCATGCCAGCATCTGCTGCGGATAAAGTGCAAATCATGGTATTGAATTATCGAATTGTAAACGCTTTGCATGATGGCCTGGCACAAGCCCACCGTGTTAATTCTGCTGGAATCTGGCAAGCGAGTGGTTTTATCGATACCAAAGGAAAATGGTCTATAACCAATAATGGGAATATTTCTGATTTTTATGAGGGCATAGCCATTTCTGCTCCATCAGATCAGGTTTCCTATATCAACAAAGCGGGGAAAACCATATTCCTTTTAAGTAAAAACATGGCGGTTGGTGGGGCTCCGTATTTAAATACCGACGGGTACTTCCATGAAGGCAGAGCGATTGTAAGCCGGAAGGGAAATAATCATGCGGTGGGCGCCATTGACAAAAAGGGTAAGCTCATCATCCCTTGTGAATATTGGGCCCTAAGTGATTTCTCCAATGGTTATGCCATTGCTGCCAAGAATAAAAAAATGGGACTCATTGATTTAAATGGAAAGGTTATTGTTCCGTTTGTCTATGAATATGGTACTGTCCTGGCCGATGGCTTTGCTTTTTCCAAGAACTCAAATTTCTGGAGGATCTATGAGAAGCCAGTATGGTTTTCTTATCTTAATGAGGCAACCTACGATATTTATGATGTCAACGCTAAATTATTAATAGCGGACAGTAGTGAAGTCGTTAATATGGATAAGGGTGTCATCATTACGAGAGAACCGCACGACAGTACTTCAGCGTTGAATAATCATCAGTACAAAATGCTGGATACCTCGGGGAAGGTACTGTATACTGCACCTGATAGCAAGTTTATCGGCTATTTGGGTGAAGGGATGTATACCTTGAATGAATCCTATTACTATGTTCAATTGATGGATTCCACCGGCAAGCTGGTCAACAATACGGAATTTGGTTTTATTCATCCTTTTTCGGGGAATTATGCCGTTGTTGAAGAAAAAGTAGACAGGCAAGGTGAGAACCTTATCAATAAGAGCGCCAAATACGGCATCATCGATAAAAAAGGTACGTTGATTGTGCCGTACAAATATAATTTGCCTGCGACTGCCAGCCAATACGATCATATTATTGAAAATGGCTTTGCGTTCATGGAGGATGCCGCTACAAAAAAATGTGTACTGATTACTTTGCCCAAGACAGCAGGGACTGCCAATTCCAGCAGCACGACGAAATAATGTTTGAATCGGGTACAGTGTACTACGGGCATTGAGTATCGGGCGAACGGATGAAATGGGGGAGAAGCATGAAAAAATTTTCTGTGTTGATATTGAGCTTCATCATGCTGGCAGGAAGTGTATTTCCTACTTATGCGGCGGGTATAAAAGAAATTGTGGTCATGCCGAGGGTGCAGAACCTTTCCGCGTGGTCAGAATTCAGTGAAGGACTTTGTGCGGTGTCGGACGGAGAGAAGTATGGATTTATTAACACGAAAGGCAAGCTCGTCATACCGGTTCAATATAGTTTAAACAATTTTCACGACAAGACAAGTCTTTTCTCAGAAGGACTCGCCATGGTGGTTATCAATAATAAAATTTGTTACATGGATAAAACAGGTAAAATCGTGCTCAAGACCTCCTACCCATATAACCGCGAACGCTACAAATGGGCATATGATGGCGGCGGAGCTTTTCATGAAGGCCTGGCGGCTGTAACAGGAGCGAATGGGAAATGGGGTTATATCAACAAGCAGGGTAAGGTCGTTCTTCCTTTTCAATATGCCGGTGCGCATCCCTTCAAAAACGGATGGGCTGCCATTGCAATTGGCGAGGGCTTCAATCAGATCGATAAAAAGGGAAACAAGCTCTACGAAGAGGAATATCTTATAATGCATGAAAAACCGGGTGGCGGCTATTATGCCAGTAAAGATGTAACTGAGGCCGCTTTGAGTGTGCGAGCCATCACCTATGATGTACTGGACGAAAATGGAAAGGTGTTGGAGCGCAATTTACCTGCCGGTCCGATTAATGAAATAATAAATGCTTCAGATGAACCCTCCGTTATTGAACAATTTGGACTGGATGCAAATCGGTATTTCTATGCCCAGGAGCCCACAGATGGAATCATCATGGCAACCTTAACATCTGCTGTTTCCAAGAAATATAACAATAACGTCTATGTCTACGTCAATGCAACGACAAAAAAAGAAATTTACGCACCGGTTCAGCATGGTTACAAATTCAATGAAGGGCTGGCTTTCATACGAAACGAGAAGAGCCGTTGGGGCGCCATTGACACCAAGGGAAAGGTTGTCATCCCTTTCAATTATTTATACGTAGATCATTTTGAAGGATTCTCTGAAGGCTATATTGCCCTTACCCGGGTATCGGATGGAGCACTTGTGGTGATTGCCAATCCACTAAATGTGATAAAACAAAAATGACACATGCGTAAGTGATACCGGAGCGCTTGTCGTATTGGTATATAACGGCCATAAATCAAGACCTCCTCACATAACCATATTTATGTCAATGAAAAATGCAAAAAAACATTGAAACTTCAACGGTTTCAAAGTCTTTTTGCTATTGATGATTCTATGTTTTGGGTTACGAGTTGATTGTTGCGACACAATTTATCTTAAACTACTTAAGGGGTGTGAACAGTAACAAATATTCATTAAAGGGAAACGTGTTGCCACACATAACTGCTTTCCGGATTACGTCAGCAACCGTTATTCGACTCATACAGAAGATATGCCGGATCAGTTTAATCAGCCGGAATGGGATGATATCCGAATCAAGCGATGGGCTGATTCTATCGGTAGCAATGCAGTAGAAGTCATTGAACGCATATTCCGGGAAGTAAAAATAAAAGAACAGGGATATAATTCCTCCCTGTCCGTTTTGCGCCTGAGCAAAACCTATTCAGAGGCCCGTCTGGAAACAGCCTGTGAACTGGTACTGACAAGAGTCAGAGTGCCCCGCTATCATCATCTTAAAGCTATCTTGGCTGCAAATCAAGACCAGATATATTTGGAGCAGAGGAAGGCATCATCCAAACCACAGCAGAATACACAGGGATATGTGCGTGGAGCTGAGTATTACGGAGGTGACAGTAATGATTAAAGTTAGGATTTCTAAACTTGCTGAAAAAGATGGTGGAGGTTTTTTTGCTATTGTACCTGAACTACCTGGATGTATGAGTGATGGAGATACTTATGAAGAAGCTTTAACAAATGTTAAACAGGCTATTAACGAATGGATAGAAACAGCAAAAGCTAGAGGGCAGGAGATACCAAGTCCTTGTCTATATGAAGATGAGTTTCAAAATATTGAATAATTTTAATGAAGCAGGTTCAGAAATTGATGGAGTTATAAGTATACCTGGGAAATGGGAATTACCTGTATACGAGATATCGTCATTTCACACGCTTACTCCAGTAATCAAGGTAAATTTTAGTAATTCAATTATCTGGAACAAATCGTTGGCTAACCGTCGTCATTCCTTCACACAAAAAATAAAGGCTTTAAGGTTACTAAAATACTCCCACCTTGTTTTCACGAACCGAACTAATTTGCCGGAACAGTGGACCAAACTCAGTCGTCAAGCATTATGTGGCCAGTTGCTACATCAGTTATAAATGCATCGGCATAGTCAATAAATTCCTTGACTTGTACGAAGTTACTATCAACCTCTACCTTGTCGATGATGTAGAAGTCTTCATAATCGCTGTCCTCACGGACTTCCAGCACCGTATTGTAGAGCTTGCTGTATTTTCTATCCATAGTGCCGGTTTTAATGAAGTGCATATCAAATAGGGTTTTAACACCACGATGTCTGCTGCTTGCCGCATCCTTTAGTGCAAGAACTGCGTTCGCGGTATGAAACAGAGCGTAGTAAAGCCTGTTAGCTGCGCTTTCGTATCTAGCCATATTTTTCAGTATTAAGCCGTCATCGTATCTATCTCTGGCTTTCGCTATGTAGTACCTTGCCAGGTCAATCCTGTCCTGCTTCGGCGTCATACTCGTATACCTTCTCTTTCAACATTATGGATGAAAAGGTTGAACCTGTTATTCTGCTGAGCAGTGAAATAATCAAGGCTGCGGATATGTACAGAAATGGGCAGACTATATTCGAGCTGTATGTCAAGTACTGCATCTCTGATAGTGTCTTTTATATCAGGAGTTACAGTATCGGTAACCACTAATATATCGATGTCTGAATCGTTGTTGTAGTCACCACGAGCTTTAGAACCATATAGGAGAACACTATTAAGGTTGTCTCCCAGCTTCTGGTTCAATAAGATTTTTAATTTAGTGACAGCTTCTTCCTCGACCTGGCTAAGATGTCCGACCATGTATCCGCACCTCCTTTCTCCTTGGATATGTTTATATTATAGCACATGCAGGGTGGGGAATAAACACTAATTGGATGATGTCCTGACTTTTACAGTTTGAAAAAATTTTATTCCGATACAGTTCAAACCAGACGTCTGATACAAAAAGACCTATCAATTGGTGGGGTTTTTATACACTGGATTAAATGGAATGACGACCTTCCGACGCCCAAAATTTCGCCATTCTCGTGTGTTGTTATTTGCAAGTAGTTATCAATATTTTCGTCTATCATCGACTAACCGTCGACATTTCCGCACACAAAAAACAAAGGCTTTCAGGTAAAAACCCTGAAAGCCTTGTTACTGGCGGAGAGAAAGAGATTCGAACTCTTGGAACGGGTTAACGTTCACACGATTTCCGGAAGCACGAGGCGGGTTTTAGGTAGTTCTTGGTGCTTATTTTAATTTATTAGTGATTGTTCTTTCTAATTAGGAAAGTTATGATTTATTCCAATCAATGCTTGTTGCTATCCAGTATTTTCACATACTTCGCCGTCTTTATGATGTCGGCAGGTTATAGACCGGGATAATCTGTTAATTCTATGTATGAGGATATAATTGCTTTATAAAAGACTTCTCTTAGCTTCGTGTAATCATTTTTTATATCTGCTTCCTTTAATGCATCGAAATATTCCTGCTTTTTTTCAGCTTTTAGGTATATAGGGGGAATACCTTTCAATTTAAATAACCAATTTAAAAATACTCTGGAGGTTCTACCATTACCGTCTCGAAAGGGATGAATCACTGTTATTCTATGATGTATTTTTAGTATTTCATCTATAAAGTCGCTGATTGTCAGTGATTCAATATTCTGTAGTATAGATTTTAGTTGCTTGTCCAATTCACCCATTGCATTAGGGATTTCTGTAAAATCAATAGTTTCAAACTTCGCTCCCAATACTAAATTGTTAGAATTACGGGTTTTTCCAGCTTCGTCGGGATAGGGTGCATATTGATATAGCATGCGGTTCAATGATAGTAATGAAAATACAGTTATATTTGTTTCTTCAGTTTCATAAATGAAATCGTACATCGACGCATGTCCGGCGACTTCTATTACAACATCATAGCTATCTCTGCAAAATTCACTATCCTGCTTTTTTAACCTTAAATCAGTAATAATTTCAGATACAGTTTGGTATTCTATATCGAGACCCTCAAGCCGGTTTTCATTGAAAACAAAGTTTGTTTTAAACTTATACCACACTGCTTTACTGGAATTGGCAATGAAATAGGATAAAGCGTTATCAAGAACGCTTTTATAAAGATTGACATCATTGCTTTTTACATTAATACTTTCTCTCTTTTTAGCGGGCTGAAATTTGTTAATTTTCTTAGTTAAGGCAGCAGGGCTCGTTTCTCCTGAAATTTTTCCAAGCTTATATGCAATCCTAAAAACGCAGGATTGGAAGCTTACAGCAAAGTAATCTGCAACATAAAGGACATTCTCTATATCAATGATTCCATCTTTTTCATATAAGGCAACTTGTACTTTTAATTCGTCAATAGGCATTAAAAGAGCAGCGGCAAAATCATCAGCAAACTTTTCAATCGGGCTCTTTTTGCCATCAATTGGACAAACATTTTGTCTGGTTTTGTCCTTAATATGATGGCACAACTCATGAGCAGCAGTAAACCTTTGCCTGAAAATTGGCCTATTCCTATTAATACCTACAACAGCAATATCTTCTTCATTCTCTGGGGGAATATAAAGACCCTCTAATTTCTTCAAGTCCCTGAATACAAATGGAATATTAAAGTCACTCAGTATTCGGAAAGGGTCTATTGGAAATGAGGGCTTTTGTTCCTTGAAATATAATTTTAAAAACTTATTGGCAAGAACTTCGGCAGAACCGAAATATGGTGTAAAATCAAATGTTTTATACATTATTCAAAATACGTTCTTTCATTCTTTTTTTAAACTCAATAAGGTTCATTATCTCATGTTGATCTTGCTCAGACAATGTTGAAAAAGCTCTTGCAAACATGTTGACATTATTGATCTCTTGCTTGCCATATAAAAGTTCATCAATACCCCAACCATAAATATCAGCAAATGCCTTTAACTCTTCACTTGATACTTTTCTTTCCCCAGCTTCAATTGCTACTAGGGAAGTTCTGCTTACATTTATCTGTTTTGCAACATATTCCTGTGAGAGTTGTAAAAACTCTCTTGCAGACTTTAATCTCTTAGCTAAATCCATATCTATTTTCATAAAAACAAACCCCTTTCGATAATAGTATTATATAATATTATGTTCGAAAAAGCAACTATTTATGTCAGAAAATCCGACAACGTACTCATGGCAGACTGCTATAGTATTCAAAAGCAATTCAATGCCAGCTTGGTTAAAAGTGACATACTAAACTTCGTCAAGGACCCACATTACCAGATTCCTAAGTTTACTGTGGAACCCGTAATCAGGCCTCCTGCGAATTTTTCTTGTAATACGGATAACAAATCAGCTGTCCTGAAAAATTGAACAACCATACTTTGGCGGTAAGCTTCTAAGACAAGTGCTATTGCCAGTATGTCTTATCGGTTCTGGCAGCCCACACCATCAGGACATTTTCCTTTCGTTGTATCCAATCCAGTTTCCATCAGAGGCTTATTTTATTGATTTTTCCGAATTCTTAAAGCATACCCAATTATATTTGCTTGTTAAATACTTAATCGATTCCTCTGCTATCTTTGATGTACCAACAATACTAGCACCAGTAATTGCTATAGCGTTATTCCCAGTTACTAAACCAGAAATTGCTACTGGTACAGATACCATTGTAGCGAGACTAGCCCATCTCCTCACTTTTGGGAAAATTCTATTTACCATTTTATTAATTTTAAGTTCTTTTTGTTTATATTCATTGACTATATCATCAACTACTAGACTTTCATAATCAAAAGTCTTTCTATCAATAATATCATCAATTACCTCTCTTATTTGGTAAATTTCATCATATGATCTAATTTTGAATATTTTCCTAAAATTATCTTCTAAATCATTTAGATATCCATCTTTACAATTATTATATTTAGCACATATTCCACATTTCTCTCTCTTCTCTATTGCATACATGGGAAGGATTTGTTCATTAGGCATTAAAGGTTTGTATAATGTTTGAAACCCATCAATAATGTTAGGATTTCCTTTCTCCGCAAGAAGATTAATTCCAAACTTATATTTACAATAATCATATACTTGTGTGCTAAATAGAGTCTGGGCGCCCCATTCTCTTGCTAGTATTAATCCGGCGTAAATACTTATCAATTTGAGTTTACAAATTTCATCATTATCAATCACAACAAAACTATCATCGTTGACTTTTATATTATTGGGGAAAAATTTACATAATTGCTCTATGTCTTTATCAACTTGATTGCTAAGCTTATTAATTATACTATCAGTAATAATTTCATTTTCATCCTTAATTTCAATTATATTTTCGGACTCTGCTAGTAGGAGCAAATGCTTTATTGAGTTATTTAAGGGTTCATCATCGCCAATAAAGTTTTTTTCAGTAACAGCCTTCCATGTATCTTGTGTCATAAGAATTTTATCTGCCCATAAAAAGACAGATGGATATCTTAAAAGCCATTCGAAACTATAGTGGCAGGAAATACATCCTTTTCCATCCTTATTTGACACAAATCCAGGCACTAAAACTTTATTCATGATATCACCCCAATAAAATATTATGTAATCAGTTGCTTCATGTAATATTGTAGTGTTTCATACAATATTTTACCACACATTTAAGTTCTATGTTAGTGCGCATATAAATTGGGGTGCATAAAATAATCGTGCACCATATATTTACATTCAAGCCACTTTTAACTTATTGAATATAATTTTCTCAACCTCGTACCAGCGGTTACTCTCA
>WSSedL1CaDRAFT_10000994_pt1 | contig 18055 bp, 18 predicted proteins | sample WetSurSL1Cattail_FD_9464 | JGI IMG/M metagenome (IMG submission 9464)
GTAAGAAGTACATTCGGTCTGGCTGATTTTCCACCTTCGGCAGCCCAGTGCCGACAGACTTGCATCCGCGCACCCGGTGGTTTATCACCGTGTTCTGTGTCAAGATAGGAATAAGCGTACAGCTTATCACAAGGAAGTATGTCACACTCACCACAATGAACCAATCCTTTGTTTTGACAGCATATCGCAATAGGACATTCACCGTGAAAAGGATGCCCCATAGTTTCGATGCAGCCGCCGCAGCCGGTGGATTCTTTCCACTCACAGACTGTGCAGTGTAATCCGCAACGTGAATCAATCATAATTTCTTATCTCCGTTCCTGCGCGTTAGCGCATATCGTTAGTATATTTATACTTACTTATCCTAACATACCTGTCCTTTGAATTTCTTGTATGCTTTCAATAATGTATATTACCATAAGGAACAAGACAGCAGCGTGTCCTCTTTACTTATAGTTTTGAATTATTTTTTCGGCAATTCTTGTAATTTCTATTGCCATATCAATCGGTTCAAGCACCTCTACCTTATCTCCGAAACTAAATAGCCAGCTGATTGTGAAGGCTCGATTTGTATAACCAAGCTCCAGTCGCAGTCTGCCGTCTTCTGTTTCAGTGAAGCAGTTCAGACCGTAGGTTTCAATCAACTGATATTTCACGGAAGGATCGAATAACGCAACCAACTTTTTATCGTCCGGTAGGTGAGCGCCAAAATCCAGTCTATCTGACGGAATCTCACGTATTAGATAAGTTTCCGCACATAGCTTTAAATCCCACAGCCGCGCCAGTTTAAACATTCGCCAGTCTTGCCGCTCTAGGCAAAACCCAAATACATACCACGCTGTCCACTGAAAAATGACAAAGTATGGTTCTATGCGTCGCCGTGTATCACCTTTCTCATAGTAATATTCAAATTCAATCAGTCTTTGCTCCAGAACAGCTTGCTTAATCTGAGTAATTTTAGGTGTGAGACTACCTTTATAATGCGACGCAAGGTCAATAACAATCGGTTCCCTAAGAGACACCACTGCGTCCTTATTCGCAGAAAGTTTATCAAGTGTACGTTCCACTTGAGATTTCCCGGATACGCTGCCAATTCCTTTCAGTGCCGCGATGATATTGGAAAGCTCTTCCGTAGTGAGAATGCTTTTATCTAGCTTAAAGCCGTCGGCGATAGCTATACCTCCGCCCCCTCCCGGATATGTCACTATAGGTATTCCGGCCTGACAAAGCGCATCTATATCCCGACTGATGGTTCGGCGAGTGACCTCAAATCTGTCGGCTAGCTGAGGCGCGGTGGTGCGATTGTTCTGAAGAAGGATTGTTAGAATACCAAGCAGACGGTCCAGCTTCATTTGCATTCCTCCGTTATTTTATCAAGTTCTGCTTTTTCAATACGTGTTAGCTTACTTACTACTCGGTCATACGAATGATCAATCATATCAAATATCATGGTAATATTGACATCTTTATTTAGGTATACCGTGTTCATGTATGGCTTGAGACGATCGGGGCAATGATATCCGGGCAGTACAATACCGGGATATTGCTGCCGGTAAAAGTCCGCCAGCATAGGCTCGCAGCTTATTGTTATTTTATTATTATCCGTCATCGGATAGAGCTGTAAAAACAGCTTGCCACAGACCTTATAGCATATTGGAATCTCTCCGAAAGGAAGATCCTCATAAGATCCGGGTTTTGATAGGGAGTAAGCGGTTATTTGTTCGTTTTCCATGATAATCTCCAATCTGTAACAAACACACGAATTTGGGTGGTAGTACTTGATATCATTATAACATAATAACATGACATCAGTATGTCGTGTTTTGAAATAGGAAGTGTTGAATTTAAAATAGTTAGCCAGAAGTATATGGTAAGAAACCGAAGTTGGCTCTTACTATTGTGAATGTGTTCTATCATGTGATAAAATGTATTTGAGATGGCTTAGAATGTGGGAATGCATAATTCTTAAGCTACAATTGAAATATAAGAACCTATTTAATTGAATGGAGATTATTATGAATGAAAATAGCATTACAAAATTATTATATGAGGACAAGGAAATCATTCTGATTGCGACTGCTCATGTTTCACATGATAGTGTAGAGCTTGTAAAACAGGTAATTGCAGAGGAGCGACCGGACAGTGTGTGCATTGAACTTGATGAGGGAAGATTTCAAAATATTCAAAATCCAAAAGCATGGGAAAATACAGATATTATTAAAATCATAAAAACACACAAAGTTGGATTTCTTATAGCCAATCTTATACTTTCGTCCTATCAGAAAAAGATTGCCAAGAAGTTAAATACACAAGTTGGAGGTGAAATGCTTCAGGGCATAGAGAGTGCTAAGGAAATCGGAGCTAATCTTGTATTGGCGGACAGAAATATTCAGACGACTTTACTTCGTATTTGGCGTAAAACGGGTTTTTTTAGTAAGGTTAAATTATTAATGAGTTTGTTTTTCTCATCGAAGGATGATACTGAAGTATCAGATCAAGATATTCAAGATTTACTGCAGGAGGATATGCTGGAGTCAGCAATAGCCGGCTTGAAAGAACAATTTCCTCAAATTGGAGAAATACTGATTCACGAGCGCGATCAGTATCTTGCATCCAAAATAAAAGAAGCTCCCGGTGGAAAAATTGTTGCAGTGTTAGGGGGGGCGCATGTCCCGGGCGTTAAAAAAGAGATATATCAAGAACAAAATATTGAGGAAATATCGGTCGTCCCACCCACAGGCCGATTTTCTAAAGTTGCAGGCTGGATTGTACCTATCTTCATAACCGGTCTTTTTGTTTATTCCTTTGCTATAAATATGCATACAGGTTTACAGCACTTATCGTTATGGATATTATGGACAGGTGCATTGGCGGCTCTCTTTGCTGCACTCTCTTTGGCGCATCCGTTAAGTATTCTCACTGCGTTTGTAGCTGCACCTATTACCACGTTGCACCCACTTCTGGCCTGCGGATGGTTTGCCGGATTGGTAGAAGCCACAATAAAAAAACCGACAGTAAAAGATGTTCAGAATATGCAGACAGATATATTCAGTCTAAAAGGTATTTTTACAAATAGATTTATTAAAACCATTTTAATTATTGCAATGACGAATATTGGTGCTTCCATAGGTGCTTTTGTTGCGGGAATGGATATTATTAAAAATTTAGTGAAATAAAAGAGAATTCAATTAGTATCTACTAATAGGAGATTAGTGTGAAAATAAAAAGCTATTTTCACACGCAAATTTGTACCTGCGGCCCAAAGTTTGCAGGCTATGAAGAAAGGCATGGTTATTTTTATGAAAATAGACCGACTTATGGCCATAACCATGTATTTGCTCAACCGTGAGATTGTCAGTGCATCAACCTTGGCCGAGCGATTTGAAGTATCTAAAAGGACCATACAAAGGGATATTGAAGTTCTGAATCAAGCCGGAATTCCAATTGTTGCAACTTACGGAGCAGAGGGTGGATATGAAATCATGGATGGCTTCAAGCTCACGAAACAAATTGCCGGGGTGGATGATTACCTCAATATTATTACAGCCCTTAAGGGACTAAGTACAGCATATGAAAATGATAAAATCAGTGAAACACTTGAAAAAGCTCTTACGATTATGCAGAGTGGGGAGCAGAGGATATTTGTTGATTTTTCCGTGGCAAGGGAAGGTGTCTCTGTAAAAGAATACCTAAGCATGATAGAGAAAGCAATTTTTGATAAATCAAGCTTAAGAATAGATTATGTTAGTGCTGAGCAGTTAGTGTCTACACGACAGGTTGAGCCGCTTGCACTTTCTTATCAATGGTATGCTTGGTACCTGTTTGCATATTGTACGAGAAAACAGGATTACAGGCTATTCAAACTGCAAAGGATTGTAAAATGCGAACCCGTGCCAGGAATTTTTACGAAGGAGCATGGCAATATAGAGGAATTAATGAAGATAAAATCAGAGACTGATCAAAGAAAGTATTATCATATTCATTTATTATGTAAAAATGAAATTCGCCAGCAGGTACTTGAGTATCTGAACGGTAATATTATAGAAGAACACGAGAACGGTGATTTTATCATCACAATGAATGTGCCTTATGAACGTATGTGGTTTTCTCTGCTTATGGGTTTCGGTGATCAGATACAGGTGCTTGAACCGGAGGAATTAAAAGTTCTGTTAAAACAAAAAGCGGAAGGAATTCTGTCTATTTATTAAATGATGACATACTGTTGTCGCTGTTGACCTGTTATCATTCCTGTAAAAAAGGAGATAATTCCGTGAGATTTTACGAAGAAAAGGATTTAGCATTATGTGGTTTAGCCTGTGTTTTATGTAGTCAAGAGGATTGCCCCGGCTGTAAGGCAAGAGGCTGTAAGGAAGGAAATGACTGTACGGTCTATCAATGTGCTATGGGCAAAGAACTTGACGGATGCTACCGGTGCGACGAATTTCCCTGTGAGGAGAATATGCTTCAGAGTATTCGTATCAGAGCTTTTCTAAGGTTTGCAAAGGAACATGGTAAAGAGACGCTTCTTGAACGGTTGCAGGACAATTATGTAAATGGTATCACCTACCATAAGCCGAACGGCTTAAAGGGTGACTATGATGAGTTGGATACCGAAGATGAAATCATACAGCTTATTCAATATGGAATGAGAAATCCATATCTAAAATGTCCGGTCTATGAAACAGAAAATTTTATTCTGCGATTGATAACAGAGGAGGATACTGACGATCTATTCCTATGTTATTCTGATGTAAACGCACGCCCCGTGTTTAATTCGGATACTTGCACAAGCAATTTCTTTTATGATAATCTAGAAGATATGAGACACTGTGTAAAAATGTGGATAGACAGTTACAACCGGAAGGAATTCATTAGGTTTTCGGTTGTTGACAAGCACTCTCAGCATGCAGTCGGAACGATTGAAATGTTTGGAATGATTGGAAAATATAAAACAAGCCGAGGAATTCTCAGGCTTGATATAGCATCAAAATACGAAAATCCGACATATCTTACTGAGTTATTTACGGTTTGTCAGAATGAATTTTTTGAGCTGTTTGCGGTCAATCAAATAGTGACAAAAGCAGTACCCGAAGCAGTTACAAGAGTAAATGTACTGAAGAGACTAAGGTTTGAATCATACGATTTTCCGGAACGTGAGCATTATTGGATATTCGGTCGCTTAAGCTAGCAAAAAGGATTATATGGTAACATGTAGAAGGAAGGATATACATACTGAGTCGGACATCTATAAATTTTTAAGTAAATGAAATTATGTAGAGAATTAATAGATAATTACTCATTATAGTATGATTAGTAGTATGTAAATAACATAGAGAAATATAGTATATTTACGGAAAATATAAACATAAACAGAAATAAATGAAGAGGTTTAGAAAAAAGAGATATAGAATTATTAAGCTATAAAAGCTATAAAAGCTATAAAAGCTATAAAAGCTATAAAAGCTATAAAAGCTATAAAAGCTATAAAAGCTATAAAAGCTATAAAAGCTATAAAAGCTATAAAATAAAAGCTATAAGTAGAAGTTAAGATATAGACAATAGAAAGAGGTTGGGATAATGAATTACAAAATCTTGATTGTTGATGATGAACCCGATATTAGGCAGCTCCTTAAGGATTATTTTGAGATACAGGGGTATTATGTCATGATGGCCAGAAACGGAATGGAAGCAGTTGATAAGGCTTCGACCGGTCCGGATATCATACTACTGGATATTAATATGCCTGTGATGGATGGGCTTGAGGTTTGCAGAAGAATCAGGATGCATGTCAGTTGTCCCATCCTATTTTTAACCGCCAGGATTACTGAGCAGGACAAGGTTAACGGTTTGATGATTGGTGGGGATGACTATATTATCAAGCCCTTTAGTATTGATGAGCTTGGCGCCAGAGTAACGGCACATTTAAGAAGAGAAGCCAGAGGTAACAGGAAAGAGACAGTGAAGTTTACCGGAGACTTAACGATAAACCTAAGTGAACGATGCCTTTACTATAAAGAGGAAGAGCTTACGCTGACTAAGACAGAGTTTGATATTTTAGAGTACCTTTGTATGAACAAAGGTCAGGTGTTTAGTAAAGAGAGAATTTATGAAAAACTCTGGGGCTACGACAGTGAAGGAGACAGTAATATTGTAACTGAACATATCAGGAGAGTTCGCCTAAAGCTATCCAAATACATAAAACAACCGTTGATTGAGACGGTGTGGGGAGTAGGTTATAAATGGATTGGATAGATGAAAAAATCGAAATATTCAATAAATGGTTGCGTAATCTGTCACTTCGGAAGTCGCTGATTGTATATATAATCCTATGTGTTATAGCTGTTGTCAGTTTATATGCCTTTACCGTTTTTATATGTGAAAAACAGGAAGACAGACTCTGGTCAAAGTATACACAGACAGATGAACTGATGCTGGGCAGTAAGAATTGGGTGGCTTCTATCCAGGAGCCTTCCGTATTAACAGGAACAGACAGAATATATGTCAATATTATTCAAACAATTATGACTTGGAGTATTGTAATATATTCAATCTGTGGAATTATTGGAGTTTCCCTCCTTTTTTATCATAAAAAACTTAAATCACCCTTACAGATATTGAAGGAAGCCACCGGTAAGGTGGCAGATAGTGATCTGGAAATTGAATTGTATTATGACAGTAAGGATGAAATGGGGGATCTATGCCGGTCCTTTGATTTTATGAGAAAACAGTTGATTAACAATAATCAGAAAATGTGGGATATCATGGGGGAACAGAAACGACTGAATGCGGCCTTTGCGCATGATCTGAGGACACCACTAACCGTGCTAAGAGGCTATACCGATTTCCTGGGTGAGTATCTTCCACAGGGGAAGGTCAGTGAAGAGAAGCTTTTGGCTACTCTTTCAATGATGACAGGACATATTGCAAGACTTGAAAGCTACTGTAACACCATGAAAGAAATTCACAGCTTTGAGGATATACCGGTACGACAATCTGAGATTTCCATGAGAAAGCTGATGGACAAGGTAGAGGAGTTGGTAAAGATATTTAACGGACAAAATAATGTCAAGATAACGATTAATGATACAAATACGGAGAATCAAGGCTCCATATTAATAGATGAAGCGATTTTCATGGAAGTGTTTGAGAATTTGATGACCAACGCTCTTCGTTACGCAAAATCCGAGATCAGAGTCGTGATGATGCTTTTGAAGGAAGAACATCAATTATTACTTTCTGTAGCAGACGATGGAAAGGGATTTAGTTCTGTCAATCTGACAATGGCAACGGAGCCTTATTATTCAGACAGTCCGAAGAATCAGTCAGAGCATTATGGAATTGGATTATATCTATGCAAATTGCTTTGTGAAAAGCATGGGGGATGGATCTCTTTATCGAATGGTATCCTTGGGGGAGCCGTTGTAACGACAACTTATTGTGTTACATTAATTGAGAAAAATAAATTTTAAGATATAGATAAAATATAGATATCTCCCCTTTATTCTATGGATAGATGAAATAAAGCACGTTATGTCCTGCAGACTCGCGTATCGGGTTGAATCAAATTGCTGTAAGTACATTAATCTGTTTTATGAATCGGTCTGTATTAGTCATTAATAAGGAACTGTGCGCAGATCATGCACAAGAATGGAGAGGAATATGTCTACAGAAATAATCATTGAAAATCTGAGTCAGTACTATGGAAAGAAACAGGCACTTAATAATCTGAATCTGACAATTGGGCAAGGAATGTTCGGGTTACTTGGCAGAAACGGCGCCGGAAAGACGACCTTAATAAAGGTGCTCGTAACCTTGTTACCGAAGACGAGAGGGCTAGTAACTGTCTGCGGGATACCGGTATCAAAGGAAGCACAGATTCGCAGAATTACAGGGTACCTGCCTCAGGAATTTTCCATGTATGCCAATATGTCGGTTTATGAAGCGATGGATTATCTGGGAGTCCTGTCAGGACTTTCGAAAACGGAACGAAAAGAAAGAATACCAATGTTGCTTAGTAAAGTAAATCTTCAGGATAAAAGCCGTACCAAGGTGAAGGCTCTATCTGGCGGTATGAAAAGACGTCTGGGAATAGCACAGGCCATTCTTCATAACCCGAAGGTGTTGATTGTTGATGAACCGACTGCGGGACTTGATCCGGAGGAGAGGGTGCGTTTTCGTAATCTTCTCAGTGAGATAGCACAGGACAGAATCGTTATTCTGTCCACTCATATTGTTGGTGATATTGAGGCAACCTGCGAAAACATAGCAGTACTTGACGAGGGAAAGGTTATCTTTATGGGAACGGTTGATACCTTGACAAAATCCGTACGGGGTAAGATTTTCACCGCCGAAATCAGTAAGACAGAACTTCCACGTATGAAAGAAGAGTATACGATAACGAGTATGGTGACGATGAACAACCGTGTCAATATTCGTTTTATTGCAGATATCAAGCCTTTTGACATCGCCGTATCCTGTGAGCCTAATGTGGAGGATGCTTATCTGTATCTGATGCGCGAGAAGGAAGGGGTGCTATAATGCTTTGGATCCTTTTTCTTAAGGAATGTAAACAGATGCTAAAATGTCTCACCTATTATGTTGTACTACTTTGCATCATACTGATGTATACTACCCAGTTGGGTACAGAAAAGATAATTAATAAACCTGTTGCAGGGCAGCAAGATTATGGATACGCTCCCAGCGAGGATGTGACCGTAATCATGAATTCAACGATTATGCTTTTAGCAAGAGAATACCAATATAACACCTACGCTACCTATCCCATCGGTTTCTATAAAGAAGTAACACTTAGCAAAGCTAAACAAGAAGAAATCGGGGATGTTCTTTCGGCAGTCACAGGAATAGACAGGGACAAGATTGATACCCGAATTAAGGATTATTTGGAGGATAAATACTTTGTTAGCTCAAACGGAGATGAAGTCACCTATAATGTCACCACAGAGGGAGAGGTTGAGTCCCCGGAGGTGGATGACAGCGAGATAAGATTAGAAGTAGCACCGAGACTTACTTATGAACATTTTACTATACTGATGGCTAAAGTTAATAAACTGTTGGGTGGCGGCTCTAGTTATGCCAAGGATAAACTTCAAGGGAATGCCTATGTACCGCAAACCTACGAACAAGCCCTAGAGCAGTACAATGAGATAATAGAAAAGGATCTATTGACAGGTGCTTATGCAAGATTATTTTGTGATTACCTTGGAATTGTTCTGGCAATACTACCGATTTTCCTTGCGGTGACCAGAGGTCTCAGAGACAGGCGTGCAAGAGCGGAAGAAATCATCTATTCTAGAAAAGCCTCGTCCCTGCAGATTGTTATGTCCAGATATTTCGCAATGGTAATCATGCTGCTGATTCCTGTTCTAATGCTTGGGGTTTTCACAGAAATTGGTTTTATCAGCTCAGGGTTAAAGGAAGGTATCACGGTAGATTACTTTGCATATCCCAAATACATTCTTGCTTGGCTGTTGCCGACCATCATGATAACGACTTCGGTTGGTGTGTTTTTAACAGAGCTTACAGATACGGCTATAGCGATTATAGTACAGGGCTTCTGGTGGTTTATCAGTTTGCTCACGGGAAGATTATTTGGAAATTGCGGCTGGAATTTGATACCAAGACATAATAGAACAGGATATTATGGGGTGTTTCGGGAATATCTGGGTCAATTTGTGATGAATAGAATCACCTATACCGTTGTGGCATTGCTTATCCTAATAGCATCCGTATTGATATACGAAATGAAGAGAAAGGGAAGGTTGAATCTCCGTGGAAAGATATTTTCAAATCGCAAGGTCAAATCTAAAGCATAATCTTCTCCCTCATCTACTGGTTGCCTGCTTCTTTCTACTTGTTGCACCACTTTTTATGGGGCTTGAGAATCTAAATGCAGTCAGAACGGCAAAAGTACTTGAGATGTATGTGGCACTGATTGGTATTATTTTATTGACGCCGGTGTTTTTACCGGAACAGAACAAGGAGATAAGGGAACTTGTAAGAGCGAAGTATACTAAGACAAGCATAATCATATTGATTCGTATACTGGAAGCCGTAATATTCCTGATACTACTGCTCGGAGCATTTGTTATCATGCTAATGCAAAAGCAGTGTACCTTCCCCGAACTGAAATTCTTCCTTGGGACCTTGGCAGAGGCTGTTTTTCTGGGAGGAATGGGGTTATGTGCCTATAGTATCTTTGACCAGCTTGCAGTTGCTTATATGCTTCCGATCGTCTACTATATAATAAACACAGGTGGTAATAAAACGGTGAAGGATTTTTTTCTGTATTCTATGTCAATCGGGAGCTATCGAGAAAAGTTCTATCTGGCAGCAGCAGGGATTTTGTTAATACTAATAGGTGTAGGCTATCCTTATGTAGCAGGAAGGCTTTTCCCGCGGTTTATCCCTCATAGAGCAACAAAACGGTTAGAGATAAATAGGAAATAAGCTGATAATAGATAACGGCTTAAATTGTATTCGATTATTTGATGAGCGGCGTCGCAGAATGACTTTTTAAGTTAAGATGTGACGTCAACTTTTTGCGGTATAAAACAACGGAGAGTTCTGATACAAAGTCTAATGGAAGGATATGCTGTCCACAGTTTCGATTTCAGCTCGATTTTCATTTTGAGCGCAGAATGTTTTTTGCTGAAAAACAAGATAGAATGATGTATACTATAAGTATATAAGCAGATAAGCAGATAAGCAGATAAGCAGATAAGTAGATAAGTAGATAAGCAGATAAGGGGGATATGACACGAATGGATAAGTTGAATAGGGTAGCGGGACAAATACATACTCATAGCACACTTGATGGAACGGAATATATACATAGTCATAAGGAAGATTGCGAACATAAACATAGCCATCAAAATACAAAAGCTGTAATAAATCGATTGTCTCGTGCGAGCGGGCATCTTGAGTCTGTAAAACGTATGGTGGAAGAGGGAAAGGACTGCAGTGAGGTATTAATTCAATTGTCGGCTGTCATAGCTGCCTTAAATAATACAGGAAAGGTAATCTTAAAGGATCACATGGAGCATTGCATTGTGGATGCAGTAGTATCAGGAGATAAAAAGGCTATTGAAAATCTTAACAAAGCAATTGATAGTTTTATTAAGTAAGAAAAAAGATGATTTGAACTAATGGAGAGTAGCATAGATGTTAAGCTGATATCCCCATCCGGGGCATATTTAGCGATTAAATACGGTCCGATGTGATTGTAATAATCTTATATAATTACCACAAAATAGGATTATTATATAAATGAAATTTATTGATGCATTATATCCCCCACCTGGGCTTGTGCCGATGAAAAAAACCCTTATAATTAAATATGCTATTAATTTGATTGTGAAAGGTTGGTCTGAAGATGCATATTCCAGATAATTATTTGAGCCCGGCAACCTGTGCGGTGATGGGTGCCGCAATGGTTCCGGTATGGACGAAATCAGTAAATAAGATCAAATTGGAAATACCGAAAGCGAAAATACCGTTACTTGGTGTTGGAGCCGCCTTTTCCTTTTTAATGATGATGTTTAACGTACCTCTTCCCGGAGGTACAACAGGTCACGCGGTCGGAGGGACACTGCTTGCAATTTTGTTAGGGCCATTTGCAGCCTGTATTAGTGTTACCGTTGCACTTCTGATTCAAGCACTGATGTTTGGTGATGGGGGTATATTAGCCTTTGGTGCAAACTGTTTTAATATGGCATTTGTATTACCATTCCTTGGATACTATGTCTACAAATTTATTAAGGACAGGGTTAAAACAGAAAAAGGTGAATTTGTAGGGATAGCAGTGGGTTCCTATGCAGGGATTAATGTAGCGGCTTTATGTGCAGCAATAGAATTTGGTATACAGCCCTTACTGTTTAAAGATAGCACAGGACAGGCATTATACTGCCCGTATCCGTTGTCGATATCGATTCCGGCAATGACAATACCACATCTTTTGGTGGCCGGTATCGTTGAGGTAGTATTTACAGTTGCAATTGTTACTTTTATTAAAAATGTTTCCCCGGGTACGATATATGAAGGAGCAAAACAAAAAACAAAGGCCATTTATGGATTGATTGTTGCCTTGATTTGCTTGACTCCGCTTGGACTTCTCGCAACAGGCACGGCTTGGGGCGAATGGGGAACGGATGAAATAAATGAGGTCGCAACCGGTGGTAATATATTAGGATTTGTACCAAAAGGAATGGCAAAAGGGTTTAGCTTTGAGGCTGTGATGCCGGATTATGCTGTGAGCGGATTACCGGATATAGCAGGTTACATATTGTCAGCAGCAGCGGGAGTTGCAATATTAATAATTTTGTTTAAGGTAATCAGTAGTTTGAAGAAAGATAAGGCTGGAATTAATATTGGATAATAAGAGGGACGAACTTTTAGATATGCCGGAATGGCTGTCAAAAAGTGATAAGTATATTCCACAATCTGACAAGGATACTTTTGTTAATAAAAGTATCCTGTCTTTGTTGAAGATTATTTCAAGAATTAAAGCACAGGATACAGGCAAAACTACCAAACACAAAGTAAATGTAACGCTAAAAGTTGCATTTACTTTTATTCATTTGGTATTGCTTTCTATATCAAGAAGCTTTATATTTGTTACCATAATAATTGTATATCTACTACTGATTTTAAGCATCATGGAAGCAGATAAAATCGTGAAAATCTTAAAAATAAGCCTGAGCATGGCTCTCTTCACTTTTGTAGTTATGCTACCCGCCGCATATTGGGGTAACAGTTATAGCTGTATTATGATAACTTCTAAAACTTTTGCAACAATTACAGAAGTCGGAATTCTCACCCATTCGACAAAATGGAGTTCAATTACAAGTGCTTTAAAAAGATTTTTTGTACCGGACATTTTCATCCTTGTTCTTGATATTACAATTAAATATATCGTGATGCTGGGTGAGTTTACATTGACCATGTTATATGCACTAAAGTTAAGATCAATCGGGAAAAACAGAAGTAAAAATGCATCTCTTTCAGGTGTTGCGGGGACTATGTTTATTAAATCGAAAGAAATGGCTGAGGATATGTATCATGCTATGGAGTGCAGGGGATTTACCGGTGAATATCATATTTACAGTAAGTCGAAATTCACGATAATGGATTTTGTTTTCATCATAATCAATGTCGGAGTAATTTCTGTATTTTTGTATTTTGAAAGGAACTAGAATGATTGAAATAAAAGATGTCTACTATTCATATTCAGATGCTTACGCATTAAATAATATTAATCTTACGATAGAAAAAGGTGAAGCAGTAGCATTTATGGGTCCCAATGGGAGTGGAAAATCAACATTACTAAAATTGGTAAATGGAATTATTTCACCTGACAGTGGAGTTTACAAGTTTAATGATGAGGAAATAACCCACAAAAAACTTCAAGATAATCAATTTGCTAAGCTTCTTCACCGGAATATAGGCTTTGTATTTCAGAATTCAGAGACTCAATTATTCTGTTCTAATGTTTATGATGAGATAGCCTTTGGACCACGGCAAATGGGCTTAAATGAAACGGAAGTGAATAAAAGGGTTAATGACTGTCTTAATTTACTTTATATTCAGGAATTTAAGAACAGAACTCCCTATCATTTAAGCGGTGGAGAACAACGTAAGGTGGCAATTGCCTGTGTATTATCTCTTAACCCGGAAGTGCTTGTATTGGATGAGCCAATGAATGGACTTGACCCAAGAACACAGAGATGGCTTGTGGAGTTTTTGGTGAAATTAAATAAAGCCGGTAAGACATTAATTACGTCAACACATAATCTTGAACTGGTACATGAAATTTCAAACAGATCAATTCTTTTTGATGAAACCCATACCATAGTTGCAGATATGCCTACGGATAGACTGTTAGAGGATATTGACTTGCTGAAAAAGGTCAATCTCGTTGATCAATATTATCATAGTCCTGTAAGCAGGGAAATGTTAAAATGTAAATAGGAGAGTTGAAAAATGACATTACAGCAGTTAAAATATGTGGTTGCAGTTGCAGAAAAGGGGACTATAAGTGAAGCAGCGAAGGAATTATTTGTTTCCCAGCCAGGCCTGACAAACGCAATAAAGGAACTGGAAAATGAGATGCAAATCACTATATTTAACAGAACCAATAAAGGAATTGTTGTATCTAATATAGGTGACGAATTTCTTGCCTATGCCAGACAGGTTCTTGAACAGGCGAATCTCTTAGAGAAAAAGTTTTTGAATGTGAAGCAGCAAAGCACTAGATTTTCTGTTTCTACGCAGCATTATTCTTTTGCTGTTAATGCATTTGTGGATGTAATTCGTGAATTTGGCGGAAAGCGGTATGATTTTACGCTTAGGGAAACCCAAACCTATGAGATCATTGAGGATGTTAACAGACTGAAAAGTGAAATCGGAATATTGTACACTTCTTCAAAAAATGAGGAAATAATCAGGAAGCTCATTAAAATGAATGGTTTGGAGATTGAGGAGCTCTTTGTTGCAAAGCCTCATGTATTTATTAGTTCAAAACATCCTCTTGCAGGAAAAGACGTAATTACATTGGAGGAACTGGAGGAGTATCCCTATCTTTCTTTTGAGCAGGGAGATTATAATTCCTTCTATTTTTCCGAAGAAATTCTTAGTACAATTGATCGCAATAAAAATATAAAAGTAAGGGATAGAGCAACCCTTTTTAATCTGGTGATTGGATTGAATGGATATACAGTCAGTACGGGAGTAATAAATAAAGAATTGAATGGAGAGAATATCATAGCAAAACCTCTTATGGTAGATGAGTTTATGCGTGTTGCCACAATAAAACAGAGAAATATGTCGCTTAGCAGATATGGCAGAGCATATATGGATGCATTAAAGAAGCATGTATCAGAGTATGTTCTGTAGTCAGGATAGGTATATTGAGAAAAACCATGATATTATAGTAAATAAAAATGTGCGATTGATATAGTTTAAAACTATGGCGAACACACATTTTTTTGTATTATTCATTGTGTTAAAAACAACTTATAATAGGATGCAATTAACATAATATATAGGTTGGAGGACGTCAATGAAATGTGCGGTGGTTGGTTTCCCCAGAGTGGGAAAGTTAAGAGAGTTAAAGTTTGTATGCGAAAAATATTTTCGTGGTGAGATAACGGAAGAGTATCTGAATGAAGCGGCGAGAGAAATCAGAAAAGAGCACTGGCAATTGCAACAAAGTGCCGGAATCGATTTCATTTCATCCAATGATTTTTCTTTTTATGATAATATGCTGGATACTGCAATTTTGCTAGATGTAATTCCGAATGAATACAGGGAACTAAATCTGAATCAACAAAATACTTATTTAGCCATGGCAAGAGGATACCAGGGCATTCAGGGTGATGTGAAAGCATTAGCAATGAAAAAATGGTTCAATACCAATTATCATTATATGGTACCTGAGCTTAATGACGATGTGCAGATAAAACTTTTCGGTAACAAGCCCTTTGATGAATATGTAGAAGCCAAGGCATTAGGAATTGAAACAAAACCGGTCATTATCGGACCATTTACTTTTTTAAAACTCGCAAAATATATCGGTAGCAAAACTGCGGATGATTATGTGAGGCAAGCAACGAATGCATATACAGCCATCCTTAAAAAGCTGAACGAGCTTGGCACAAAGTGGGTTCAGTTTGATGAGCCTGTACTGGTTACCGATTTATCAGAAGATGATATAAGATTGTTTGTATTATTGTATGAGACTATTTTAGAAGGTAAAAGCAATGTAAAAGTATTGCTTCAAACGTATTTTGGAGATGTAAGGGATTACTACAGGGATATTGCAAAGATGAAATTTGATGCAATCGGACTTGATTTTCTGGAAGGAAAGCAATCATTGAAATTATTGAGAACATATGGTTTTCCACAGGAAAAATTTCTGTTTGCTGGAGTTATCAATGGAAAAAATATCTGGAGTTGTAATTATAAGAAAACATTGGAATTGCTTTCCGAAATCAAGAAGCATGCAGAAAATGTGATTATCTCTACTTCATGTTCTTTGCTCCATGTTCCTTATACTCTCGAATATGAGACAAAACTGGAGGCTGAAGTTAAAAAGCACTTTGCATTTGCTATAGAAAAGCTGGGAGAATTGCATGAGCTTTCTATTATAGCAGAAACAGAAAGCTATGATTATAAAGCTTTTACAGAGTATACAAATAACAGAAAGATTTATGAGACAGAGCGATTATATAACGATGAGAATATTCAGGCAGCCGTTGCGACACTTACTGAAGAGGATTTCATAAGAAAAGTTGACAGAAAAGATCGGGAGCAGCTTCAGAAAAAAGAATTTGGACTACCGCTTCTACCTACTACTACAATCGGTTCTTTCCCGCAGACCCAGGATGTAAAGAATAACAGGAGCAGCTACCGCGCAGGCGAAATAGACGAGGAAACCTATGACAGGCAAGTATTTGTATTTATCAAGGAGTGCATAAGGAAGCAGGAAGAATTAGGACTTGATGTGCTGGTACATGGGGAATATGAACGCAATGACATGGTAGAATTCTTTGGAGAAAATCTTGCCGGGTATGTATTCACAGAGAAGGCCTGGGTGCAGTCCTACGGTACAAGATGTGTGAAACCGCCCATTATCTTTGGGGATGTCAGACGTATCAGACCAATTACAGTAAAATACTCAGTATATGCTCAGAGTTTGACAAAAAAACCGGTAAAGGGAATGCTTACCGGACCGGTTACTATACTCAACTGGTCCTTCCCGAGAGAAGATATTACCTTACAGGAGATGGCTTATCAGATCGGGATTGCCATTCGTGAAGAAGTATGTGACCTAGAGAATGCAGGAATTAGGATTATCCAGATTGATGAGGCCGCCCTTAAGGAAAAACTTCCAATCAGAAGAGAGGAATGGTACAGCGAATACTTAGACTGGGCAATTCCCGCATTCCGCCTTTGCCACAGCAGTGTGAAGCCGGAGACTCAGATTCATACGCATATGTGCTACAGTGAATTTGAAGAAATTGTGAAGGATATTGATAACATGGATGCGGATGTCATATCATTTGAGGCATCACGCTCTAAGCTAAGCATTATAGATGTTCTGAAAGCCAATCATTTCGAGACAGAGGTTGGGCCGGGGGTATATGATATTCACTCTCCGAGAATTCCCTCGGTAGAAGAAATAGTGGAAGCACTGCAAAAGATGCTTGAAAAGCTGGATAGGAATAAGTTATGGGTAAACCCGGATTGCGGTTTAAAAACAAGAGGTGTTCCGGAGACAGTGGCCAGTCTTATAAATTTAGTGAAAGCGGCAGAAATTGTTAGGAAACAGATAAGCATAGAACATGATTTTACTAAAAATGGATAGAAGATAAAACACAGGAGCCTAATACAGAAAAAAATACTAGAGGGAAACAAAAATTATGTAACGAGCGCCGGAATAATAAAAACTAAATTCCGGCGCTTTGTTTTTATCGTATAAGATATTTCCATATGCCTTTTTTTGATTTGAGAGAATACCTATGACCGTAGTTATTTCTCCTGTTTATGGAAGATATCTAAGAAGCCATTCTCCAACATCTTTTTGTAAAGATTTGTTCCGAATATGATTCCGACGATGAGAACACCGGTCATACAGGAATATTTAACAATCTTTGGTACATCTACATTAACATTAACATTAACACATGCCTGTTTCTCACAATCATCCGGTGAGCAGTAATTATGTTTTGACATAAGTAAAACCTCCTCGTTTTCTGTATTTATATGATTTTTGGTATATAGCTGTAGGCAGCTTAATATCCGAGTTCCTCACCGACCAACATCACCTTGATTCTGCCCGGTATCCTCGATTTTCTGGTGATTACAACCTCACAGCACATACAGTCATCTGTAAGGCAGTTGGTGCATTTCCCAAGCTCTGCGCAGGGTGTTTTATAACCTAATCTCACGGCATTCGGAGGAGAAGCCATATTGCGTATACGATCAATGCCCGAGGTGATATCGGTTACAATCTTATTCATACCCGCGATGATGATAA
>WSSedL1CaDRAFT_10000995_pt1 | contig 18053 bp, 15 predicted proteins | sample WetSurSL1Cattail_FD_9464 | JGI IMG/M metagenome (IMG submission 9464)
CAATAGCTCCAGGAATAAGACGGACAATGGCATCGGTCATAATAGCGGCGGGAAGTTCACCTCCCGTCAGCACATAATCGCCAATAGTAATTTCTTTGGTAATGAGATGTTCGCGAATGCGATGATCGATGCCTTTGTAATGTCCGCAAAGAATCATCAGGTTTTCGTACATCGACATACGATTTGCCATTTTTTGATTAAACCGTTCACCGTCGGGCGAAGTATAAATCACCTCGTCGTAGTTGCGTTCACTTTTGAGTTGAGTGATTATTCTGTCGATCGGTTCAATCTGCAGCACCATTCCCGCACCAAATCCGAAAGCATAATCGTCGACACGACGATGTTTATCGGTTGTGTAATCGCGCAAGTTATGTACAAACACCTCTACCAAACCTTTGTCGCGGGCACGCTTTACAATGGAATAATTCAGAGGACTTTCGAGGAGTTCGGGTACAGCGGAAATAATATCGATGCGCATTAAATTCAATGATAATTGATAATGAATAATTAGAATGCAAAGGTATAAAAAATTGAGTCAATATATCAATTTATCAAACAGGCACATTGGCATATTACATGTTAGCAGCCAACCATTTTTTCAATACTTCGGGCGATTTCCCTGATCGTCGGCAATAGTCAAAAAACTGATTCTCGTCTATTTTTCCGATGTTGAAATATTTCGACTTAGGATGATCAAAAACCAATCCACTGACAGAGGCATTCGGAAACATCGCTCCGTTTTCGGTAAGTGAAATTCCTAATTTCTTGAACTGAATGAGTTTATCGAGAACAAAAATAATAGATTGATCGGGCAAAGATGGGTAACCTACTGCCGGACGGATTCCCTGATAATGAGTTTTAAACAGCTCTTTTACATCTAATTTTTCATTCGGAGCGTATCCCCAGATTTCTTTCCGTATTTTATAATGAAGCCACTCGGCTGTCGCCTCTGCAAGTCGATCGGACAATGTTTTAATCAAAATAGAATGATACATGTCATCGTCTTTTTCAAACGTTTCGGCAAAGGCTTCCACTCCCAGCACAGTATTGGCAAAAACGCCCACGTAATCCCCGTCGGGACGGATAAAATCAGCCAGCGAATAACAAAAACCATCTGTTGAAGGCATTTGCTGACGAAGTGTAGGGATCGTAATTTTTTCTCCTTCTAAATCCACAACAATGTCATCGTCGTCGGAGTGTGCCGGAAAAATCCCCACTACGGCATTGATAGTCACAATTTTTTCTTCCAGAAACCGACGAAGCATTTCCTGTGCATCCTTGTAAAGTTTCAGTGCCTCTTCAGCTTTTTCACGTTCGTTCGGCGAGAATTTTTGTAACCAGCCTACTTTACAGGAACTGCAATCACAAACCGTTTGAATATCATCATATTTTCCATTCAACCGCCATGCCATAAAAAAGAATGTCCAGTGAATAAACGGTACTATCTCGCGAAGCTGAATATTATTGAAGCGGGTAACACCGGGATTTTGGGGAGTCATTTCGTTGAGTTTTTCGAATAAAACACAAAATTACACATAATGTTGAAATCGTATGCGTTTAGTCAGAATAAAAAGATAATACGTACAAGAATATGTTGGTGCTCATTTAATTAATTTTATGGCTTTTCGGGATTAAAATCAGCAAAAGGCCAAAGATATTTATAACGGCATATCCTGATGCCGAATTTAAAGTGATTCATAAAGATAATGTCGAAGAGTTTTTGTTGTAATTTGACAATTTGTTGTAATTTGACAATAAAAAACACTGCTGAAATTTTTATCAACAGTGTTTTTTTATCGTAAATAGTCAATTGCTAAACAGTAACTGCTTACAAGCTTTCTCCGAAATCTTCTTTGAATTTAGCCATTAGTTTTTGCGGCCAATCGGTAGTTGGTTCCAGTCCTCCCATAAAGAAACGGAGTACGGGTGGCTCGTAAACGAATTTCAAACCACCAATCAGGTGACGGTTATCGTACAACCAGGTCAGACGATCTTCCACATATTTAATTTGCGACAAGGTGAATACCCGACGCGGAACAGCCAAACGAAGTAATTCCATATCAGCATACGTTTCGTTGCCATATTCATCACGTTGGTTGGAAATGGAACCACGCTCCATACCACGAATTCCCGAAATCAGGAACAATGCAGCTGCCAATGCTCCGGCAGGATATTCGGTTTGAGGAATGTGTGAACAAACCTGCATAGCATCCACATGAACGCCCAATACTCCGGCAGGTTTAATGACAGGAATCCCTTTTTTATCTAACTCACCAACAAGATATTTAATAAATGTTGGACTCTGGCTAATCATCGATTCATCCAACGTTTCATACAAACCCACAGCCATCGCTTCTACTTCACGTATCGACATACCTCCATAGGTAAGAAATCCTTCGTAAAGGGGCACAAGCGCTTCCAATTCGCGGAAAATTTCCATGCTATCGGTACAAATACCTCCCCCACGAGAAGAACTCAGTTTACGGGCAGAAAAGTAACAAAGATCAGCCAAACCGGTCATCGTCTGGATAACGGTTTTCATATCCGAATTCTTAAATTCTTCTTCGCGCTGCAACACCAAATAGGCNTTTTCGCCNAGCAAACTACAGTCAAGAACCAGACGGATACCATATTTATCGGCAACAGCCCTTACATCACGTAAATTCTGAACCGAAAACGGTTGTCCACCAATTAAATTGGTAGAAGCTTCCATACGGATAAACGGAATGTTTTTAGGTCCATGATATTTGATTACTTCTTCTAACTTTTCAATGTTCATATTTCCTTTGAAAGGATGATCGGAGTTTACCACATAAGCTTCGTCGTAAAGCAGTTCGGCAATCTGTCCGCCTTTGTCGGTGATATGAGCCATAGCGGTAGTAAAGTGGTAGTTCATTGGAACCAGGCTTCCCTTGCGCACATAAGCTATTGAAATAATGTTTTCGGCAGCACGACCCTGATGAACGGGGAGTAAGTATTTTTTACCCAACACATCGCGGACAGCAGTTTCCAAACGAACGAAACTCTGCGAACCGGCGTAAGCATCATCAGCTTGCATCATAGCCGCCAACTGATTATCACTCATGGCATTGGTACCAGAATCGGTCAACATGTCCAAAAACACATCTTTGGTGCTGAGACGGAAAGTATTGAAGCCTCCTTCATAGAGCGCTTCGAGGCGACGTTCGATAGGAACGAGATGGAGTTTTTGCACAATGCGCACCTTGTGCAATTCCAACGGCAAATTTTCGCCGCTGTAAAATTTAATTTCTTGCATAGCTATTACAAAAAACGATTTTAAAGTATTAGAATAATTAAATGAATTTACTGACAAAAAAAGAGTCTGAAGTTCAGACTCCTGATATTATTTCGAAATAAAATAACAAATCAATGTCAAACGACAGCAAAGATATATAATTTTTTATTTTATTGTTTGATGAACCGATAAATTATAAGTAAAAAATTAAATCGTATGAATAATCTGTTGTCACATTTTGAGATTCCGACCTCTCCCTGCATCCTTCTCACAAAAAAAGGACTTGATGTGTGCTACAAAGAAGTGATATGATTAACTCGTTTTTTTCCAATGTCGCTCCTAACGGAGCATTTTACTTACGAAAATAATACATACTATCCTGATTTTGCTCTTAACGGAGCATTTCATTCACTTCGGAGAAGCTGCATTATGGTAGAAAAATGGATGAATGAGTTTCTCAAAGCTCCGTTAGGAGCGAAATAATATGGTTTATAAAAAGTCAAGACGACTACGATATTATTTCTTTTCAATGACATATTTGCGTTCAAAAAAAAACGTATCGGACACCTCCCATTCTCAGAAAACAACTTTTATTTTTCGGAACTCACACAAAGAACAACGACGTTGACAGAGTTTGGAACGGTGCTGACGGAAAAAATAATGGCGCTGAAATGATTTTGGAAGAGGGTGCAGAAAGCAGGGAAGCATTGAATCCGATATTTTTAGAACGATTATCTGACATATAGACAATGCCCCAAAACTGAAAGCGTAAACACCAAGAAACAATTGCATATAAATAATGGGCAAAATATATTGTTGTCGGAGGAACTATGAATGAGATTTCTCACTTCGTTAGAAATGACGGTAAGTATTTTATATATCCCAAAGGGAGTTGGTCGACGACGAAGCTGCCAATCAACTCCAATTATTGGAATTATATTCTTGCTTTCATATCCACCTGAAAAGTCAGATTCTCGTTATTTCGTTGAACAGTTATTGTCATTGGTCGTTTCGTTGATCTTTCGAAAAACGATTTGACTTCGTTAACCGTATATGAAAACAATTTTTCGCCATTTATTTCGGTAATCATATCGCCGGCTTTTATACCCGCTACATCAGCCGGAGAGCCTTTCCATACATTAATTATTTCGAATTGCGGCAAAAACAGCATTGGCTGCACCACCTCTATTCCGGCTATATTATACGTAAATTCGTCGTTGAAATGTGAATTGGGTTTAAAATAAAATTTCCGGTTCATCACATCGATAATCAAATTAAATCTGCTTAAAAGCCGGCAACCAATGGTTCCATCTCTGTCGGAATTCTTGATAATTTCAGCAATGGCAGCTGAATCAGGAAAAGCTACAATAGGATTCTTTACGCAAAAATTGGAAATACAAATCTGGGGAACACGGGCAAAATAACCGGTTATCTCCCCACTTAACCCCTGTCCTATCCTACCCTTTATGGATTTTTCGGGAATAGATATTGCTTTATTCGTTAAAGTCTGAAACCAGGCTGTCAGTTCGGCTCCTGTATCCATCAACATTTTTATACTCCGGCGGGCAGTATCTTTTTCCAAAATTGATAAATGAATATACATTTTCTGTTTTTCGATGGTCATGGGCATATAGCCATATTTATCGGGAGGAATGAAGCCATCCGGATCGTAAAAGAAAATCCTTCTTCGGGAATAATCTATTTGTACAATATGGTTCTGAAAAATATCCGCTCCAAGCAAACCGTTCACTTTTGTTCCGGTTTGACGGCTAAGATTGAAAACATCTTCCTTCAGAACATGTACTGTTTTGTTATACAATTTTAATTTACCTATGTTTAAGATGTTATTGTGTGCAATATAAGCGTTCAGTATCTGGTTCGTTCCCAATCCCTGAATATCTTTTATTTCGGTAAAATTTAAAGAAACTTCGTCGTCGGACTGTAATTCGGTTATGATAGTATTCCTGACTCCGGTATCCAAAATTAATTTTAAAGTGCTGGAGTTATTAATCTTTACATTAATGACTACATATGTTCCGGCCAGTTCGAACGGAACGGAAGCAATCAGTTTACGTGGACAGACGGCGCCTGCTTGCAAGATACTGATAAAAATGAAGAACAAAGGCAGGAGTTTCTTCATGCCATACAGTGATTTTTTCTGTAACGAAATAAATCGTTTCTAATGAATTAATTGAAACGTTGGAATGTAATAATCAAAAATTCCGACTGTAAATTTAAACAATAAGATTAATTTTGCATTTAATAATCAGAAAAAATAAAGTTTATGGATGAAAAAATAAAAAAAATGATCCTTGCGGTTCAACGCGCCGAGGTAACTGAGCATAAAATATATCTGAAACTAGCTGATTATGCTAAGAATAAAAACAATTCGGATGTACTTCGAAAAATCGGGAATGAAGAGTTAGGTCATGCTCGATATTGGGAAAAGATTACCGGCGTTACCGTACAGCCCGATAGGATGCGTATTTTTCGAACCGTTCTTTTAGCCCGGCTGCTTGGACTGTCTTTCGTTCTGAAACTGATGGAAAAACGCGAAGGTACAGGTTCGCGTACTTATCAGCAAATTGCAGAGTTTTATCCCGAAACTGCCCGGTTTGCAGAAGAAGAAACTGCCCATGAAAAACAGCTTCTGAATATGCTCGACGAAGAAGGACTTCAATATGTCGGTTCGATTGTGCTGGGCCTTAACGATGCTTTAGTAGAACTTACAGGCGCATTAGCCGGTTTCACTCTGGCACTCGGCGATACAAAAATTATAAGTTTGGTTGGGTTAGTTACCGGTATTTCGGCAGCTCTTTCAATGGCTGCTTCCGATTATTTAGCCTCGAAAGCCGAAGGAGATGACCGCGCAAAAAAATCAGCTATTTACACAGGAATTGCTTATCTCATCACCGTTGTTCTTCTGATTCTACCGTTCCTGCTATTGACTTCAAAATTTATTGCACTTGCTATTACACTGACAACAGCTGTTTTAATTATTTTTTGCTTCAACTATTACATTGCCACCGCTAAAGATCTTGATTTCAAATCGCGTTTCACCGAAATGACATTGATAAGCCTTGGTGTAGCAGCTTTCTCGTTTTTAGTAGGTTATGTGCTAAAAGCTGTACTGGGAGTCGATATTTAAACTGTATTTTATAATTAAACGCAAAAGACTACTTTCCTAAAAACGATCGTAGTCTTTTGTTTTTTAAGGTGTTTAGTAAATTTTAAAAAAGCATCTCAACAACTTTTCTTATCTTTGCTGCTTATAATTCATCAACATTATTTTTGAGCGTATGTCCGGATTTGGTAAATGGATAGGAGGAGGACTCGGATGGGCATTCGGAGGCCCTATCGGAGCATTAATCGGTTTTGCAGTTGGTTCTATGTTTGATAAATCCCCTCAGACGGAAATTCAAACAGATGGGAGAGGTCAGGTTCGCGGCACTACCGAAGCAGATTTTAAAATGAGCCTGCTGGTTATGGTGGCTTGTGTTATGAAAGCTGATGGCAAAGTAGTAAAAGCAGAGTTAGACGTTGTAAAACGTTTCTTAGTAACCAATTTTGGCGAAGATGGAGCGCTCGAAGCATTACAAATACTTAAAAATTTGCTGGATCAACCCATCAACGAAACAGAAGTGGCCATGCAGATAAATCGTTACATGAATTATTCAGCCAAATTACAGCTGGTTCATTTGCTTTTCGATATTGCCAATGCCGATGGTGAGTTACATACAGCAGAGTTAAATGTTATCCAGCGGGTTTCCAATATTTTTGGACTTTCCGGTCAGGATTTTGAATCGCTCAAAGCTCCTTACACCAAAAATACCGATCAGAACTGGGCTTACAAAGCACTCGAAATTGAACCGACGGCCGGCAACGATGAAATAAAAAAAGCCTACCGTCGCATGGCCATGAAATATCACCCCGATAAGGTGCATAATCTGGGTGAAGATGTAAAAAAATCGGCTACCGAAAAATTCCGTGCTATCAACGAAGCCTACGAACATCTGAAAAAGCAGCGGGGGATAAATTAATCTTTAGAAATCAATATTATGGACGAATTGGTTACGATACGAACTTTCAGCAGTTCAATAGACTTCGAGATGGTAAAATCTTATCTCAATTCATTCGGGATTGAATGTTATGGTCGCGACGAAGTAACCAACCGTGCCTATTTAGCAAACGTAAACGGAGGTGTAAAACTCCAGGTAAGAGAAGAACAGGTAGAAGAAGTTGTCAAACTTCTCATAGAAGGTGGATACCTGAAACCGGAAGATTTTGAACCATCTGAAGAAATGAAATGGATGGAGAAAATCATTGANTTTTTCAAGANAAAACAGTCCAAAACTTAATGAAAGAATCAACCCCAATTAACTTTATAAACTATCCGGATTAATGGCAGAACAACATATGAAAAAACTGGCGAAGGACACCGCCATTTATGGAGTGAGTAGCATTTTGGGGAAATTCCTGAACTGGTTGCTCGTTCCGCTGTATACATACGTTCTGGAAAGTTCTGCCGATTATGGCGTGGTAACCAATCTGTATTCGTGGACTGCCCTTTTGCTCGTAATCCTTACTTACGGCATGGAAACCGGATTCTTCCGTTTTGCCAACAGGCAAAAAGAAAATGCCGAAAAAGTATACTCCACCGCACTGATCTCCGTAGGGTTTACCTCTTTGCTTTTTAGTGTTATCTGCCTTATTTTCGATCAACAAATTGCGGATTTATTAGGTTACACTGCTCATCCCGAATACATCAGTATGCTTGGCGTAGTGGTGGCGATCGATGCATTTGCCTGTATCCCTTTTGCATATCTGCGTTATTCGAACCGACCCATAAAATTTGCTATACTCAAATTCATCTTTGTTGTTCTGAATATTGCATTCAACCTCTTTTTCCTGATTGCCTGTCCGTGGTTAGCAAAAGTGGCTCCATCAACTGTTGATTGGTTTTATAATCCGCATTACGGAGTAGGATATGTGTTTGTAGCCAATATTCTTTCAACAGCTATTCAAACAATTTTCTTATTCCCTTATTTTGTCCGTTTGAAATTTGTATTCGACAAGCAGCTACTCCGACAACTTTTGCAATACTCCCTTCCTTTATTGATTCTTGGCGTAGCCGGCATTATGAATCAGACTTTGGATAAAATACTCTTTCCGTTCTTAATTCCGGGCGAAAAAGGAGCTTCCGAACTGGGTATCTACGGAGCCACATCAAAAATTGCTCTTGTCATGCTTATGTTCACACAGGCATTCCGCTATGCTTACGAACCTTTTGTCTTTGCTCAACATAAGGACAAAAATAGTACGGGCGCCTATGCCGATGCCATGAAGTTTTTCATCCTTTTTTCTTATCTGATTTTTTTGGGAATGATTCTTTATATCGATGTTTTCAAGTTTATCATCGAACGCAATTATTGGGTGGGGCTGAATGTAGTTCCTGTTGTACTGATGTCGTTTATCTTTCAGGGAATATTTTTTAATCTTTCGCTTTGGTACAAACTCACCGACAAAACCATGTACGGAGCCTGGTTCTCCATTCTCGGCACTGTAATTATAGTGGTGGGAAATGTGTTGCTCGTGCCCAAATTCAGTTATACAGGTTCTGCCTGGGCTGCTTTTGCCTGTTATTTCGTTATTATGCTGGTTTCTTATTTCGTCGGACAAAAATATATGCCGATAAAATACGACCTGAAAACCATCGGTTTTTATACTGTTTTGACAATAATTCTTTATGTCGCCAGTTTATTTATTCACACGCCATATGCAGTGGTCAATGTGGCTTTAAAAACTGTTTTAATGATCATTTTTCTGACCGTATTGGTAAAACGCGATTTCCCGCTGAACAAAATTCCATATCTGAACAAATTTTTTAAATAATATATTTTTTACGAATGAATTTTACAGAAATGTGCAACCGGATTTTCAACGAATCCGTTCTTAGTTATCACAAAACCAACGACGTTGACACACCGGTGAGTAATCCTTACGAATTAAAGTCCATCGAATATTACCTCTATCTGAAAAACTGGATAGATACCGTTCAGTGGCATTTGGAAGATATCATCCGCAATCCTGAAATTGATCCGATAGAAGCATTGGCGCTGAAACGTCGTATCGATAAATCGAATCAGGACAGAACCGATCTGGTAGAACTGCTCGACAGCTATTTTCTTGAAAAATACAGTAAAATCGTTCCTGAAAAAAATTGCACACTGAATACCGAAAGTCCTGCCTGGGCGCTTGACCGACTCAGTATCCTTCATCTGAAAATCTATCACATGCAGGAAGAAGTAAGCCGTACCGACGCTTCGGCCGGTCACATCGAACAATGTAGTAAAAAACTCCATGTTTTGCTCGAACAGAAAAACGATTTGAGCACTTCCATCGAACAACTGTTGACCGACTTCGAAACGGGCAGGAAAGTGATGAAAGTATACAAACAAATGAAAATGTACAACGATCCGGCGCTTAATCCGGTGCTTTACGGTAAAAAATAACAGGAACGAAATATACCCCGCGAGGGGGATGAATACGTGAAATGAAAAAAGTAAAATCGAAAAAAAGAATCCTTGTTATCCGCTTTTCCGCTTTGGGAGATGTGGCAATGACGGTACCAATGATTGCTTCGCTGGCAGCGCAGTATCCCGAACACGAAGTGATAGTGCTAACCCGAAAAAATTATACCGAATTATTTTCGATGATAAGCGGAAATATAAGTGTTGTAGGAGCCGATTTAAAAGATACGCACGCCGGCTTATCAGGACTGTTGATTCTTTTTTCTGAAATAAGAAAACTAAAACCAAATGTTGTAGTTGACCTACACTCGGTATTACGCAGCCATCTGTTACGCATACTTTTTGCTCTGACCGGTGTAAAAACCCGAAAAATAAACAAAGGAAGAAGAGAAAAAGAAAAACTCACACGACAGACAAATAAGGTTTTTCTTCCTTTACTATCCACTTTCGAACGATATGCTTTAGTATTTAAAAGAGCCGGATTTCGCATTAACCCTTATTTACGTCCGGTTTTAAATCCGCTGCTTACGCGGGAATTTTCCGAAACCGGAAAAATTCAGATAGGTATTGCCCCTTTTGCCAAACATGAAGGGAAAATTTATCCTCCCGAAAAAACAGAAGAAGTTATCAGACTATTGTCCGAAGAAAATTTATATCGCATCGTTTTGTTTGGAGGTGGAAAAAAAGAAACTGAAATGCTCGAAAAATTTCAGAGCAAATATCCCCATACAATTTCGATTGCCGGAAAATATAATCTGACCGACGAAATAAGCCTCATGCGACAACTGAAAGTAATGGTAACCATGGATTCGGCCAATATGCACCTGGCTGCACTTGCAGGTACCCAGGTAGTATCAATATGGGGAGCCACCCATTCTTATGCAGGTTTCGGAGCGTGGGATCAACCGGAAAGCAATAAAGTGGAAATAGAGTTGGACTGCCGTCCATGTTCGGTATACGGGAATAAAACGTGCTTCCGTGGCGACATGGCTTGCATGAACAGGATTAGTCCCGAAATGATTATTGAAAAAATAAAAAAATGCCTGTAGTAAACCTTATTCTTCATCCCAAATTCGAATCGTTGAGAAGTTTCGTTGAAAATCTTCCCGACACGTTCAGCACATCCGGAGAAGTAATTTATGAAGGACGCAATTGTCTGAAAAAATTCAGTATTCATAATGAAGAATTTATTGTAAAGAGTTTCAAAAAACCACATATTATCAACCGGATAGCTTACACTTTTTTCAGAAAGTCAAAAGCCGTTCGTTCGTACGAACATTCGTTAGAGTTGCTTCAGGCCGGCATAGCCACTCCTGAACCGGTAGCATACATCGAAATAAAAACCGGAGGTCTGCTCGACCGGTCTTTTTTTATTAACCGTTACGAAAACTCTTATAAGCATATCAGAAATCAAATGACCGGAGATGATATCCCAGATGGTTTTATCCCTGCATTTGCCGTTTTTATATCGCAAATGCACAACAACGGTATTTTACACAAGGATTTGTCGCCGGGTAATGTGCTTTTTAAGAAAATCGGGAGTGAGTTCAGTTTTATGGTAGTGGATATCAATCGTATGCAGTTTAAAGAAAATCTGACTTTCGACGAAAGGTGTGAAAATTTTTGCCGTTTGACAAGAAATGATGATATTCTTTCAGCGATTGCCGATGCTTATACCGATTTCAACAACATGCATACAGCCAAAACAAAAGAGGCAATTCTCCGTTATAACAAAAAGTTTTTCAGATAAATCCGCCGAATGAAAATTGGATACGATGCTAAACGGCTTTTTTGCAACCACCGGGGGCTGGGTAACTACAGTCGCGACCTGATACGCATCATGTCGACCTATTACCCTGAAAACACTTATCATCTTTACACACCCAAAATCAGCATTGACGTCAATATTGATCGGAAAAATACGTCGGTATTTACTCCTGATGGCATTTTTTCGTTTCTGCCTCGTTCATTGTGGCGGTCGTACGGAATAACTCCGGCAGTAAAACAAAACGGAGACAATATTTATCACGGACTTAGTCAAGAATTGCCGGCAGGCATAGAAAAAACAGGCATCAAATCAGTCATAACTTTCCACGACGCAATTTTCGTTCGTTATCCCGAATTATACGACTCCGCTTACNGGAAAATTTTTACGCTGAAAAACCAGAAAGCCTGTAAAGTGGCAGATAAAATTATTGCCATCAGTGAGCAATCGAAACAAGATGCCATTAGGTTTTTTGGGGCCGACGAAAATAAAATTGATGTAATATATCAGGGATGTAATAATATTTTCAGGGAAAAACAATCGGCGCAAACCATCGATAAAGTTCGGCAAAAATACAGGCTACCCAAAGAATATCTCCTGTATGTGGGAGCCATTGAACCACGTAAAAACATTGCTAAGATTGTGGAAGCCATTGCTATCTGCCACATCGATTTTCCGTTGGTAGTGATAGGAAGAGAAACCGCTTACAGTAAAACCCTGAACGACATCTGCCAACAGTATAAAGTAGCGGACAAGGTTTTGTTTCTCACCGATGTACCAACCACCGATCTACCTATGCTTTATCAGTCGGCAACAACATTTGTCTATCCATCCGTTTTTGAAGGATTCGGTATTCCGTTACTCGAAGCACTTGTGAGCAACATTCCCGTTATCAGCTCAAAAGGAAGTTGTTTTGAGGAATCGGGCGGAAAATTCAGCAAATATATCGATCCGAAAAATGCCGGAGAACTGGGAGCAGCTATTCTTCAAGTCTTAAACGATGCCGATCTACGTCAGTTTATGAAACGCGAAGGACTGAAACATGCAGCTAAATTTACCGACGATAAAATTGCATTTAAACTGAATTCTTTTTACCAGAATCTGCTGTAAAACGTTCAAAAATAAATTGTTATATAGCGGATTAAAAATCCTTATAATACAGAAAAGTGGGATTACGAAAATCCCACCCGACGATTCGATACTTTGCTTATATCCGAATGGACTGGAGAAAAAGAACGCAAATTACGCAAATCAATAGAATTCATAAATGATTAATAATGAGATGTTCTCAAAAAGTAGAATTTGTGTTCTAAGAAATACTTATCAGACAGCCTCTTTTCTGTATAATTTCCCGATGAAATTCTGAATGCTGATTTGTATTTTGTAGATAAAATCGGATGAAAAGAACATCTCTCCCCGACACGATCGAATGGATTGGTATCGATGATTAAACAAATGTGCTTGTATGCGTTGACTTTTAAATCCACTCAAAAATAAATGACAAAAAAAGGCACGAGATTAAATCGTGCCTTTTTTGTGTCTGAATTTGCAAGGCTTAGACTTGCTTTTAATTATGACGTATGCTGAGCAAGCTAACCCATTACGCTTATCCGGGGATTTTAGGTTTAAACGAGTGGGAGCGTTTCTCGATCCGATACTTTGTTCATATCCGAAAGGACTGGTTTCACATTATTGCTTGAAAACAAATGACACATCAAAATTAGCAATTGTCTCTGCAAGATCTTTAGCACTAACTCCATAATTATTTGGAGTTAAAAAATCAGCATTATTCTTTTTTAACAGCAAAATAATATTAGTATTTCCATTGGAATTGAATACCGCATCAAAAATTGGAGTATTTCCATTGTTATCTTTTATATTAACATCTGCTTTATATTTAATAAGTGTGTTACATATATCAAATTGATTATAAATTGAAGCCATATGTAATGGGGTTTTACCTAATTTATCCTGATTATTCACATTTGCATTAGCAAGACAAAGTTCTAAAACAATATCTTTAAAACCCTTTATAATTGCATTGTATATGACTGTTCTGCCAAACTCATCTACAGTATCAACATTACATCCCTTTTTAATCAAATTCTTCGTTAGTGTCAAATCTCCAAGTAAAACTGCCTGTTCTAAGTTTTTTTCCATTTCTTTTAAAATTATCGTTGTTGTCTTTCTTCATATTTATGTGAAGCATTAGATTTCTTGTCCTCTATTTGATAGATATTTGGGTTATTTTGATCTTTAATCACTTCTTTTCTACTTTTGTCTTTATTCTCAGAAGCTTTTTTATATTTGCTCCATTCCTGACCAGTCTTATGACCATATACCTCTTGCCCCTTTTCTATTGGTTTACCTGTATTTGGATCAATAAATCTTCCATCTTTCGTTTTAGGAGCATTATTTTTAATTATTTCTTTTGTTTCTTTTTGTAATTTGACTCTATTTTTCATCGCATTGCTCGCTCCTTCAGCCACCTTCTCAGCCGTTTTACCTGTCTTTACTGCATCATTAACTTTATCCGCGGTTCTTGCAATTTTTATAGCAGTTCCGGCACCGGCTGGTACAACAGGAAGTGCCACAGCAGCAGCATCTACTAAAACGCCAACCCCATCAACTATGGCAGCACCAACGTTACCTTTACGTACGTTGTCAACAAAACTCTTAGCACCAGATACAACATTATATATATCCCAAGCAGTTTCTAACCATCTTCCGTCAGGATCAACATTTATTACCATGTTGTTATCACACATGGCATACGGACTAATATCGTAAAATTCCTCCACCTCCGGATCTGGTGTCTGAAATCTCATAATTGCCGGATAATACTGCCTCCAAACAATGTCGTAAGTATCATACCCATGCATTTCCACAAACTCCTTACCGTTGTACTTCTTGTTTTGCACACTTGGGTTATCTCCTGTATTGTATGCCCATGGTAATCCACTGGGGTAATACTGCGTACGTTGTACGGTAGTATTGGTATTGGCTAACCACACCTCACGGTTATTGCCTAAGTGGTCGCGTCGGTAATAGTGGTACTGGGGGTTGGTTACAGTTGTAACATAACCCTCGGAGTTATATATTTTATCTAAGTCCAACTGATAATCGCCACAGTCATTAGAAAAGATATATTCTATATTATCTAAATAATCGATTCCTTCCAAATAATCATTACAATTATTAGGGTTTCCGGGGCTTCCTATACTACCCACGGGAATAACAATCTGAGATCCCAGTGTTGAATACTCTGCCCGAAGTTTTTTTCCACTCGCATCGTATAAGTTACGAATCTGGTTACCGTTTTTGAACTGGATTGTGTCCGGCAAATTTAGCAAATTATAACGGATTGTAACAATATCCCTGTCTAAATCTTTTACCATATTGCCATTGGCATCGTAAGTCATTTCGGCAAAGATGGTGGTTGTAGATTTATTTTGGTATTCTTTTATAGTGTACGACGATTGAGAACCCGCAGCATCGCTGATAATGGCTAATTGATTACCTTCGTAATAAAACGACAAATCGTCAATTATTAGGGGATTCACAAACCGATTCAAATGCGTTATATTTCCCATCTTGTCGTAGGTAAAAGATTCACTGAGTCCAGATGGTTGGTCATAGTTGTATAATATAGAAAAGGTCAATCTGTTTAAATTGTCATACCAAAATATATACCCCTTTTCCGTATCATTATAAGTCCATGTACTATATGATATATTTCCATTATAATTTACATTGTCATTTATAAGAGGATTTGTGTTGTAGTAAAGTTTTTCTTCAAATCCTCCACCACTGGTAATGAGGGTTGTCCAGCTACGAATATTATATGTATAGGTTTCTATATCGGTTCCACCGTGCCTTTTCTTGCTATGTAGTCGTCCCAATTCATCATACGAGCCGGAAGCAGTCATGTCCGTTAACGTGATTTCTGCATTATTGTTCAGCTTATAAGTGGTTTTGGTAAGTCTCCCTGCGTTGTCGTAAGTGTTAGTGTAAATTTCGGTTAGCACATTTTGTCCCGATATATTATGATCTTTCCTATTTTTTAGTACTTTTCCCGTAAAATCGTATTGGTTGTACGATATATCATATCCACCCAAATGGTTCGACGATCGGCTCTGTACTACTAATCCACGATAATTGTAATACATGGCAGTGGATGTGTAAACATTGGAATTATTGAGCAAATAAGTACGTCTACCTGTAAGCAGTCCTTTGGCAGAGGTATATTGGGCATCGTAGCCGCTAAGGGTTGAATACATCAACTGTGTGGTATCAATTGCAGTTTGCAATTTGCGAAACGAATATTTGTCGTAATAATTTACGGTTAAAGGTTTAATTGTCCCAAACGTTCCTGTCGCTGAACTGCAAGTATAACCTGTGTTATAAAATCCGGTACTACCGTCGAAGGTTTCAGTAACCACCGTACTGCTTAATACAGACTGAAGCTGGTCACGTGTACTGCTATTGGTAGTTGTCCCTGTATAAACTACCCTACCTAATATGTCATATTTTATTGCAGTCCATTGATTTTTTACACGTTGATTGCCATCCTGACTCAATACCATCCTCTCGGCCTTATCGTACACCATATAAACCCAGCTGCAACCCGGCAAACGCTTGGCAATGCAATTGTCCCGCTCGTCGTATTTATACAAGTAAGCATACTTTTTTAATATCGTGTTGTCATCCGAATAAGCAGAAAAAGCAGTCAGCCCATCTGCACCCAGTGGAGGCAATACATAATTAAGCTGTCCCAAATCGTTGTACACATAGTAGGTATCCACGTTGTTGCCATCAAGTATCTGACGTTTCAGTACTACCTGCCCTAATTTATCCTTATATTCGTACGCAAATTTACCATCCTCGTCGGTGGTCTTTGTTACAAATAAAGTGCTGGCGGCATAGTTACTTCCTCGTTGAAGGTTACCGGATGCGTTTACATAGTAATAAGCGATAGAAGCATCGTTTGTCTGGTAGGCTATAGAAACCGGATGACTTGCCCATGCCTGCCCTGCCCCGTATTGATTCGTGACACGGTTAAGGGGAGAGGGTTCATATCCTATCTCATTAAACGGACGGGAATCACCATTGTAAGTAGTGGCTGCCTGAGAAGTAAAAGTGGTTTTATCCACATAAGCGCCATTGTTGCCGGCTTTATAAGCCGGAAACCATTGCTTCCATTCGCGACCAACACTATCGTATTCGGTATAAGTAATTAAATCATTCTTTTGGGGTGTAATCCCACGCTGTACGGTTTCCACCGGACGGCCCAATCCATCAAAATATTGAACGGTTTGAAGGCTCTCATTTACTCCCAAACTTCTGACATCACAGGTAGCCACAGTGGGGGTAATGGTAAAGATATAATTAATACCTGCATTGGTGGAACTGCCTACGGCACTCCCATCGTAAAGTCCTGTCGACGGAAGAGCTTTTATTCCGTCAATGGAAGTGGTTATATTTCCATTATTTGAACCATACCCTTCCGAAACAATGTAATAGGTGCCGGCGGGCATTTCTGTTATTTTTATATATGATTGCAAATCATTTGCACAGCAATTATCACCAGAATAATCATCACAGGATTCGATCTCCTCGCCAGATGCGTTTAATATATGTAAATAGGTATCGTTAATGCCTGAACCACAATGCGAAACGATAATATCCATTGTAGTTGTAAGCGTTAATTTATAAAACACATCATTACTATCTTCTCCTGAATAATCATTTGAGTAATTAGTGGTATTTTTAGTGTCAGTAAATGTAAAAGAGAATCCTTTACTTCCCAAATCAAAAGGTTGCTGCATGGTATCCTGAGCACTCAAATCGAATAATACGATAATCAGCAAGCAAATTGAAAATAAATATTTATAAGTTTTCATATTTGTACGTTTGTTATTGATTGGCATAATGATATTCGTTTTTCTGCAAAATTTTCTTTTCTCCATTCTCAATAATATATGTGTATTCCAACCGGTTAAAATCATCATATTCATAATAGGTGGTTACTCCCCGCGGATCTGTCATACTAGTCATTCCTACAAGTGGTTTGTAGGTGTAAATATATACGCTTGTGGCAGAATTGCTTCGTAACGGCAACAAGAAAGTTCTTACATACTCGTCGGAAGGAGCAGAAATGTTGAAGAAATTTTTAAGGGCATCCGCGCCACCCAGTGCCGATTCTATGGTGGAATAATCACCATTTATAATTTTAGCAACCGGATAGGTGCCGTTATAACTCCATATATATATTTCTTTAACCCCATCTTTTTGTGCGAACGACACCACATTTCCATTACCATCGTAATTATTAAAGTTGAGTTGCGTTGCGTAAGGATTACTGCCTGTTTTGGTATCCACCGACAATGGATAAATCATTGGGGTGGATTGTGAACTGACAGTGGTAATATGCCTGACAAGCGATTCGTTTTTTTTCCAGTAGGCGTAATTGGTGCGGGCCGACTGGGTAAACACGCCACTC
>WSSedL1CaDRAFT_10000996_pt1 | contig 18050 bp, 15 predicted proteins | sample WetSurSL1Cattail_FD_9464 | JGI IMG/M metagenome (IMG submission 9464)
TAAATATATTGTTACATTATTGTTTTTTATATGCAAGATAAACAAAAGTAGAAAAGGGGTTTACAACTATGCCTACAGCTATGATCGTTGACGATGCTGCATTTATGCGGATGGCCCTGAAAAAAATCCTTATACATCTTGGAATAGATGTTATCGCTGAAGCCGAAAACGGCTTGTCTGCCATTCAAAAGTTCAAAGAAACAAATCCGGATATTATAACAATGGATATCACTATGCCTGAAATGAACGGGATTGATGCGTTAAGAGAAATTCGCAAAATCAATTCCGAAGCCAGGGTAATAATGGTTTCTGCAATGGGTCAGGAAAACTATGTAAGAGATGCCATTGTAAACGGAGCAAAAAACTTTATCGTCAAACCTTTTAAAGAGGAAACGATAAAGGCGACATTTGACGCTGTAATGAAAAGCCTGAAATAGGGACCTCAATAAACATTCAAAAACCCAGAACGACAACAATAAAAAAAGGAAGGTGAAAGCATGGAGATTACCGGCGGTAAATTTCTCACATTTATGTTGGGATGCGAGGAATATGGCATTTCGATCAAAAAAATCAAAGAGATCATTGGTATCATGGATATTACCAGTGTTCCCAGATCCCCGGCATTTATCAAAGGCGTCATCAATTTGAGAGGCAAGATCATACCTGTAATGGACCTGAGACTTAAATTTGATCTGGAGGAGAAGGAATACAACCAACGAACTTGTATCATTGTAGTTGAAATTGATTTCGCAGGCATGACAAGATTGATGGGAGTTGTTGTCGATACGGTGTCTGAAGTAGTGAACATCCAAAAGAACGATATCGAGCTGCCACCCCAATATGGCAGCCTCGTGGATACGAGCTTCCTGACCGGAATGGGCAAGGTCAAGGGGAAGGTAGTACTTCTGCTTGATATAGATCAGGTTCTCAACAGCGAAGAAAAAGTGCAGATAAGCGACATTAAATAGGAGGATGAAGAGATGTTTAAAAATATGAAGTTAAGTTTGCGGTTGGCGGTTGGTTTCAGTATAGTTCTTGTTCTAATGGTAATTATGGTTATTGTTGCAGTTATTAGCTTGGACAACACTCAAAAGTCTATGGAAAATATCGTAAATGTGAATGTCCAGAAAATAAATCTCATTAACGAGATGAACACGCAAGTTTTTACTATAAACAGTGATATAAAAGACCTCATAATGGAAACGGATACGAAGAGTATAGATGAGATCAACAAAAAAATAGAGAGTATACGGTCTGAATATACTACTTTATGGGATCAGTATGAAAAAATGAATGCAACGGAAAAAGGAAGAGAATTGCAAAAGACAGTCAAAGAATCCAGAGAGAATGCACGAATTGCTAATGATGAAGTTATCGAGTTGAATTTGGCAAACAAGAGTACAGAAGCGGAAAATTTATACAAAAATGATGTCAAACCGTTAAACGATGCCTGGCTTGCTTCCTTGAACGCTTTGTATGAATTGCAGAAAAGCAATAATGACATTGAAGCGGAAAATGCTGCGACAACAAGCCAGAACGCTTTATTGATTCTTATCGTTCTGGGTATAGCTAGTGTAGTAATTGGAATAACAGCTGCTTTAATCATCACTCGCAGTATCACCAAGCCAGTGAAAAACATCGTGATAAACCTTACCGAGGGGGCGCAGCAGGTAGCGTCGGCTTCCGGACAGCTTTCAGCTACAAGTCAGCAGCTTGCAGAAGGCAATTCTGAACAGGCTTCCTCTATTGAGGAAACATCCTCCACTCTTGAGGAATCTGCTTCCATGGTAAGCCAGAACTCGGAGAACACCAGGCAGGCGGCGATTCTGGCTGCACAGACCAAGGCTTCCTCTGATAAGGGCAATAATGATATGCATGAAATGATGAACTCTATGAATGAAATCAAAAAATCCAGCGATCAGATTGCTAAAATCATAAAAGTCATTGATGACATTGCATTCCAGACCAATATGCTGGCGCTGAATGCCGCAGTGGAGGCAGCCAGGGCCGGTGATGCGGGCATGGGATTTGCAGTAGTGGCCGAGGAGGTCCGCAATCTTGCACAAAGAAGTGCACAGGCGGCCAAAGATACGGCGGCTATTATTGAAACCAATATCACACTTTCGGAAAATGGTGTCGGGGTGGCAAAAAAGGTTGGTGAATCACTGGCTGAGATCACCGTACAGGCAAAGAAAGTGAACGAGTTGCTGGATGAGATTGCAGCGGCCAGCCAGGAACAAGCTCAGGGAATATCCCAGATCAACAAAGCCATTACCCAGATGGAAGCAGTAACACAGCAGAATGCGGCCAATGCGGAAGAGAGCGCTTCGGCTTCCGAGGAATTAAGTGCACAGGCGGGAAATCTACGCGAGATTGTTCAACAGCTGGTTGTTCTTGTCGATGGAAAGTCTGCAGAAACCTATACACATGTATCTGTAAATAATAACAGACCTGGTCCGAAATCCAGCGGGTTCACCTCTCCAAGAGCATTGAAACCTGCAGGTGCCGGAATTACCAATCTGAAGGCTGGAAACCGGTCGGCTGAAACTTTGAAGGATGGCAAAAAAACGTATGTAGTAGATCCGGAAGACGTCATACCACTTAACGAAAATACGGGTGAATTTTAACCGGAGATGCCGTGAAAAGGGGTGTAAGCGTGCAAAGGTTTGGATTAGAGAATTTCAATAAATTCAGCGATCTGATTTATAAACAATTCGGGATTTATTACAGTGATGCGAAGCGTGAAATACTTCAAACCAAACTGAATAAATTGATGTCCAAATATAATATAGTATCCTATGAAGAGTGTTATCTAAGTCTGATAAGAATGGCAAATAAAGCACTTTTGAATGATTTTTCTAATGAGATCACTGTGAATTATACTTCGTTTTTCCGTGAATCACTACATTTTGATTTCATCAAAGAAAATGCTGTCAGATTGTTTGAAAACAGACAGGATCAAAGAAGCGATGGAGAATTCCGGATATGGAGCTCTGCCTGTTCGACAGGAGAAGAGCCATATACGCTGGCGATGGTTCTAAAGGAAGCTCTGCCTGCCGGGGTCAAAATCAGGATACTTGCAACGGACATCAACAAAAAAGTTCTCTCTATTGCCCAAGGAGGCTTATACCCCTGTAATATAGAAAATGAAGTTGACAGGTATTATCTTGGCAAGTATTTTTATAAAACACCAACCGGGTATATGATATCGGAGGATATTAAAAATATTGTATCTTTCAGGCATTTTAATCTACTGGATGATTTTCCCTTTAAGAATACCTTTGATATGGTGTTTTGCAGGAATGTAATGATATATTTCGACGCTGCAGTCAGACAGGAACTGGCAAATAAGATTTTCAATATTCTGCATTCGGGAGGGCTGTTGTTTACAGGACACTCCGAAAGCTTGTCCGGGCATGTCCACAAATTCAGGTATGTTCAGCCGGCAGTATATGAAAAGAACTGACATACGGCGCTTATGAGAGGATTGATTGTATGGACGATATGATGAGCCTTTATATCGATGACACCAGGGAATTCCTTGCTATTTTAAATGAATCCATAATTGCTTTTGAGAGACATCCGGACGATCATACTGCAATCAGTGAAATGTTCAGAGCCTACCATACGATGAAAAGCTCTACGGCTGCAATGGATTTCAAACGAACGGCAGATTTTATACATCATATGGAGGATTTGCTTCATGAAATGAGAGAAGGCCGGATCAAAATCAGTACAAAAATCATTGGACTGCTTTATGAATCCTATGATTATCTGGAGAAATTCCTTCAAAATGTATTGAAAAACGGTAGAGAAGGCGATCTGCCTTATGAGCTTCTATTGAAAAAAGTTGAAAAATTCATTCAGGAGTGTTTGGAAAAGCCGGATGACACTTGTAAAACCAATGTAATAAGTAGTACGGATAAAGGTTTTATAATTGGGGAGGAGGAGCTCCTCAAAGCAAAAAAGGAAGTTTCAGGTGGCAGTCAACTTTGCAAGGTCACAGTTGAACTGATGGCGGATTGTGCCTTCAAAGCTGTACGTGCCTGGATGACTTTCGAAGATATCACCAAAACAGCGAAAATAATAGCATCATACCCGTCGAAGCCGGAATCCGACGATTTCTTGAACGGCACTTTCAGTTTTAATGAAACTAAGTTATTGATTCTGGTGGCATCCGACCTTCCATTAGCAGATTTGTTTCAGGAACTGACGGGAAACCTGAGTGAAGTAGAGAATCTCCTTATTGAAGGGATTGAACCCGGACTTACCGCAGGTATGGCCTTTGACAGGCTTCCGGTCATTCCCGGCGAAACCAGGCACTACGTGGGAAGACAGGATGAAAGCGTTTCAAGTATTATAGACCGGATTATCGGGGAAGAAAATAACCGGGATGATTCTGATCAGTCAATCGCCGTACTGGATGAAATAAAAGGAAAGATTAAGGAATGTGAGTTTCTGCTGCTTGAATTTGAGGTGGAACACTATAGCGCTGACAGTATGTCGGAAATAATGAGCCGGTTCCAATCCGTGCGTGAAATGGCAGGTTATGTGAAATATGGCATGATACCTGATATTGTTGCGCAAATGTGCAGCTTGATGGAGCTGTTCATTCATCAGCAATTGGAACCGGACATGGTATCCGTTGGCTTGATTGCCGATCTGATGAAATACATCAGAAGGTTGTGTGAAAAACCTGAATTAAATGATAATGAGAAGTTCTATGAAGAAGTAGATCAACGGTATAGCTTGCTGCAAAATTATCACTTGCTGGCCAATAAGCTGCAATCACAGAAAAATGTACCGGGATCAGTCAAACTAGGTGAAATATTGGTAGAAACAGGTTTGATGAATCATGAGGATGTTACCGAAATAATGAACCTTCAGAAGGATTTTTACCCTGACCTGAAATTCGGAGAGATCGCAGTGAAAGAAAACAAAGCGGATGTCAAGGATGTTATCGGTGCATTGCATGTACAGGAAAATGCAAAAAGTGATCAAAGGAACCAATCCTATATCAGAATACCGGCAGGCAAGGTGGATAACCTGGTGGATCACCTGGGAGAACTGCTGATTACCCAGTCCCTTCACAAGCAGGAGATTACATCACTTCTGAGCGGGGATGGGAGTAAAGTCATGAACAATATCATACGCATGGAGAGAATAGCAAAAGAAATTCAGGATATAACCATGTCGCTTCGTATGGTATCGCTGAAGCAGACTTTCCAGAAAATATACAGAATAGGACGGGATACGGCTGCGGAGCTGGGTAAGGAAATTGTAATTGATACTTTCGGAGAGGATACGGAGATCGACAGAAATATCGTGGACAAATTGCATGACCCTTTGATGCATCTGATACGTAACGCAATTTCACATGGTATTGAAGAAGCGGATGAAAGAACAGGCGCAGGAAAACCGCCAGTCGGACATGTCACTATTTCTGCCAGCAATAGAAAGGGAAATGTCTTTATAGAGATCCGGGATGACGGGAAAGGTCTTTCAGCAGACAAAATTTATAAGAAGGCAGTAGAAAAGGGACTCATTGATCCATCGAAAAAATATACGGAGGAAGAGATCCTTAAATTCGTTTACCTGCCTGGCTTTTCGACGCAGGAAGTGGTTAACAGCATATCCGGGCGAGGTGTGGGTATGAATGTTGTTCAGACGGAGATCGTGAAACTGGGGGGCAAGATCGATATTGAGAACCGGCAGGGACAGGGTTGTTCCTTTATCCTGAAAATACCGGTCAACCTGGCAACAATCAATGGCACGATCGTTGAAATATTCGGAAGCAACTATATCATACCGACGCTGAGCATCAAACAGATATTGAAACCGCAGGAGAACCAATGGGTCAGCATTAAGGGGATTGTTTCAAATATTGTTGTCAGGAATGAAATCATCCCTGTCATACCAATTGCTGATATCCTTTATGCAAATACCGGATTTGAAGGCACTGGTACTGATATAGTCATTACTGTGGAACATGAGCAGAAACTAATGGCACTGCCTGTAAAGGCGATCCTTGGGAAACAGGAAGTAGTGGTCAAACAACTGGGCGGTGATTTCAGCAAGCTTGATTTCATATCGGGTGCCACCATATTAGGAGATGGAAGGGTATCATTGATTCTTGATGTCGAGGCGCTTTTCAAAATGACTGAAGAGCCTGTCAAAGCATCGTAATATAATTCGTGAGCAGGTGAGCACAGTGGACGTTTCCATGCAAAAATACTATCTTCATCCAGGCTTTATATTCGTTAGTGAACAGCCGTATTACATTCATACCGTATTGGGTTCGTGCGTTTCCGTATGTGTATGGGATGTTGTCAGAAAATATGGCGGAATGAATCACTATATTTACAGCAAACCATCCGGCAATGAATATAATGCCAGGTTCGGAACCGTTTCGATCCGGCATTTGCTGACGCTGATGGCTGAAAATGGTTCACTGGCCCAAAACCTGAGAGCCCATATCGTTGGGGGCGGTTACAGTACATTTGCGGGTCCCTCCATAGGCGAAGCCAACAGGGAAGTGGCGGAGGAAATCCTTGAAAAAAACGGAATTTTAATCGTTACAAAAGATACCGGCGGACAGACCGGGAGAAAAGTTGTTTTCAATAATTATAACGGCGAAATCATCGTCTATAAAGGGGTAGAAGTAAGAAGGGGTGATTGGTATAACGGCTCTGAGAAGCAGGATCAGGATTCTGATCGTAGATGATTCCGCATTGGTTCGAAAGTTACTTACCGAGGAACTGTCTGCCGATTCTGAACTGGAAGTGATCGGCACTGCTCCTGATCCATTTATCGCAAGGGATAAAATCGTCAAACTGGAGCCGGATGTATTGGTACTGGATGTTGAAATGCCCAGAATGGATGGCTTGACATTTCTTGAAAAAATCATGAAATCTCACCCCATGCCTGTCATTATATTAAGCTCGCTGGCAAAAAGCGGAGGTGAAGTAGCCCTGCGTGCCCTGGAGCTCGGAGCGGCGGATGTGATGGCAAAGCCGGGAACGTCCTATTCGGTGAAGGACATGAGCGTTCAGCTGGCAGACAGGATTAAAGCAGTTCATGGGATGAAGCGAAGATATGCCGATATTCCGAAGAAGGAAATTATTGTTCCTGTTCCGGCTGTAAATCGCGCCATGCTGAAAACTACAAATAAGATCATTGCAATTGGAGCGTCCACCGGCGGTACCGAGGCCATCAAGGAAATACTTATCCGTCTTCCTGCAGATATGCCGCCTATCATTATAGTGCAGCATATGCCGCAATATTTTACCCGTTCTTTCGCAGAGAGGCTGGACAGCCTTTGTAAATTATATGTGAAGGAGGCCGTTGACGGAGAATTGCTTGCGCCTGGAAAGGTGCTGATTGCGCCGGGTAATCTGCACATGGTTCTGAAAAGAAGCGGTGCATCTTACTATGTAGAGATTAAGGAAGGGCCTTTGATTTTTCATCAGAGACCATCAGTAGAAGTAATGTTCAAGTCTGTTGCAAGATACGCGGGATCCAATTCGATCGGCATCCTACTGACCGGAATGGGCAAAGACGGTGCGGAAGGCCTGCTTGAAATGAAAAATGCGGGAGCGCTGACCATAGCTCAGGATGAAAAGAGCTGTATCGTATATGGCATGCCCAAGGAAGCCGCTCAAATTGGCGCTGCAAGAGAGATCCTTCCTTTGGATGCAATACCTGAAGCATTGCTTAAATTTTTACATTAAAGTCACTTCCGCACGCCGGGAATTAAGTAAATCATTTTACAAAACATGACTGTGCATTCATGAGCAGCGGAATTGTTCCTCCGCTGCCACGGCTGTTGTTTTCCCGGATGCAGCGATAGCAGCCAAAACGGTAAGTGGGATACCAATAACCAAAAGCATGATGAAGGAACGCAGCAAAGGGAACAACCCTACGGTTTTATCAGGGACGTAATTAGTGCTATATTCCTCTTCGCAATAAAGTCCTGAGTATATTCATTTTCTATCACACAGGAGGAAGGGACAGAGAAAGCTTACAGGTGAAATGACGCTTTAATCGCACCGACGAATTCCCCCCTGTGATTTTTAATGAGTGGATTCCAGAAGTCCTTCAAAGGTTCGATTTCATCTGCTTTAATCACTCCGAGCTGGCTCAGTGTTTCCAGAATTGCCGGTCCGACTGCCCTTGTATGTCCGTCTTCAATTTTTAATGCGATCCCGATCCCCTTACCGATCAAACCTACGCAATAGACACCCTCGTCTCCGAATTTTCCGATCAGTCTGTCTCCGAAATGCCTCATAAGTTCAGTGTCGAACCTTCCTTTACCACCTATCATTTCAGGATGGACAGTCATTGCGCTTATGACATAGTTTTGGGATTTGATATACCTGCCGTTCATGAAATTCTCATTACACAAGTTCGCATAAGCAAGAGCCATATTATATAAAGGCATGCAGTAGACCGGCACACCGCAGCCATCGATACCAAGCTTAATTTGTGCCTCTTGGGTGCCTGAAAATTTCATGATGATATCCTTGATCTCAGGTTGTATACCGCCGCCCGGTTTATAATAATCCTCCAGGGGAGATCCCTTGACCTTGGTTGCCGCCAACTGGCCCAGATGTTTTCCAGAGCAGTTGCAGTGCAGGCTGCTGGGCGCTTGTCCTTTTGAAATGAGTTCTTTGGCGGCATCAATCCCGAGAGGGTCATGAGTTCCGCATTGCAAGTCATCGACATCGACCCCTATTTTTTTGATGATTCCCTTCAACACATCGATATGTATTTTTTCTCCGCTGTGGGAAGACATCAGGATTGCTATTTCTGCAAGGTCCAGTCCAAACTTCTCGGCGATTCCGTATTCCAACCCTGCGATTACCTGGATAGGTTTTGAAGCAGAACGCATAAAAGCCGGGTGGCCAATATCGCCGCAACTGTGCAGAACATTGCCGTTGCAGCTTACAACTACAATATCTCCTCTGTGTACGCTTTCAACAACATTACCTCTGAGCACCTCGATCAATATCTCTGACATAGTCTTCCTCCAGTGGCCGATTCTTGTAAGTTTTATTTGGTATTAGTAAAACTTAGTTACAGTGTTAATATAACCACTGCTGTAGAAAATATTTGAACTATATTTTTGAAGTATTAAGTGAAATGAAGATTATATAAAGTATGCGCAATGAACGGGATGTAATGTAGGAGCGGCCATTGTGCGTGACAAGGGACAGTCCACCTGTCACGGCCGCAAACCAGAAGAACCGTCCCCTTGGTTACGCAAACCAGAAGAACCGTCCCTTTGGTTACCTTTGGTTACAACGCCAGGTGTTTTAATTTTCTTTATATGATACAATCAACGAAAAAACAAGTGGTATTTTTAAAGGTGATAATGTATGAAGAGCAAGTTTAAAGTTATTAACATAGAAGCCGGTATGCCGACCGTCGAAGTCGGGCAGAAGCGTTTGTATCTTGAGATCGTCACTGCTAGGAATCAGGGGATTCATTTTTTAAAGGTCATCCATGGCTATGGCTCAACCGGAGTGGGGGGCAGGCTGAAGCGAGCAATATTGGAATATTTGGCGCTAAAAAAGAAAGAGGGCTTTATTAAGGCTTTTGTGCCGGGTGAGGACTGGAGCATTTTCAACCAGGCAGCGAGAGACATTATGGAGCAATGTGATGATTTAAGAAAGGATACCGATTTGGAAAATTGCAATTTAGGAATAACTATTGTTGCAATTAAATATTTCTAGTTAAAGAAGGATTTTTGTTATATTTTGTAGAATAAGAAATTATGAACTGATTTCAAATAAGATTCTGCCATGTTCGCAGAACTCTTCCATAACCCTATGAGGGGTATTCAGTATAGGTTTTTTTGTACAATGCTGTACTTTTACATGATAACTGTATCTTTACGTAATAAATTACTATTATAAAGGATGTATTTATTATACATTTTTAATATATTATTTGGCGTATATCTTCAATCAACACGAAAGAGATGATAACCCTATAATTTTTCCGAATTTTATGACCACACTGAACGAGGGGGTTATGTATGATACAAAATGAAGAATTTATCCAGGAGTTCGTTCAGGAAGCGAAATCTCACGTGGATAATGTTGAATCGGGACTTCTGCGGCTGAATGAGGACTGCAGCAGCGCCGAAACCATCAATGATATTTTTCGCGCAGTACACAGTATCAAAGGCTCAGCGGGTTTTTTCAATCTGAAGAAAATTGTATCACTTTCACATACTTTTGAAAACATTTTCGGTGAAGTCAGAAACGGTAGTTTAGCTATAACTTCGGAAATGATTGATATTTTGCTTCAAACAAATGACATCCTGAAAGACATGATTGATGACGTTTTTAAAAGTGAGGATGCAGATATTACGGATATGGAGCTCAGACTGTCCGGCATACTTACCGGGACAGCCAAACAGGCAGAGCATGTTACTGCAGACCACGGGAAAGACAAAAAAACTGATTCTGGAAGTGACAGAAAGGGAAATACTGCGAAACCCGAAATAAAATCCGAAATAAAATCCGTAGCATCAATTGAAGTAGAACAGGTATCTCCTGCTGTACCAGAACCGGAGGCGACGGAAGAAAAGCCGCTTGTCAGGGAGGATACGGCAAAAATCAGCAGCGCTCCTCAAGTTGAAGATAGTATCCGTGTAAATGTAACACTTCTAAATAGTATTCTAAACCTTACCAGTGAAATGGTTCTGGGACGTAACCAGCTTCTGAGGGCAACAGAACAGCACCGGAAGGAGATATCAGGTATCGATGCCATTTTACAAAATATTGACCATATTACGACAGAACTGCAGGAAAAGGTAATGCAGACCAGAATGCAGCCAATCGATAAGGTGTTCAGCAAATTTCCCAGGACCATACGTGACCTCTCGAAAAAATTAAATAAAGATATTGAGCTGCGCCTTGAGGGTAAGGAAGTCGAACTGGATAAATCCATTATCGAAGCGTTGGGGGATCCTCTGACTCATCTTGTAAGGAATGCGGCCGACCACGGACTGGAACTTCCTGATGTCAGGGAAAAAGCAGGCAAGCCGAGGCAGGGAACGATCACACTGAAAGCATACCATGAAAGTGGTTACGTCAATATTGATATCATAGACGACGGCGCTGGAGTTAATACGGAACGAATCAAAGAAAAAGCGCTTGAAAAGAGGCTGATAAGCCAGTCTGATGCGGAAACCCTGAGTGAACAGGAACTATTAAGCTTGCTGTTCAAACCGGGTTTTTCTACTGTGGAAAAGGTGACGGACCTTTCCGGACGAGGCGTAGGCATGGACGTGGTAAGAACAAACATAGAAAAACTGGGAGGTACAGTAGAAATCCTTACAAGGCAATCAAAGGGAACTACCTTCCGGCTGCTTCTTCCTCTTACCCTGGCCATTGTTCCTTCGTTGATCGTGCAGGTGGGAGGCCAGCGCTTTGCACTGCCGCAGGTCAATTTGCAGGAGATTGTCCGATTGAAAAGCGGTGATGCCACGAGAAAAACCGAATATGTCAATAATGCTGAAGTGCTGAGGCTCAGAGGCCGCTTGCTGCCGATCGTGCATCTCGCTGACGCGCTGGGAATAAGGAGGACATTTGCAGATCCTGAGACAAATGAGATAAGGACAGAACGCCGAAAGTATCTGGTAGATGCAAGGCGAAAGGAAGCTGCCATACCTGTGGATAGTGACCGCAGGCTTTCCGATCGGAATGTTATCAGGATACTGGTTCTGAAAATCGGTTCCAAAAGGCTGGGAATCGCCGTAGATGCGATACTTGGCAGTGAAGAAATACTTGTAAAGCCATTACCTGCATATATCAAGGAATGCAAATGCTTTTCAGGTGTCACCATCATGGGGGATGGGAAAACAGCTCTTATTCTTGATGCTGATGGTATCATCGAGAAGACCAGGCTCAGATTCACGGATAACAGCGGAGATAAAGATCAAAACAAGCTTGATGAGGAGATGGAAAGTCTTCGGGAACAGCAGAATCTGCTTCTGTTCCGGAGCAGCGGTTCTGAACTGCTTGCAGTTGATCTCTCTATGGTATCACGCGTTGAAGAGATCAAATGGGAAGATATCGAACAAATAGGCGACAAGGAGTATATTAGATTCAGAGGCGCTCCGCTCCGCTTGATCCGGCCTGAGGATTTCATTTCCATTGGAAAATGTGAAAAAGCGAAGGACAAGCTGTATGTCATTATCCCCAAGCTTGTTTCAAATCCCATGGGAATTCTGATCAGAGAGATCCATGATACTCTGCAGACCTATGTAAAGCTTGCAAGTGATAATATCCAATCTGATTGCCTGATCGGATCTGCAATCATTAATGATAAAATAACCCTTCTGATTGACATTTATGAGCTGTTTGAAAAGGCTGATCCGGAGCAGCATAAAAAAATCTCGTTGCCGAATGCAGAGCGCAAATTTACAATTCTAATTGCGGAAGACACCCCATTTTTTCTGAAACTTGAAAAGGATTATATTGAAAATGCCGGTTACAAGGTCGTTTCAAGCATGAATGGAAGAGAAGCTCTTCAGATACTGAAAGAGCAGCACATCGATGTACTGGTAAGCGACATACAGATGCCTGTGATGGACGGACTGGAACTGATCAAGCGTGTAAGAAACGAGGAGGCGCTTTCGTCGATACCGGCTATTGCAGTTACCTCTCTAAGCGGCGAGCATCAGATGAAGGAAGGCATGGACGCCGGCTTTGACTTCTACCAGTCCAAACTCGACAAGGTAAAGCTTCTGGAAGACATTGAATCAGCGCTTCGATTGAAAAGGAGGGGTGCGTGATGATTGAGAAGGTACTCACATTTTATCTGAAAGATACTCTTTTTGGCATTAACATCACATTAATAAAGGAAATCAACCGGAATGCAGAATATACTTCCGTACCGGATGCAAAGCCGTATATCATCGGTTTGTTCAATATGAGAGGTCAGATTGTTACATTGTTTGACCTCGGGAAAATATTGGGACTGCCTGAAAGTGACAAATCTGCAGGTTCTGCGTGTGTAATTCTGAAATACAAGCCCAATGATCCGAATCAATCGGGGTTCCTGATTGACCGGACAGGTGATGTCATCGATATAGACCGGGAGGAATGTGAGCTTCCGCCTGCCAACATCGGCTATCTGGAGGGTGAGTATATCGACAGTGTCGTCAAGCTTAGCAATGAACTGCTTATTTTAATTGATCCGGATAAGGTATTTAAGAATCTCGTTGCAGAAAGGGAGGAAAGTAAATGTTAAAACTATTTTCAAATCTAAAGGTCAGACAGAAATTGAGCGCCATGGTTATTCTATTCATTGTCGGCTTCCTGATATTCGGCATCATCGTCCAAATCTGTCTGAACATGGTTAAAGTAAAAGGCAGCATATACAATAACATCGTTCAGGGCAAAGACCTGATCGCGGATATTCTTCCGCCTCCGGAATATATCATTGAGTCTTATCTGTTGGTATTCCAGATGGCAGACGAAACAGACAAGACGAAGATAAGCGAATTCGTCGACCGGATCAAAACACTTGAAAATGATTATGCCACCCGTCATGAATTCTGGATAAAGGATCTGACGGAAAGTGACATGAAAAATATCATGATTGAAGAGTCCTATGATCCTGCCCAGGAGTTCTTTGATGTTGTTGATAAAGAGTTTATTCCCGCTGTGGAAAAAGGAGACCTGGCAACTGCTCAAAAGCTGATCCAGGGAGTCCTGGAAGAGAAATATGAACAGCACAGGGCGGCCATCGACAAGGTCGTGGAGATGGCCACGGAAAGGAACAAGCAGGATGAAGCCGTAGCAGACAGTACCGTATTGACTGTCACCCTGGTTTTAATCGGTATCGGTCTGCTTGTCATCATTCTGACCATAGTTATATATACCCTCATCAGAAAGAGCTTTGCTCCTCTTTCTGAAACGACGCTGATATTAAAAAATATTGCAGAGGGCGAAGGCGATCTGACTAAAAGGATTACGGTCAAGTCAAATGATGAAATCGGTGACATGGCAAATTACTTCAACCGCTTCATCGATAAGGTTCAGGATATTGTCAAAAATATCTACGATACGACTGCGAAACTCAGCAAGACTTCCCAAAGTATTCTGAATGTATCGGAGGAAATGACGGAGATCAGTAAACAGACCAATGTAAAGACAAATCTGGTAGGCGCTACAGCTGACAATATCAACAGCAATACTGCCGGTGAAACCGAATATATCAAAGATGCCAGTGAAAATATGACGGTGATAGCAGCCACCATAGAAGAAATTTCCGGGAGCATCGGCAGTTTGGCCAGCGTATCCGAGAGGATATCCGCCAATGTAGCACAGGTGAATGAACTTGCAGACCGTATCTCAAAACGGATCAACAATGTTTCAGATTCCTCCAGGGATGTTTCATCCTCCGTAGGTTCTGTGGCAACCTCCATGAAAGAGATTAACATTTCCCTGAATGAAGTAAGCCAGAACTGTGAGCGATCCAGGCATATCACATCGGATGCCAGTAATAAGGCCAATGATACCAACACCATTATCTCAAATCTGGACGTATCTTCCAGACAGATAGAGAAAATCATCAATGTCATTAATGATATTGCAGACCAAACCAACATGCTTGCGTTGAACGCTGCAATTGAAGCAGCCGGAGCGGGAGAAGCGGGAAAAGGCTTCGCGGTTGTCGCCAATGAAGTCAAGGAATTGGCGAAGCAGACCTCGGAGGCCACGGATGAAATAAGTCTGCAGATTGAGACAATGCAAGGCAACATGTCCAGCGCCGTGAAGGCTGTCGGGTCAATCACGGAGGTCATACGGGAGATTTCACTGATCACCAATACAATCGCGGCCGCAGTTACCCAGCAGTCTGCAATCGTTGGAGAAATATCGAATTCAGTGGTACAGGCATCCAACAAGGTAAATCAGATTACCGGAGATATCGGCAGTATAGCTGAGAATTCCGGCAGCATGGCGGAGAGTATTACCTCTGCTTCAAGGGGCGTCAATGAGGTCGCAAGGTCTGCGATGGAGCTTGCAAAGGCATCCAACGATGCCAGCAGGAGTGTTGACAAGGTATCCTCCAAAGTCAGGGAGGTTACGATCGTCTCAAAACAGAACTCCCTTGAAGTAATGGAAATCTCAAAAAACATCCATGAAATCACTGTCTCTTCCTTGAACGTGTCCGATATCGCATCTCAATCCAGCGAGTATGCCAGGGTGCTGTCGGATATATCGAAGAAATTGGATACCTATGTGAAGCAGTTTAAGATATGACAAGGTCGGTGTACAATGGAAAAACTAAATGTTCTTGTAATCAGCAGATCGGTGCTTTACCGGAAAATGCTTTCAGATGCGGTAAGCAATACGGAATTGGGCGTTGTGAAGCATAATGCGCCCAATATTTCCATTGCAATGGAATGGCTGAACCAAAGTGAGATTCATGTTGTGATAATGGATACGATTTTGCTGGAGGCAGGCGAAAAAGGAATACTGCAGGTTATCGGCAGGGACAAACCCAGGCTGAATATTATTTTGACCTGCAGCGGAGAAATGAAGAATCCTGAACTGGTCGTAGAAGCTCTTGAGATGGGAGCAATAGACTATATTCCAAAGGTAGACGGGGTGAGTGACGAGGCGAATGTTGAGATCATCCGGCGCGGATTAAAACCTCTTTTCATGGGAATACAGGTCAGGATGAAGATACCCGGTATGGAATCCGGTGCAATTTCATGTAGCGAGTCTGGTAGAAAAGAGGGTTTGCAATCCGGGAGTTCAGGGACAGCTCTAAAAAGTGAACCCGGGAAAAGAATCAACTTCAGGAAAGCCGATCTGGTACTGATCGCATCCTCCACAGGTGGGCCTGTGGCTCTGGAGAAGGTGCTGGAGGATTTGCCCGGCAGCTTTAGTACACCAGTGCTTGTTGTCCAGCATATGCCGCCGGATTTCACAAGGATTCTGGCAGAAACACTGGATAAAAAGTCAGCGGTCTGTGTTGCCGAAGCAAACGACAATGACCCGGTAGCGGACAACCGCATCATGATCGCTCCGGGAGGCTATCATATGAAAGTAGCCGGCGCCGGGCGGTCGAAGTTTGTGCTTAAAATGGAAGACACACCGATGGTAAATGGTGTACGCCCGGCTGCGGATGTATTATTTCATTCAGTAGCCGAGGAATATGCAGGAAAGGATATTTTAGTGGTCATACTGACAGGAATGGGCGGCGATGGTTCAAAAGGTGTAAACGAATTGAAGAAAAAATGTAATTGCTACTGTATGACACAAAGTGAAAGCACCTGTGTTGTATATGGTATGCCGAGATGTGTCTTTGAGGCGGGTCTTTCTGATGAGGTGGTTGATCTTGACAGGATATCCGGGCGTATTGCTTTAATGGCAGCGGGAAAGTGACGGTATAAAGAATGAATCTGTCTTTGATTGAATTTCGGCATATACAAAAATATATCGAAAGCCAATGCGGGATTTCACTGGGCGAGAACAAGGCCTATCTAATCGAGACCAGGCTGCCTAAGCTTTTGCAGGATAACGGTATTTGCAGCTTCGACGAGTTATGCACTATGATTAACAGTAACAGGATTCCTGCTAAAATATCCGAAAAAATTGTGGATGCCATTACCACGAATGAAACACTCTGGTTTCGTGATAAGACACCATGGATTATACTTGAGAATGTACTTATGCCAGGGCTTATTGATGATCTTCGCTGCGGCAAAAAAAACCGGATCCGGATATGGAGTGCGGGATGCTCCACAGGTCAGGAACCCTACAGCATTGCAATGGTCATTGAGAATTATCTCGAACAGCACGGAATCCAGGATGTTTCACTAAGAGATTTCGAAATAACTGCTACGGATATTTCTTATCTCGCGCTTGCGGATGCGGAGGCTGGATGTTATGATAACATATCGATTTCCAGAGGTCTGCCTGACTTGAACAGGATGAGGTATTTTAAATATGAAAAAGAGCAGTGGAGGATAGATCAAAAGATACGTAATGCAGTGCATTTCAGCTGGTTTAATTTGCAGAACAGGTTTTCATCATTAGGTAAATTTGATGTTATCTTCTGCAGGTATGTTTTGATTTATTTTTCCAATTCCCTCAAAAACAGTATCCACGAGGAAATGGCAAGGTGCCTCCAACAAAAGGGAAATCTCTTTTTGGGAAGTTCCGAGCTTTATCCTGAGTATGATAATTATTTTGAGATGAAAAATTACAGGGATGGAATCTACTATGAAGTCAAACAGGGAAAAACCAATTAACAACAGATAAATGCCAATAAAAGAAGGAGGAGTTCAAATGGCGAAAAGGTGCTTACTGGTAGATGATTCTCCACTAATTCATACGTTGTTGAGGAGAACACTGGAGAAATACAATTATGAGGTCTGCGGCGATGCTATGAACGGAAGGGATGGCGTGGATCTTTTCGGGAAACTGCATCCGGACATCGTATTCATGGACATTAACATGCCGATTATGGATGGTATATCAGCAGCCACGGAAATCAAAAAGGCGGATCCACAGGCGCAGATTATCATGTTGAGTGCACTGGATGATGAACATGTAATCAAAAATGCGAAAGAACTGGGAATCAACATATTTTTGAAGAAGCCTTTTACTGATTACATGATTATCAGTTCCATATCGAAGCTATAAAAATAGAATAAAGGAAGGTATTGCATATGGGAATGGAGCTTTATCAACCGTTTTTGAAAGAAGCCAGGGAGACTATTCAATCAATGGCAGACCTGAAGCTGGATGTTATCGGAGCAATCAGTACCGAAAATGAGGAAATCGTATCCCTGGGTGTAACCTCCATCATTACCTATGCCGGAAAAATGAAGGGCAGGAGTATGCTGGACATGGAGCCTGTATTGGCACTCGCGCTTGCACAGAATATAACAGGAAGCTGCTATACAGCAGTCAAGGATCCCATGGTACTGGCAACCGTATCGGAACTGAACAATATTATTTCCGGAGGAGCCATATCTGCTCTGAATAATACATATGGTCTGAACCTGTGGCTTG
>WSSedL1CaDRAFT_10000997_pt1 | contig 18044 bp, 17 predicted proteins | sample WetSurSL1Cattail_FD_9464 | JGI IMG/M metagenome (IMG submission 9464)
GTTCTAAAAGACAGAACCTAAGTACCGACGAATGCAAATACTCATCCATGGGAACATTTCCGCCCTAGTCTTAAGCGGTAGTCTTAGATAAGGCTGAACTGTAACCAACGCTACAATAAAAATCACGTTTTCCCGTTGACAAATAATAACACAGTGAGTATAATACAAGAAGTGCGTGCGATTTTCAGGAAACTGTAAAGAGAATACGCGTTTATGAAAAAATGTTCGGAGAGATTTAGATGCTAATATCTTTGTCAGAGATAATGACCACGAAGGATAAGATAGTACAGATCAATGCCCCAAACACACTTGAGACGTTTGATTACCAGGGAACGGCTTATGAGTTCGCTCATAAGGAACCGGTAATGCTTACGATCACAAATCTTGATAAAAAGATGGTGATGATCGAGGGTAGTACGAATATTACTATGACCCTGTTTTGCAGCAGATGCCTGAAGGAGATTTTATACCCGATGGACATTAGTATTTTGAAGGAGATTGACTTTAATCTTACCGAAGAAGAGCGTGCACAAGGTCTGGATGAAACAAATTATATTATTGGATACAATCTGGATGTAGACACATTGATTTATGATGAAATCTTAATTGGTTTTCCCATGAGTCTGTTATGTAGCGAGGACTGCAAAGGACTTTGCAGGAATTGTGGAACTGATCTGAATGAGAAAACTTGTGACTGTGATACATTCGTTCATGATCCCAGGATGTTAAAAGTCCGAGATATTTTCAACAATTTTAAGGAGGTGTGAGTCAATGTCTATTTGTCCGAAGGGTAAACATTCAAAAGCTAGAAGAGACAGCCGTAGAGCTAATTGGAAAATGAGTGCTCCTAATTTAGTAAAGTGCAGCAAATGTGGAGTTCTTATGGTACCTCATAGAGTATGTAAGGCTTGTGGTTCTTACAACAAGAAAGAAATCATTTCTTCAGCAGAATAAGAGTAAAAGTAAGGCTTCTAGGGTTTTTCCTAGGGGCCTTTTTTCATGATTTACACCCACTTTTACACCAAATGAAATTTATGACCTGTAATCGCTCATAACATCGCTTATGGACTGTGGATAGAATTGACTAATAATATATTATGTAAAATAAAAACGCAAGAAAGTAGGATGATATGCTTTCTGGCCCTTTTGTAACCCATACGATATTTGCATATTGATAGTTGACATATTCTGTATTAAAATAAATTGTGTCAATATTCTTTTATAGATGGTATTTCATATGGAGGAAAAAATGTCCAAATGTATAAATTGTGGAAATCAATGCGAAAAGTTAAATAGTTATGGAATATGCGATGAATGTTTGAAGGGTAATAAAAAACAATTTACTTACATATCAAGCAGTAAGATAGCAGACACTTCTAAAAAACCTAATAATAAATCATTAGAAAAAACTTTATTGTACGGTATAATAATGGTGATTATATTATTAATTCTTGAATTTTTATTATTTCATGATAATAATCAAATTGGAATGCAAATTGGACTATTGACTTTTTTAATCATTAGTTATTTTATTGTAAAAAACAAAAGCAATAATTCAAATAATTATGATTTGCAACCTTCAGTATCAAATAGACTTTACGAATTAAATAAGTTATATGAAGAAAAACTTATAACCGAAGAAGAATATAACAATAAAAGAAAAGAAATATTAAGTAAATTATAATATGGAAATATAAACAGTTCACTACCAACTCTCAATATTTCATTGGTGGTTTTTTGCTGAGGTTAGGCTTTCTGATGAAAATCGGGAAGCCTTTTTAATGAAAAATTCTTGTAAATGGTGGAATTTGTTTCTAATCGGGTTATATTATAGGTTTCTTAAAATAAGGTTAAGATAGGAGCGATAATATGGTAATTTCAAATCAAATAATTTATAATATCATAAAACATAGATTTCATTGCGGTAAATAGAATTTAGCAATGTGTAAAATTTTATTAAGTTGATCTTGAGGAAAGGGTGTAATGAATGGGGCTTCTTGAATATTTCTTTGAAAGAAAAAATCCGGGTAACGTTGGAAGCATTCAGAGAGAAAAACAGACAATAAAATATATTAGTTTACCGCTGGTATTGATAAAAATAATAATATCTGCTTTCTTTGTATTTGGACTGTTCTATTTAACGGTGTGGCAGAACTTGAGTATTATTAATATTTTGATTTTTATCATAATTTTGATTTTTTATTGTGTGATTAGTTATCAAGTTATTCCGCGACCGGATACCACGAATATGGGTTTGCTTGGCGGATTAATAGATCATCCATTTAAATATACGGATGATATGAATAGGTTTTTACTGTTATTATCAGTTTTGATGTATCCCGGAAGATTTGTTTCGACAACAATAATGCAGACATTAATGTTGCTAAAAAGATCCGGTCGGAAATAGGCTGAATTAAGTAGCCAGTAAATGCCTCAAAATGTGCCATACATACTGTTCCAGATTCTCCTCTTGAAGCAGGAAATCTGTATGTATCTCCAGAAATGAAAGCTTATCCTGATATGAGGATTTGAAGCTTGGAATTATCACAGCCTCATACTGTGGGGCGAATATCCCTTGTTTTTTGATGTAACAGTTCGAGGGCTTTGCCTTTACGCGGTAATCCTTGTCAACAAAGCAAGCAAGGCTTTTGTGTAGGGCATAATCCTCGGCGGGCAGATAATAATAATCCTTGTAATTATCATAGAAGTATTTCAGTTCACCTTCATAAATATGTACCGTTAGGATTGCTGTATTTTCATAGACAGTCAGATGGGCCGGGTCGCTTCCGATGTTGATGCGTACAGGAAGTAATGCGCTGGTTTCAAAGCGGATACTTAAGATATCTTTATCCACACCGGCCTGCATAATTCGAAACGGCTGTTCAAATAAGTCGACATAATTAAGAATCGGACTTACCAAAAGCAGACCTTTAATATCATCCTCATTATGCAACAGTAATTGCTGCAGTAGCAGCTCAGACTCGGAAGGAACCTCGACAGCAGCTTCGGGTTCACGAATTCTTCTTAAATTTTCATAATGCTTTTTTCCAAGGTAACTTTGATAGACCGGAATCAGGTCACCTCCGGAAAAGGTGTCGGAACGATGAATACCCAGAAAAACCTCTAACGACTTTAATTTAAAGCTTTTCAATCGAAATATCTTCTTATAAGGCAGTAGCTTTTTATAAATATCAATACTAATCAGCCGGTCAAAATTATATTCAAGCTTTAGCATACGGCATTTTTTTAACAGATAGGGAATGTCGAAGCCGGTTCCGTTATAATGAATTAAAACCTTATAATGATCTAAAAATTCAAAAAAAGCGGTCACAAGTAAGGCTTCTTCTTGAACACTTTCTGCAAGCCACTGGATCATATGAAAAGAGGAATCCTTGTAATAAGCACAACCAATCAGATATAGATAAGAGGCTTCCGCTGCAAAACCGGTGGTTTCGATATCAAAAAATGCAATCTGATCCAGAGCAAAATCACGCTCGAAGGGATAATCGGGCATCAACCCGAGACTATAGTCGCGTGTAAGCATACGTTGACCTCCATTCTGTAAAAACTCGACATTATTATAACATATCTGATTAAGTATATCAATTTTTACATTGATTTTTAGCTTACAGATTGTTACAGCTCAGCCTTCGATGAAATCTATCCGGACTGGAAAAAAACGATTTTCATATAGGAGTACTTGCATACGAACTACGTAATGCAACTCAGCGAAAGCGGATCCTATATGGAAACATTTATTTCCCTGTCTTGCCACTATCCTTGTTGGCTGAACTGTTACTAAAAATACATTAAATACAAAATCTTACTGTAATTAGCTATTCATTGTGTTATACTTTTGATAATATTATCTGTCCAAAGGGGGGGTGCTTCACATGTGGGAAGTCAGATTATTTCATAATGATTTTTATGAGGCATTCTATATTTTTGTATTTTACGGAGTATGTGGCTGGATTTATGAAAGTACTTTGCTTTCAATTAAAAAAAGAGCTTTTATTAATCGTGGATTTCTTACCGGACCCATCATTCCGTTGTATGGCGTTGGTGCATTGCTCGTCTATCTATCCTTTTGGGATATGAGAGAGCACTTATTCCTTGTATTTATTGGAGGGGCCTGTCTGGCGACGCTTCTTGAATACTTAACGTCATATTTCATGGAGCTGCTTTTCCATACCAGATGGTGGGATTACAGTTCTTTTCCCTTGAATCTGAAAGGGAGGATATGTCTGCCGGTGTCTTTGTTCTGGGGTGCACTAACCCTACTTATGTTGCATGTCTTTCAGATAGGAATTAATGGTGCTATAAGTATAATTCCAAGAAGAATCGGCGAAAGTATGGGATATGTAATATTACCGCTTTTTATTGTCGATACAGTATATGCAATTAAATCCACCGTCCAATTTGACAAGCTTCTTGTTAAGTTGCAATCTCTTCGTCAGGACATGACAGAATATATCAGTACAACGAGTATTTATGAGACAGGAGAAGAGCTATTAGGAAAATTTTCTAATACTAGAATGCTTGGATTGTTTTCCGAAATGAAAAGCTCTATAGAAATTAAATTTCATAATGGCAGATCCCCCAAGCTTGGTAGCCATTCGGAATTAAAAATATTAAAACCGGAAATTGAAAGCAAGATGAAGGAATTCTTCAGGCGTTATCAGAATATATCAATTCTTAAGGCTCATGCCCGTTTATTGAAAGCTTTCCCAAATATGAAGGTTGGTAAGAGGGAAGCTGCTTTGAGTGACTTACGGGAGAAGATAAGTAGAAAGGGAGTCAAAGAATTGGGTAAGGACTTAAGAGAAGAAGTAAAAGGTACGATTAAAGGCTACTTAAGCGGTTTCTTCAGAGCCATTATCGTAGGTCTTTTAGTTTTGGCGCAGTTTGCATTGATTATCTGGCTGGCTTATGTGCTTCAGGGCTATACGATTTATATCTATTCGTTTCTTCAGATATTCAGTATCATCTTTGTTATCGGTTTAGTTAATGATAACAGAAACTCATCCTATAAGATCAGTTGGATCTGTATCATTGCGGTTTTTCCGATTACCGGTCATATCATGTTCATGCTCTGGGGTAGAATGCGTAGGAGAAAGATTGACGAAAAGATTCTGATGAGATTGAAGCGTGGTTCAGGCTTCTTGGATTATGATCCTGAGGTTATGAAAAAGTTCACAGAAAAATATCCTACCAAAAGCAGGATGACCAGGTATCTGGAATCGAATTCCTTTCCTTTATATAAGAATAATCACATCACATATTATCCTATGGGCGAAGATGTCTTCGAGGCGATTTTTGAGGAAATCGATAAAGCAAAGAGTTTTATTTTGTTGAATTTTTTCATCGTAGGAGAAGGCGTGCTCTGGGACAGATTACACCATAGGCTGCTGCTGAAACTGGAAGAGGGCATTAAAGTCAAATTCCTGTATGATGATTTTGGTGCTATGCTTCGGACGCCAAGGCATTTTAGGAAGAACCTTGAGAGTGAAGGAATAGAGGTCAGGGTGTTCAATCCCATCCATAGATATACCGACCAGCTTTATATGAACTACCGTTCTCATCAGAAAATCATCGTAATTGACGGTAATGTAGGCTTTACCGGAGGTATGAACCTTGCAGATGAATATGTAAATCTTGTTCCACGTTTCGGAAAGTGGAAGGATAATGCGGTAAGAGTAGAGGGAGATGCTGTCTGGGGGCTTACTGTGACGTTCCTTCAGATGTGGGATGTATCCGGTGATAGCGTGATCAGTGATTATCGCGAGTATCAGCCGACGAAGATTTTCGAAAAAAACGATACTTTCTGTCAGGTGGTATCGGATGGACCGGCTGACAATCCAAAGAATCCCATCGAAAACATCTACAAACAGACCATTAATTACGCGAAGAAGGTATTGTACATTACTACACCATATCTTATAATTGAAGATGATATGAGAGAAGCGCTAACGACTGCGGCCGCTAGTGGAATTGATGTACGTATCATCACTCCGTTTATTCCGGATAAGAAGAATGTTAAGATATTGACCAACTATAATTATGGAAGACTTCTTGAGGCCGGAGTTCGAATCTTTGAATATACTCCGGGGTTCATCCATGCCAAGACAATTATCAATGAGGACTGCGGAATTGTTGGTACGATTAACATGGATTACCGCAGTTTCCATCTGCATTATGAATGCGGAGTCTGGATCTGTGACAGAAAAACTATTAATATTATTAGGGAAGACCTTGTGAAAACAATGGAACAGTGTCATGAGGTTACCTATGAGGAATGGAAGAATAGACCCGTCTATATTAAGATTTACCAGAAGATACTGAATCTGTTTTCTACACTAATGTGAGAAAGGAGCTCCTTATGTATACAAATGTCTGCAAACATTGCCATAAAGTATTTAGCTCTAGGTTGAAAGCCTATGCTTGTGACGACTGTAAGGAAATTGACGTTGATCATTTTAATGATATTGAGGCGTATCTTAAGGAGTATCCGAACAGTAATGCACTTCAGATATCGGATGCTTTGGGTATTACCGCATATGAAGTGCTCAATTATCTGAAGGAAGGCCGACTCAATATTTCCAGAGGACATTTAGAACAATTATGAGATCATTATAATCTCCATTCTGCCACAAATAAAATATACATACAGAGGTGTGTGAATGATAGGATATCTAAAAGGTGAATTAGCAGAAATTAAAGAGAACTATGTTGTACTTGAGGTGGGGAATATCGGATATGAGGTTTTCCTTCCAAGCAGCGCCGTCATGTCGTTACCGGGAAGAGGCAGTGAGGTTAAGCTATATACTTATCTGCATGTACGGGAGGATGCGATGAATCTTTTTGGATTTCTTACCAAGGATGATTTGGAGATGTTCAAGCTGCTGATTACGGTGAACGGCATCGGACCAAAGGGAGCTCTCGGAATGTTGGGGGCAATATCAGCGGATGATATCCGATTTGCAGTTCTGGCTGAGGACGCAAGAGCAATTGCTAAGGCACCAGGTATCGGTAGTAAAACAGCAAGCAAATTAATACTCGAATTAAAGGATAAGTTTAAGCTGGAGACAGCGTTTGAACATAGATTGTTGAGTAATACGGAAGTTGGTGCAGGCACCGGCATCTTTTATATGCGTGATGAAGCTGTCCAGGCACTTACGGTTCTTGGCTATTCAGGATCAGAAGCACTAAAGATGGTCAACAATATTGAGATAACAGAGGATATGACCTCGGAACAGATACTGAAGCTGTGTCTTAAGAAAATGTAAGATAACACCCAAACCAATAATATTATAATAGAAATGTACGATGGAGAAGCTATGGCAAAACGTGTGATTACAACTGAATTTACAGAAGAGGATAAAAGCCTTGAGGGGTCACTTAGGCCACAGCTGCTCTCGGATTATATTGGTCAGATTAAGGTAAAAGAAAATCTGAAAGTATATATTGAAGCTGCAAAGCAAAGAAAAGAAACTCTGGATCATGTGCTTTTCTTTGGGCCGCCGGGACTGGGCAAGACAACTCTGGCAGGTATTATTGCAAATGAGATGGGAGTTAGTATTAAGATTACGTCAGGCCCTGCAATTGAAAAGCCGGGCGAAATGGCGGCAATCTTAAATAATCTTCAAGAGGGCGATGTTCTTTTCGTGGATGAAATACACCGATTGAATCGTCAGGTCGAAGAACTTTTGTATCCGGCTATGGAGGATTTCGTAATAGATATTATTATAGGGAAAGGCTCTGCAGCTAAATCCATCCGTCTGGATCTTCCGAAATTCACATTGGTTGGGGCAACTACAAGGGCAGGAATGTTAACGCCACCGCTCAGGGATCGCTTTGGAGTCGTGAGCCGATTGGATTTCTATACGGTTGAGGAGTTAAAGCAAATCATTCTGCGGTCGGCGCAGGTACTGCAAATTGGGATAGATGAAGAAGGAGCAGTGGAGCTTGCAAAACGCTCAAGAGGGACTCCGAGATTATCGAACCGTTTATTAAAGAGAGTAAGAGATTTTGCTCAGGTGAAATATGACGGAAGGATAACAAAGGAGGTTGCCGGCTTTGCTCTTGATCTTCTTGAGGTGGACAAGTTGGGGCTGGATCATATTGATCGCGAGATACTGGTAACGATGATTGAGAAATTTGGCGGAGGTCCGGTTGGAATTGAAGCGGTAGCAACCACCATCGGCGAGGATGTTGGTACTATCGAGGAGGTCTATGAACCATTTCTGGTACAGAACGGCTTGATTCTTCGGACACCAAGAGGAAGAGTCGCATCCGAGCTGGCATATAAGCACATCGGACTCGGTATATAGGCAGTTACTATTCACAGCCCAACCAAAGATGGTGATAATTGTCCTTCGATAATTTACAATCCTGACTTGTAAACAGATAATACATCAGTTATAATATCTGTATTAATTATTCTGTGTTTAGAGGCATATGTTAGTTCCGTTCTATGGCTTAAGATCAAGTTGTGGTAATAATGGGGGGTACGGGGAATGAATCAATATCACGATATTGAAGTTATTATTAATAACAAGAGATATACCATAAGCGGATATGAGGGTGAAGATTATTTGCAGAAAATAGCTTCCTACATTAATAGCAAACATATGGAATTTCGAAACAGGGATGCATATAAGTTCTTAGATTCTGAATTAAAGACAATACTGATGCAGATAAATATCGCAGACGATTATTTTAAGACATTGGACAGGCTTAAGGAAATCCAGGTGGAGAATGATGCAAAAAGTAATGAAATATTTGATTTGAAGCATGAAATCATATCGACTCAGACGAAGTTAAATATAACGGAAAAGGAAATGGACGATTTAAAGAAAGAACTGTATGAAAATCAGAAAAAGATTGTCCGTTTAGAAACCGAGTTAAGTGATGCTGAAAAGAAAAGATAAAAGATAAAAGATAAAAGATAAAAGATAAAAGATAAAAGATAAAAGATAAAAGATAAAAGATAAAAGATAAAAGATAAAAGATAAAAGATAAGGCTGTCCAAATGAGCAGATTTAAGCACCAGGCATTTTCGGTAATTACTTCGGCAGAACGGATAGCCTTTTATCATATGAAAATATAAGCGAAAGGCATGCATATCGATGAAAAAGGTTGAAATATTAGCACCTGCAGGTTCTTACGAAGGAATGAAAGCGGCGATGAATGCAGGCTGTGATGCAGTATATATCGGAGGCAGCAGTTTTGGCGCAAGAGCGAATGCAGATAATCCGAAGGATGATGTCCTGCTTCGAGCAATCGATGAGGCACATGTAAGAGATAAAAAATTATACCTGACCGTGAACACTCTACTTAAGGAGAAGGAATTAACCGATCAACTTTATCAATTTTTGGAGAAATTCTATTTGCGTGGGCTGGATGCTGTTATTGTACAGGATGTGGGAGTTTTAAATTTCATTCACAGAAATTTACCGGGTCTGCCAATCCATGCAAGTACACAGATGACCTTGACGATGGATAAAGGAGCTGAGCTTCTTAAGGACAAAGGAGTGACGAGGTTTGTTACGTCAAGGGAATTAAGCTTCAGCGAGATTAGGAATATCCGTGAACATACGGAGTTGGAGATAGAGACCTTTGTGCATGGGGCGCTGTGCTACTGTTATTCCGGACAGTGCCTGATGAGCAGTATCATAGGCAGCAGGAGCGGTAACCGCGGAAGATGTGCACAACCCTGTAGAATGCCGTACAGGTTCTATCTGGAGGGACGAAAGGTTTCACAAGACCAAGAAAAATATCTGCTCAGTCCGAAGGATATCAATACAATAGAGAGCATTCCTGAACTGGTGGAGGCGGGCGTGAATTCCTTTAAGATGGAAGGAAGGATGAAACGGCCTGAGTATGCTGCCGCTGTTTCAGCAATGTACCGAAAATATGTGGATTTATATTACGAACTCGGTAAAGAAAATTATACGAAGGCACTTAAGGGTGATGGATACAACAAGGATATGCTGATTCTTCAGGATGTCTATAACCGGGGTGGTTTTTCCGGAGGATATGGCAGGACAGGGCACGGAAAAGATATGATGTCTCTTTACCGTCCGAACCACAGCGGGGTATATGTCGGTGAAGTTGAGAAGGTAAACGGAAGTAAAGTATTTCTTCAGCCATGTGAAGAGATTCATGCACAGGACATACTGGAAATTCGTATTCAGGAAGAAGAAGGCTATGAATTTACGGTAAAGGATGCACATGCCATTGGTGAATTACTGGAAACCAATGTTGGGATCCGAAGAGATGCTTCTGACAGAGATAGAAAGCAGTTACCGCAAATTAAGACAGGAATGTCAGTTTACCGAACGAAGAACAATGAATTGCTTGAAATGCTCGCTAAGGAATATATGGAGCAGGATAAAAGGCTTGGTGTGAAGGGACAGCTAATCGCAAGGGTAGGAGAACGCCTTTCCCTTACCGCTACTTATAAAGATTATACCGTAACGGTATACCAAGACCTTGTTCAAGAAGCACTGCGTCAACCAATGACGATGGAGAAGCTTTCCTCACCGATCTATAAAACGGGAGAGACGCTTTACTATTTTGAAGAACTGAAGATAGAGGCTGATGATAATATCTTTGTTCCGGTAGCATGGCTGAATGAAATACGTAGGGAAGCAGTCGCTAATCTAGGTGAGGCGGTAACCGCCAATTACCGAAGAGAAGTCGTACAGCATAAGGAAGTCGTACAGCATAAGGAAGTAGATAGGATAATAGTACGTGAGAAAGATTTGAAAATTGGCATTCAGGTATCCATTCAGACAACCGAACAGTTTGAAACAGCTCTGACATTTTCTGAAATAACTCAGATTAATGTTGAGTGGGATCATTTTGATAAGAGACGGCTGTCTGATATGGCATTAAAGACAGGAAAGGTAGGGAAACGCTTCTATCTGGTCTTACCGCATATTTGCAGGCTTTCGGTATATGACGGTTTAGAAAAGGACTTAAATGAAATAATAGATAATAAGTGGATTGACGGATTCTTAGTGAAGAATTTTGAAGAGATTTCTCTTGTAAAGTCGTTATGTGATAATAGAGCAGTGAGGAAAGAAATTCTTTTAAATTATAATATGTATATTTGCAACAAAGAGGCAAAGTCCTTCTGGCAAGAGAAAGAGATTAACCATTTTACAGCTCCGATTGAACTAAATTATCAAGAACTGAAGCAGCTGGGAGTTGAGGACTGCGATCTTTTGGTATATGGTTACCTTCCGCTGATGGTATCAGCCCAGTGCTTATTAGAAAGTACGATAGGATGCAAAAAATGCAAGGAGAATTGTAGCGGATTTCTGACAGATCGTCTAGATAAGAAATTCTTCGTAAAGACCAATTGCAACGGTTGTTATAATACCATCTACAATGGGCAGGCACTTGCACTCCATAAACAGGCAACAGAGATTATCGGACTGAACCCCTTGGGTATCCGCATGGATTTTACGTTGGAAGACAGGGAACAGGTGAAGCAAGTTATAAAAACCTTTACAGACGCCTACTGTTATGGAAAAGGTGCCACAGAAAGACTTACAGATTATACTACCGGACATTTTAAACGTGGTGTAGAGTGATTGCAGGATAGAAGGGAAGGTGAGGAATGAGTCTAATCGTTGAATTAATAAAATATCTGATGATCCTGTTGATTGGAATTTATTCCTACTATTCTTTTCGGGTATTTAGCTATCGCAAAAAAGAGAGACAAAGTAAAGCCTATTATGGCCTGACGACTGTTATATTTTCACTTCATTTTGTAGGATACGCTACCTTAATTCTACAGATGCCGAGTGTAAAATTACTTATGTTATATTTGTGTGAGGTCGCACTGTTTATTCTGGTGCTATCCATATACCGGATCCTTTATCCGAAGCTTTCAAGGCTTTTAATGCGAAATATGCTGATGCTGCTTGCAATAAGCTTTATTATACTGACGAGATTATCAGTTGACGAAGCGATAAGACAGGTGTCCATCGTGGCTTGCTCGTTTTTGGTATGTCTGTTGGTACCGTTTTTTATTATGAAGTTGCAATTTCTAAAACGCTTTGGATGGATTTACGTTTTACTCGGAATCGGAATTCTTATGGTTGTCTTGATCGCCGGAACAACCACCTTCGGGGCAACAAATTGGCTTCAAATTATGGGTATCAGTACTCAGCCTTCCGAATTTGTCAAGCTTTTGTTCATATTTGGCCTGGCGGCTCTTTTTAAGGAGGAAAGCAGTTTTAAACGTATCTGTGTGATCTCGGCAATGGCCGGTATCAATGTAATCATACTTGTTTTGCAAAGAGATCTGGGCGGTGCGCTTATTTTCTTCGTAACTTTTGTTTTTATGCTTTATGCAGCAACTTCCAGGCTTCTCTATCTGTTTTCAGGTTTGCTTGGCGGTAGTGTAGCGGCGATAGCGGCATATCAGCTGTTCTATCATGTCAGAGTACGGGTTATGGCCTGGAGCGACCCCTTTCAGTATATTGATGATCAGGGTTATCAAATTACCCAATCTCTCTTTGCAATTGGTACGGGCGGATGGTTTGGCATGGGGATTAACCGCGGACTGCCGACAGATATACCGGTAGTGGAAAGTGACTTTATCTTCTCTGCCATATCAGAGGAACTGGGCGGGCTATTTGCAATTTGTTTGATTCTGATCTATATCAGCTGCTTTGTAATGATCATTAATATCGCGCTGGAACAAGAAGAATCCTTTTACCGGCTGACTTCAATCGGCTTAGCTGTAATGTTTGCCTTCCAGGTGTTTCTATCCATTGGCGGAGATATTAAGTTCATCCCCTCTACCGGAGTAACACTTCCTCTTGTCAGTCAAGGAGGGAGCTCGGTGTTTTCAACGATTCTTGTATTTATGATTCTACAGGGAATCTATATCAGGGGGAGGAGCAGGAAACAAGATAACAGTGGCAACACCCAAGAGGAGGAATATTTACCTGATATTAAAACGGAGGATTTTTATGAAAATGAAAATGAATGAGAATAAGGATTACAGAAAATCATCGTTTCAAATCATATATATCTTTCTGGGATTGTTTGTTTTCATGATGGGATATTTTGTTTATTTTATTGTATTTAAAAGTGACGATATCGTTAATAGTCCTTATAATAAACGTCAGGAGGTTCTAGCTGAAAGAGTGATCCGAGGGGATATATTGTCCTCCGACGGCGCAACACTTGCAAGAACGGTTACGGACGGTGACGATGAAATCAGGGAATACCCATTTGGTGAGGTGTATGCCAATGTGGTTGGCAGATTTCTAAAAGGCAAGACCGGAATTGAACAGTCAGAGAATATACGTCTTTTAACCTCCAATGTAAATGCACTGGAGATTGCTTATGATGATCTGGTCGGTAAGAAATGCCCCGGGGATGATGTGGTGACAACCTTAAATGCCGAGCTATCGCAAGTGGCGTATGATGCACTGGGGGATTATCGTGGAGCAGTCGTAGTTATGGAGCCCGCTACAGGAAAGATTCTGGTAATGGTATCGAAACCCTCCTATGACCCGAATGATATTGACAGTTCCTGGGAGGAGCTAATTGCAGATGAAGACGAGGAGTCTCCGTTGATTAACCGAGCAACACAGGGCCTATATCCTCCGGGTTCCACCTTCAAGATTCTGACAGCCCTAGAGTATATGAGAGAAAATCCAACAACCTATAAAGATTATGAATATGACTGTGACGGCAGCGTCGAATATGGGGACATGACAATTCATTGCTATAATAATAAGCAGCATGAAGAGGTGGACTTACCAAAATCCTTCGCAAAATCCTGCAATACCTCCTTTGCTTCCATCGGGAAAGGCTTGAATATAGATAGTTTCTTTTCACTATGTGAGGATTTCTCATTTAACAAAAACCTGCCTATTACTATGGAAAGCAACCAGAGTAAATATACCTTAAAGAAAGGCTCCTCAAGCGTATCAGAATTGATGCAGACAGCAATCGGTCAAGGCCATACCCTGATTACACCATTGCATAATGCCATGATAACTGCGACGGTAGCGAATGACGGCGTTATGATGAAGCCCTATATTGTGGATCATATCGAGAATGCTGACGGGGGAGCAGTGAAACGCTACTCACCGGAAGTGCTTGCAAAGCCGATGACAGGTAAGGAAGCAAATTATATCGGGAAGATGATGCGGCTTGTAGTAACGGACGGAACCGGAACTAAGCTTAAGAATATGGAGCAAAAGGCAGCAGGTAAAACCGGTTCGGCTGATAATGCAAACGGAAAAGCCCATGCCTGGTTCATCGGATATGCCCCCTATGATGATCCTAAGATCGTCGTAAGTATTATTGTTGAAAATGTAGGAACCGGAAGTGATTATGCAATACCTATCGCAAAAAAGATATTTGATGCATATTTTAAACAATAAGCGAATGTAGCAGGTGAAGAACTTACTGTTATAACCTATTTTGATTTTGTGCTTATTGTTAATATTCAATAAAAATGGGTTGAAAACTTATGCACATTGTTGTATACTGCTATTTAGTATAGATGGTACACCAAGAAGCAGGAGGCATTGCGATGGTAGAAGCAACGAGCTGTGGTGGTGTAGTTATATTCAGAGGAAAGATTTTATTACTGTATAAAAATTATAAAAACAAATATGAAGGGTGGGTGCTACCGAAAGGGACTGTTGAAGAAGGCGAAGAATACAAAGAGACAGCGATGCGTGAGGTTTTAGAGGAAGCGGGAGTGGATGCTTCCATCATCAAGTATATCGGTAAAAGTCAATATTCCTTCAGCACACCACAAAATACAGTATTAAAGGATGTTCATTGGTATTTAATGATGTCTGATAGCTATTACAGCAAACCACAAAGAGAAGAGTTTTTTATGGACTCCGGTTATTACAAATTTCATGAAGCCTATCATATGCTTAAATTTGCGAACGAAAAGCAAATACTTGAGCGGGCCTACAATGAATATTTGGAGCTTAAGAAAAGTAACCTATGGGGGAATAAGAAATATTTTTAACACAATAAGAAAGCGCTGTCCGAAAGGATAGCGCTTTCTTTAAACAATGATTGCATCACCTCTTTGGTTCATATATAATAAAAAAGAAGACGGACTACTTAAGATGAGGAGAGTTATGCTAAGTAAGTATTTTATCAATCTGTTGTTACTGGTATCGGTTACCTTCGTCGGAGGGCACATTTTAAAAGATATATCCAACAGAAAGTCCAAGACAATGCTTTTTAAAGTATTATCGGGATTATTTTGCGGGCTGTTCGGAGTACTTATGATCATATATTCAGTACCGATAAAAGAAGCGAATACGCTGGTGGATTTAAGATTATATGCTGTAATGATAGCATCCCTTGTCGGGGGTATCATACCGTCAATCATTTCCGGTATTGTCATTATTTTATATAGAATAATATTTTATGAAAGCCATATTGCAGTTTTGGTAGCTGCTGTTCAGATAGCGTCGTTTATCGTACTCTATGAGATCATTGACAGGCTCACAAAAGATCACAAGAAAAGGTGGGTATATAAAACTATCACCTCCATGGCGGTAGTTTTGGTAACCTATTATTTTCTTTTATGTAAAATTGAGAATGTATTTATGATTCTACTGCAGTATGCATTTATGCTTGTAGTAGCTGGAATACTGGAATTCATTCTTATAGATTATGTAAAAACCACGAATGAATTATATAAGAAATATAAAAATGATTCTACCAAGGATTTTCTCACAGGGCTTACCAATACCAGACAATTTGATATAAAGCTGAATATGGCGATGGAGCGGGTACAGATAAATAAAGAAAAGCTGAGCTGCTTAATGGTAGATATTGATTTCTTTAAGAAAATAAATGATACATACGGACACTTAATCGGAGATTTGGTGCTTAAGGAATTAGCTGAGGTTCTAAAAAAGAGCATCAGATCCTCGGATATAATAGCAAGAGTAGGTGGCGAGGAATTCTGCGCACTGCTTTTTGGCTGTAATAGGGAGCAATCCTTTGAGATAGCCTTAAATATCAATAAGGCCGTACAAAAGCACCAATTTCCGATTGGAGATAATCAGTTTATCCAAATCACGGTATCTGTAGGGCTATCCATCTATCCGGATATGACTGATAACCTGGAGACTTTGAAGGAGTTGGCGGATACAGCGCTGTATACTGCAAAGAGAAGCGGAAGGAATAGGGTTTGCGATCATGATCGATGCATGACCAGTGAGGATATATTATAATAGAGACATTGATACCCGCCAGCTTTATAAGAAGCTGGCGCATTGTTTATCCCATCTCATCAGCCAGTCAAGCTGATTGTCAAGAAATTCCTCGTCAACACAATCAAGTCCATAAATCTCAATGATGGTAGCTTGAAGCTGGTAATGAAAGATGCCGATCAAGTCATAAAAGGCCTTTGATTCGAAAGCACTGAGTGAGCAATATTTCTGATAACCTTTCAGAAATTCATCATAGGTGCTTTTTGATTTTTCATATCCTTTTTCATCATAATCAAAATAGTTTGTAGAATTGCACATGATCATGATGTCATAGATGGGAAAGGAATTGCAGGAGGTATCAAAATCCAGAAGATAGTATTTACCGGAAGGGGTCTTCAAAAGATTGCCCCTGTGTAAATCTCCGTGACAAAAACCACGCGGGAGGTTTTCTACTCTTTTCCAGAAAAGATCGCCGTATTCACGGAATAATTCAATTTTACTATCATCGTAATTCTTTTTCTTCAGAATGCTGATATAGCGGTCAACAAAAAATTCCTTACCGTGTTCCGGCAGACGCTCCCTATATTCATGCATAAGGGTGTGTAGCTGACCGATAAGAGCGCCGATCGCTTCGACATCTTCGCCCTCCTCGGGTTCGCTACCATCAATGAAGTCAAATAGTACCCAGAAAGTCTTAGAATCCAATTCGGTTATTTCAATATAAGGAGATCCATTCGTTGCTGTAATTACATGGGGCGAGGGAAATGCCTTTTCTTCAAGATACAGCAAAATATTGAGGGATTGCTTCGCTGTATCCATAAATGCCGAGGGGATTATCTTCAAGAAGTATTTAGTATCCTTACACCAAACACAATATGAGACACACCCACCTTCGCAGAGTAATTCAAGGTCACTGAAATTCAAGGAGTATGAATCGGATAGTATATGGAGCATTTCATTTTTTGTCAAAGCTGGTACCTCCTAAAATTTATTCGAATAAGAAAATACAAAACATGAAATATATGTTATAATCAATTTACGATTTTGGCAATTCTCAATTAAAAAAAGTTCCCGAAACCTTATAAAATAAAGATTCCAAGAACTCTCAAGTACTGCGGATAGAGGGACTCGAACCCTCACACCCTCGCGAGTGGCAGATTTTGAGTCTGCTGCGTCTGCCATTCCGCCACATCCGCATTTCGTGACGAATTTTATTCTAGCACAATTTAATTTATATTACAAGTATGAAAACTGAAAAACAAGAAGAAAATAACTGCAACGAAAGTGAGGGGGCTGCATCATATGACATGTAACAAAGTTCAAAATATGATAACGCCGTTTATTAATAATAAACTGAGCATCAAGGAAATGGATGAATTTCTTCAGCATATTGATTCTTGTGCGAATTGTAGCGAGGAACTTGAGTTTTATTACACGCTACTGACAGCCATGAAACAGCTGGATGAGGATAAGAATCTGTCCACAAATTTTAAAAATGATCTGGCTACCAAAATAAATAGAGCCGAGGACAGAATTCTACATGCCAAATATACATATTACCGCAAGATAACGATTTTAATTGTAGCTATACTGACGTTTGCATTTATTCTGAGTATCAGATACGTTGAGGTAAAAGAAGAGCCCAATGTTTTATCAAAGGAGCATTATACTATAATAAGGATGTTTCGGGACGAGAGAGCGGACTATGTAAATGCACAATTAGAGTTATATTACAGCCAGCAGGGAATTGATGTTGTACCACTGCCGATTATTGATTATAATAAGCAATATTAAGTAGAAGGAAGGTTTCCTATC
>WSSedL1CaDRAFT_10000998_pt1 | contig 18030 bp, 16 predicted proteins | sample WetSurSL1Cattail_FD_9464 | JGI IMG/M metagenome (IMG submission 9464)
GAGCTTCAGTTAGGAAATTCCAAGCTAGGATACGGCTGGTTTTTTGGCCTTGAGCCATATCGATGGTTTTTATTTGCGCAGCGTTGACTTTATTTAAAGTTTTATAAAGACTGCCAAGGTGTGATTGTTTAGAAACCAAAGTGGTGAACCACAAGCATTGCATTGGGTAACGCGCACTTTCGTAAATCATTTGGGTGATAAAACCGAGTTCGCCGCCTTCGCACCATAATTCGGTGTTTTGCCCGCCAAAATTCAAAACAGCTTTGGTAGCTTTTTTATTTTCTAAATTATTTACTTTTCGCAAACTACCTTTGCTGGCTTCTTCTGCTGATTTGTGAAAAGGAGGATTGCAAATGGTGAAAGCAAATTTATCTTCTGGAGTAATGATGTTTTTAAAAATAAAGCGAGGTTCCAATTGCTGTTGTAAGCTAATTACCTCAATCAATTTTGGATTGGCTTCAATTATTTTACTACAATTGTTTAAAGCATTTTCGTCAATATCTGTACCTACAAAACTCCAATCGTAAACAGCATTTCCAATGATGGGATAAATACAATTAGCGCCCACACCAATGTCAAGTCCTTGTACTTCGGCTCCTGTTGGGACAATTCCGTTGTTGCTTTCGGCTAATAAATCGGCAATGTAATGTATATAATCAGCTCTGCCTGGAATTGGTGGGCATAGGTAGTCAGTAGGGATATCCCAGTTTTGAATATCGTAATAAGTAATTAATAAAGCCTTGTTTAAGGTTTTAACCGCTTGGGGATTACTGAAATCGATGCTTTCAATTTGGTGTTCGTTAATGAAAACAAATGCTTTTAATTCAGGACAACTTTCGATTAATAAGTTAAAATCGTAACGTAATCGATGTTGGTTTCTAGAATGTAAACTGGTTTTCTCCGTACTTGCTTTAGACATTGTATTTTTAATTTCGCTGCAAAGGTACGGTTTTCAAATTTGTTTGTAGCTAATACTTAGTTATTTGAGTATTAATTTATTGTAGTTTTTTTGCAACACCGATTTAAGGAATTGTAATGATTTTACAAATTTCAGCAATCAGTGTTTCTAATTCATTTATAAAAGGATTAATCCATACATTCCATCAATAATAAATCTCCTTCTTGGTGTTCAATAACGACCAAGCCGTCTTTTGCTACATGATTGCTACTTCCGGTGCGGTAGCCAATTGTTAAGCTGTCATTTTTTAATGGATAAAATAAATTTTCCGAATGAATTCCGCTTACGTGCCCTATTGGAATTAACGAAATTGGCGTATTCGCAGTGTACCATTTTTCGAATTTTCGAGGCAACAAAAACACTTTTGAATGATCGTCTAAAATGACAATTTTTAATTTGTCTCGGTAGCGAACAATATTGGTTAGATTTGTAATCGTATGATCGGCGCGTCTTCCGGTTGCCCAAACTACATTTGCCGCAGGAATTTTTCTTTCGTATAAATAATCAAACGCTTTTTCTAAGTCGGTTTTGTCTTGGTCTGGCGTATGTACAATTTCCAATGGATATTGTTTTTCTTTGTAATAATTGGGGTCAAAATCACGGTCGAAATCACCTAATAAAACATCGACTTTGATGTCTAGTTCCATTACTCGCTCGATGGCTGAATCCAATACAATTACCAGTGGAGACCACTCGAGTAATTGTCCTAACAATTCAGGATTGCAGGCAGCACCATTGGCAATAATTAGTGCAGGTTCTTGATCGTCGCGAACAATGTGATGTGATGACACTGTGATGTAGATTTAGGTTTCTAAGTTAGCAAATATAGCTAATTTTTCCGCCACAGATTACATGTATTTATACCGATTATTTGGGCTAAAATAGTAAACAAAAAATCCATTAGTTAAAGGAAATTGCAATTGAATTGAAAGTTTTGAAATAAAATCTACTATTCAATTACATAACGACGCGAATCCGTTTCACCTAAAGAAAAATATCCCAAAGGATAATTTTGAGGATTGGTAATATTCTTTAAATTCCCTCTAACTGTTGCAGGTGGCGTTTGAAATGGCCCTCCAGAACCGCCAATTACACCAATTAAAATATTCATGTAATTGTAGTATTGTTTAGAAATCCCTGTGTGAGTTAGCTCAATAACATCTCCCGTTTTTAATTCATCGTTTTGAGAGCGGCTATAATATTCGTTGCCTTGAAAGAACTTATCTTCATCTGCATTGTAGCTTATAGTAGCTTCATTAGAATATTCATAACGATAAAGATAATAATTATCGACATTAGCAGGGTCATTAAAAAAAACCTTGATTTCGATATCTTTTCCTGTAAAACCGCCTTCGTTGTTTTGTTCTATTCGAGTAATTGGAGCCAATGCTTGAAAAGTTTCTGTTCCAGTATAGGTTTCATCATTGTAAATAATGGTTAACGTATAATTTTTGCCAATTTCTGGAACAAAATTAGTACAAGCATATTCACCAGTATTAGGAATTTCGACAAAATTAAAAATGGTATTTGAACTATTGGTTATAGTAATTTTTGCTCCATTTACAATAGGAATTACAGTATCGTAATATCCAGTGGTGGTGGTTAGTTTTATTTTTTGGGCATTTCCTGAGCTGCCTTTACTCCATACAATCGATGCTTCTACCACTAATTTGGGCGCTTCTGTGTTCAGTTTTAAATCGACTACTTCTTCGCAGCTGCTAAACAAACTGATAAAGAGTAGTAATATGGGCAATAGTATTTTTTTCATTAGAATATATTTTTTTTCGAAAGAAATTTTAGAATTTAAAATTATAAGTTACTGCAGGTACCATACCAAAAATGGATGTTTTTACCGCTTCATTTGCAGCCGTATCTGTATTTTGTCTAAAAGAAATAGAAGCAGCATTGTGTCTATTGTACAAATTATAGATACTAAAAACCCATTCGCCTTTCCAGTCTCTATCTTTGTTTTTAGTTGGAGTTAAAGTAGCTGAAATATCTAAATGATGGTAAACAGGCAAGCGATTTCTGTTACGCAAACCGTAGCTTGGAACATCCACACCTAAATAGTTGTATTTGCCATCAGGATAGGAAACGGGTTGTCCTGATTGCAAAGCAAAATTGGCTCCAAAATCCCATTTTTCATTCAAATGATAAGCCGAAGTTATAGCTAAATTATGCGTTTTGTCATAAGCTGAATTGTACCATTGTCCGTTATTAATTCCTATTTCTTCAGAGGTTCTACCTGGAGTTTGCTGTTGTGATTTGGATAAGGTATAAGAAATCCAACCGTTTAAGCGACCTTCGTTTTTCTTAAGCATAAATTCTAAACCATAAGAACGCATTCTTCCGTTAAGAATTACTTGTTCGATTGCTTCATTGGCTATTAAATCGGCACCATCAATATAATCCATGCGGTTTTGGATTTTTTTGTAAAAACTTTCTATTTCAATAGAATAATCTCCGTCTTTAATGTTCTTGAAATAGCCTACAGCAACTTGATCTGCAATTTGCGGTTTGATATAATTGTCACTTGGCATCCAAACATCTAATGGAGTAGGAGAAGAGGTATTAGAAACCAGTTGTAAATATTGCACCATTCGGTTGTAACTCGCTTTTACGGCTTGGTCTTCGTTAAGTTGGTATGCAATTGAGAAACGAGGTTCAAAGTTGTCATAACTTTTGATGGTTTTGTTTTTGTCGTAATATTTACTACCTATTGGAGTCGCTTTTTCGTAAATCTGTAAATCTGAATTAAAGACTACAGGATTGTTGTTTTCGTATAAATTTATTGTCGAATTTCCAACGCGAGCAAACATACTATAGCGCAAACCATAGGCAAGACTCAGTTTTTTAGTTAGTTTATTCTCGGCTTCAATATAAAGCGAAGGTTCAAATGCATATTTTCGATCTAATTGGTCTGGATTAATGGCTGAATCAGCATTGGATGGTTTGATGGTTCCAGGATTGAAATTATAATAAAGAGCATTCACTCCATAATTCAATTTGAAATTTTCGGAAATGTAATCTTTAAAATCGTATTTGATATTGTAATTTTTAATACCCGAATCCCAATTAAAACCTACGAAATCCAAATCCAATCCGTAATAGTAATCACTATAGATAACCGAAAGATTCGAAAATAATTTATCAGTGAATAAATGATTCCAACGTAAATTTAAAGTTGTATTTCCATAAGTATTGCTAAAACTTTTATTAATTGCAAACACATCACGACCAAAATAACCCGATAAATAAAGGTTGTTATTGTCGTTAATTTTATAGCTCAATTTGGTGTTTAAATCATAAAAATAAGCGGAGTTGTCTTTTTGTTCAGGAGAAAGTTTTAAAAATAAATGCGCATAAGAAGCTCTACCGCCAATTAAGAAAGAAGCTTTATCTTTTACAATAGGACCTTCGGCAAGAAGACGACTGGATATTAAGCCAATTCCACCATTCATATGGAATTCTTTACTATTTCCATCTTTTTGATAAATATCTAAAACAGAAGAAGCTCTTCCTCCAAAACGAGCTGGAATTCCTCCTTTGTAGAGTTTTAAATCCTTAATAGCATCGGGATTAAACACAGAGAAAAAACCAAAAACATGTGAAGAATTGTAAATGGTTGCTTCATCCAAAAGTATTAAATTTTGGTCGGCACCACCACCACGAACATTGAAACCTGATGCACCTTCGCCAGCATTAGTAACTCCGGGTAACAGTAAAATGGATTTTATAACATCGACTTCTCCTAAAACAACGGGCATTTTTTTAATAGCTGAAATGGAGAGTTTATTCACGCTCATTTCGGGAGTTCTAGTATTGGCTCGACCTTGATTGTCTTTTATCACTACTTCGTCCAGCATTTCGCCGTTTTCGGTAAGAGCCCAATTCATTTTGGTACTTTGCGTTAACGAAATACTCTTTTCAATGTTTTGGTATCCAATATAACTGATGGTTAGATTCTGATTTCCTTTAGGAACACTTATCGAATAAAAGCCATATTCGTTAGTGGTTGTTCCTATTTTCAAATCAGGAAAATAGATATTAACACCTATAAGGGTTTCGTTGTTTTTGGTATCGCTAATAATTCCGCTTAAGGTGAATTTATCTTGTGAAAAAGCGGTTAGGCTTATGAAGAGAGCTGTAAAAATGAGAATGTATTTTTTTGTAATCATTTTAGGGTATTTGAATTGCAAATGTCATTTATTTATAAAGAAAAGTCAAATAACAACTGTTAATTTATGTTTGTTATTATGTGCAGAATTATTGAAAGTATATTTTTAACATTATTAAATTAAAACAATAGCTCTTAAAATTATGTTTCTTCATTTACTGATTGTCTTTCAGCCACTCTAAACGTCTTTTGTCAGCGAGATGAGTAATGGCAAAATTATCAAATGAAGCTAAAAAACCATTTCCATCAGGGCTGGCAGCCATCATACCAACTTGTACGGTTTTATATTCAGGAAAATAGACAATATTACTCATCGTATATTTTTTTCCATCTGTAGAATAAAAAATTTCGACAGAGTCACTACGTCTTATTGCTTTTACCCACATTTCTTTTGGCTTTTCATTTAAAGAAACAACACTCCAAGAACTTTGATTTATGGTATGAACAGTACTAAAATTATATACACCATCAACATATTCAATCCCCATTTTAATCCAATGATTTTCATCAATTTTAAGCATTAGCCCCATTTGATCAAAGCGTGTTTTGTAATCGCCGCTGATTCGAACAATGATTTCAAATTCACCTCCTCTTTCTGTGTATAAAAAAGGTCCATCATTAACCGTAAAGCCATAATACGTTTTATTCCAATAATCTGATTGTGGCGTTACTTGCATGTTTAATTTATTGTCTTTTATAGACCATTCTTTTGGCTCATTAAACCATTTCATACTACTTAATTGCTGTGCATTTCCTTTTGTAACTAATATGCAGATGATACTTATGGGTAAAAAAAAGTTTTTCATATATTTTGTTTTAAGTATTTAATAAAATTAATTGCTACAAAATTGCATTTTTTAATACCTTACAGCAATACTGAAATATAACCATAATTACCCAAAGAGAAAATGGAGATAAACCCTTTAAAAGAGCTAAACGAACAATTTTCATTAGAAGCTATGGATTCTAAAAAGTACCGTTCCATAATGCTAAATGAATGTATAGAAAAAATGGCAAATTATGTTGCTTTAGATCGTTCTGTTGCCGTATTATCTGACTTAGCGGAGAATAAAAGCCATGTTTTTGCTGGAGATTTCGGAACATTTTTTGGCATGAATCCTAATGATTATACTACTATTGATTCTATTTGGGAGGAAGACATATATCGTCGAATTCATCCTGATGATCTTTTTCAAAGGCATCTTTTAGAGCTAGAGTTTTTTAATTTTTTAAAATCAATTGAAACTCAAGAACAGTTAAATTATGCAACTTCCTGTACTATTAGAATGTTGAACTGCAATCAAGAATATGAGTATATTTCTCACCGTAGTTTTTATTTAAAAAATAGTTTAAAAGGAGGGCTATGGCTAGATGTATGTTTGTATAATTACTCTTTTGATACGCCTCCTTTGGACAATAAAATTGACGGTAAAATAAAAAATATTAAAACAGGTACACAACAATTAGTCGATACGTATAGCAACTGCAGTGCTTTGTTGACATCAAGAGAGAAAGAGATACTGACTAAAGTAGGTCATGGATTAATTAGTAAGGAAATTGCATTCGAATTAAAAATTAGTATTAATACAGTTAATAGACATAGGCAAAATATCCTAGAAAAATTGAAAGTTGGTAATTCTATGGAAGCTGTTTGTACTGCAAAGGCTCTTAATATATTATAATTAAATTTCAGCAACTACTAATAAAGACTCTGAGTCCTGTTCTGGATTCTTTTTCAAATGTTGGTTCACACGACTCAATAATACAATGGATAGTAAAGAGATTCCTATAATGATATAACCTAAGGTGTTGTAATGTTCTAACGGACTAAAACTGTCTTTTTGAACTACAATTGTACCAGCAAAAGCAGCGGCAATTCCACCTGAAATTTGCTGTAATGACGAATTGATACTCATAAAAGCACCTCTATCTGCTTTGGCAGGGATTGAAGTCACTAATGCTGTAGAAGGAACCATTCGGCTCATAACGCCCATCATCATCAAAATATTAACACAAGCAACCAACCAAAAAGGAGTTTCAGCAAGATTAGTATAAACGGCCACTGTAAGTATTGTCCAAATTGAAGCTGCGGTGAAAATCTTAAATTTATCTATTTTATCACTTAGTTTTCCTACAATTGGCATGATAATCAAAGTAGATAAACCTGCAATCATAAAAATAAGAGGCAATTGTTCTTCGGTAATTTTTAAATTATTGATGGCAAAAGCACTTCCGAAAGGCATTAGCATAAAACCACCAAGAGAAAGAACAGCAGTAGCTGCAAATCCGATGCGGTATTCGCGCTTGCTAATGGTGTGAATTAAATGTTGGAAAGCTGAATTTTTATTTTGTATGGCAAGATGTTCCGTAAGTGGTTTTAATTTTAATCCAATAAGAATCGCAATAATTGCTGCCATTGCTGCTACCCATAAAAATGGGGCATGCCAGTCCCAAGCAGTGGCGATATAAAGTCCTAGCGGAATTCCAAATATTTGGCTTGCGCCAAAAGCCATTTGGATAAAACCCATTACTCGACCTCGTTGATGCATCGAAAATAAATCGGTTACAATAGCCATTGAAATAGAACCAATCACACCTCCAAACAGTCCAGTGACAATTCTTGCTGCTACTAATAATGCATAAGAATTTACTAAACCACATAAGATGGTTCCTAAAATAAATCCAATGTAAAAGAATAGTAGTAATTTTTTTCTATCAAATTTATCAGCAAATCCAGCTGTAAGCAAACCAGATATTCCTGCACTAAAGGCATAAGCTGATACCACTAAACCAAAATGTGAAGGTTTGAGTCGCATGCTTTTCATTAGAATATCTCCTAATGGCGACATTACCATGAAATCTAAGATTACTGTAAATTGAGTAATGGCTAATATAAAAATGGCAAATTTTTGATAAGAAGTAAAAGGAACTGCTTGCGATGTTGTGTTTTTCATTTGCTTATTCGCTTAATTCAGAACATTTAAAATCCTGTTCTTTTATTATTTGTATTATTTTTTTGGCATTTAAAGTTGTGCTTACAATTCGTAAAACCGAATCGATATCTTCTAAATCGATACTCCACTGTTCAATTTCTGGATTATTATTTAAAACGGTAGTTATGATTGTTTTGTCTCTCTCAGTTTTGAGATTCGTTGCAAAAATTAAAATAGTATTGCTATTCGTTTCCATAAATTGATAGTTTAAGGTGTTAATGCTTTTATAACTAGTTCAAATGCTTCATCAGTAGTTTTTTTGTTGAGTTTAAAAACACCTCCTCCAAAATTTTTCCCATCTCTTTCAAAACGCAATAAGGAATATAAAGGGCCATAAGCCATACTCCAAAAGACTTCTTTAGAAATAGTTGGAATTAATTCTTTTCGTTCTATTGCATTTTTGAAAAAATTACCCATTATGATTTTGAAATCGATTAGGCTTTCTTCTAAGATAGATTCCCCATAGCTAGAATGGGTTAGTACTTCCCAACAACTGACTTCAAGTGGTTTGCTTTGGGTAAAACGGATTCTGTTTTCCCACTGCTTGTATAATCCATCCTTGAATGGCATTGTAGGTGAAAAATCTTTTGTCATTTCATCAAAAAAATTTTTCCCAATTTCGATTCCAATTTTCGTGATCAAATCATCTTTATCGGAGTAATAAATGTATAAAGTAGCTACAGAAATCTTGCTTTCCTTAGCTAATCGATTCATGCTAAAACCCTCAATGCCTTTTTCTACAAGTAGTTGAATAGCTTTTTGTTTGACGATATCTTCTTTATTACTGTCTCTTGTTCTCATTTTTTTGGATTATGCTACAAAAATATAAATTATAAATGAATGTTCGTTTATTTATGAATAAAAAAATAATGTTTTATAAAAATAAAAGCTCAACAGCTTTTTTTAACTGATGAGCTTTTAAATTGTTGTTGGTTTAAATTTCCAAACTGCAATAAATAGTCTATTAGTTCTTTCATTTTGGAAAGTTAATTAAAGTTTTTTGGAAGGATTTGTCATTTGGTAAAAAGTATTTTGCATTAATTATGGAGCTTATCTAAGCTCTAAAGGAGATCTTTTTGTTTTATCAATTAAATGGCGACCGAAACTCCAAAGATGATATTTCTACTTTATTTTTAAATACTTTAAAACTCTTCATCGATAATTTCTCTGTTCATCATTACTCCAGCTAATGTTCCCGCTGCAACTGCATTTGCCAGTGAACGCATAGGAGTAGTATTGTCGCCAGAAGCATATATCCCTGGAATTGTTGTTTTTTGAAAAGCATCTACTTGAAAATAACCTTGCTCATTTATTTCGCAACCTAATTCAGTTGGAATTGTACAATGTTGCTCGAATGGCGGACGTGCATAAATGGCTTTTATAGCTGTTTTTGATCTATCTTTAAAAACAATACTTTCTATTTGTCCATTTTTATGTTCAAATTTTTCAATTTCAGTTTCTATTATTTGAATGTTATGGATTTTAAGTTTTTGAGATTGCTCTTCTGTCAAAGTTGATTTTCCATTGGTGTAAAGTGTTAGTTCTTTTGTCCAGTTATGAATCATTTTTGAAAATTCGAAACCATAATCTCCATTTCCTAGAATGCCTGTTTTTTCATAGCGCACTTCATATCCGTGACAATAGGGGCAATGTATAATTGAAATTCCCCAACATTCCGAAAAACCATCAATATTTGGTATTAGATCTTTAATTCCTGTAGCGAAAAGCAGTTTCTTTGACGTAAATTTTTCACCAGATTGTGTTATGATTTCAAATCCTTTGTCTGTTTTGGAACCAGTTATTGCAAGTCCGTTATGGAATTGCACTGTTTCATATTTCAAGACTTGTTCTTTGGCGATAGCTGAAATTTCTGCTGGTTTTTTTCCATCTTGTGTGATGAAGTTATGCGAATGTGGTGTCTGTTCATTGCAAGGCTTTCCACTGTCAATAATTAATACTTTTCTTAATGCTCTGCCTAATGCCATTGCTGCAGCAAGGCCTGAGTAGCTTCCGCCAACGATTATTACATCAAATCTATTTTTATTTTCCATAATGTTATATATTTACTAATGCAATTCAATTGCAAATATATATAATTTTACTTTATCGCAACTAAATTGCATTAATGAATTATGAAGAGGAGAAATACACCTGCAAAACAAGCTGTTTTAGATATTCTAAAATTATCCGAAAGAGCTTTAAGTCAAGAAGACATAGAAAAAGAAGTAAAAGGAACAATGGATCGAGTTACCGTTTACAGAGTCCTGAATAGTTTTTGCGAAGATGGTTACATTCACAAAATCCTTTCTGATGATGGAAAGCATTATTTTGCTATTTGTCTGAATTGTCAAGAAAAAAAGCATTCTCACAATCATTTTCATTTCCGATGTTTGAAATGTCAAAAAATGGAATGCTTAAAAGAAGAAGTTAAGGTTAATTTGCCTAAAGGCTATCAATTTGAAAACTCCAATTGTCTTGTAACAGGTTATTGTTCCGATTGTAGATGATAGGAATAATTACATCTAAATTGTCAATTGCTTTTTTTATAAAAGGTATTGAAAAAAAAAGACAACCCTTTCGAGTTGCCTTTGTAATAGTATGATGTAAAACAATTAAGCTGTTTTTAATACTGATATTTTATCCAAAATAGTATTGAAAGTTGCGCTTGGGCGCATTGCTTTGCTTACTGAATCTGGATTTGGTTGGTAATGACCTCCGATTTCTTGAGGTTTCCCTTGTGCACTGATTAATTCAGCGTTGATTTTTGCTTCGTTTTCAGTTAATTCTTTTGCAATAGGAGCAAAGATGGCTTGTAATTCAGCATCTTTAGTTTGAGCTGCCAAAGCTTGAGCCCAGTACATTGCTAAGTAAAACTGAGAACCACGGTTGTCAATTTGACCAACTTTTCTAGCTGGTGATTTATCGTTTTGCAAGAAAGCATCATTTGCTTGATCTAAAGTTTCAGATAAAACAATTGCTTTTTCATTGTTTAAACTTTGTCCTAAGTGTTCCAATGAAGCACCTAAAGCTAAAAATTCGCCTAATGAATCCCAACGTAAATATCCTTCTTGTGTAAATTGCTCAACGTGTTTTGGAGCTGATCCACCTGCACCAGTTTCGAACAATCCACCACCATTCATTAGTGGAACAATAGATAACATTTTAGCAGAAGTTCCAACTTCTAAAATTGGGAATAAATCAGTAAGGTAATCGCGCAATACGTTTCCTGTTACTGAGATAGTGTCTAATCCTTTTATAAGTCTTTCACAAGTAAATTCAGTTGCAGCAATTGGGTTTAAGATACGGATATCTAATCCAGTTGTGTCATAATCTTTCAAGTATAAGTTTACTTTTTCGATTAATTCTCTGTCGTGTGCTCTGTTTTCATCTAACCAGAAAACAGCAGGAGTGTCAGATAAACGAGCTCTATTTACAGCTAATTTTACCCAGTCTTGAATAGGAGCGTCTTTAGCTTGACACATTCTGAAAATATCATTAGCTTCAACAGCTTGTTCCATTAAAACGTTTCCGTTTGTATCAACTACACGAACGACTCCGTTAGCTGACACTTGGAATGTTTTGTCATGAGATCCGTATTCTTCTGCTTTTTGAGCCATTAAACCTACGTTTGGAACACTTCCCATTGTAGTTGGGTCGAAAGCACCGTGTTTTTTACAGAAATCAATAGTAGCAGTATAAATTCCAGCATAACAACGGTCTGGAATAATAGCGATAGTGTCTTGTTGTTTTCCGTCTTTGTTCCACATTTGGCCAGAAGTACGAATCATTGCAGGCATAGAAGCATCAACAATTACATCTGATGGTACGTGAAGATTAGTAATCCCTTTTTCAGAATTTACCATTGCTAAAGCTGGACCGTTTTCAATGGCTTGATTAATGGCAGCTTCTACTTCAGCTTGTTGTGGGTGACCAGCAATTTTAGCATAAACATCACCTAAACCATTTTTCGTATTTACTCCAAGTTCAGCAAATAAGGCTGCGTATTTTTCGAAAACAGCAGCGAAATAAACTTCAACGATAGCACCAAAAATAATTGGGTCAGAAACCTTCATCATTGTTGCTTTCAAGTGAACAGAAAGTAAAACTCCTTTTGCTTTAGCTTCTGCAATTGTTTTAGCAACAAAAGATTTTAAAGCATTCAAATGCATTACTGAGCTATCAATAATTTCACCTGCTTTTAATGGAGTACTAGCTTTAAGAACAGTAGTTGTTCCATCTTGTCCAACAAATTCGATTTTTACATCGTTAGCTTCAGCTACAGTAATAGACTTTTCACTTCCGTAAAAATCACCGCTTTCCATAGAAGCAACTGCCGTTTTTGAGTCAGCAGACCAAGCTCCCATTGAATGTGGATTTACTTTTGCGTAATTTTTTACTGCTTTAGGCGCTCTACGGTCGGAGTTTCCTTCACGTAAAACTGGATTTACAGCTGAGCCTAATATTTTAGCATATTTTGCTTTGATTTCCTTTTCAGCATCATTTTGTGGATCCTCTGGATAATTTGGAATCTTGTATCCGTGTGATTGTAATTCAGCTATAGCACCTTTTAATTGAGGAACAGATGCAGAAACGTTTGGTAATTTGATAATGTTTGCTTCTGGAGCAGTAGCTAATCTTCCTAATTCGGCCAATGAATCTTTTACTTTTTGATCCTCAGTTAAAAACTCAGGAAAATTAGCAAGGATACGAGCTGCAACTGAAATGTCTTCCGTTTCAATTTCGATTCCTGCTGTAGCAGTAAAAGCTTTAACAATTGGTAAAAAAGAATAAGTAGCTAACAAAGGTGCTTCGTCAGTTAATGTGTAAACAATCTTTGATTTTTGTGTCATTTTTTTAATTTTATAATCGTAATTCTTCGATGAAGAATGTGAAATGTATTGTTTGCTTTGAATAAAGCGGTGCAAAGATATGTAAATCAGAGCAAAATACAGTCCCGTTTGTCATAGAAATAAGTGAATTATGGGATAACTAACGACAAGGCTTTAAATTGTTATTTTTTTTAAAGAACGCCTGTTTGACTGACAATGTTGACCATCGATTGGGTATAACAAAAAAAAGTCCCGAGAATATCGGGACTTTTATGATAAAGGGATAATAAATTATCTTCTTTTGTCTTTGATTTTTGCTTTTTTACCAGTAAGTTCTCTGAAGTAGAAAATTCTAGCTCTACGTACAGCACCTTTCTTATTGATTTCAATTTTTTGTAAAGCTGGTAAGTTAACTGGGAAGATACGCTCAACACCAATTGCACCTGACATTTTACGAATTGTAAAAGTTTCAGTACTTCCAGTACCTCTTCTTTGAATTACAACTCCTTTAAAGAACTGAGTTCTAGTTTTTTCACCCTCTTTAATTTCGTAGTAAACTGTGATTGTATCTCCAGCTCCGAATTCAGGGAAATCTTTTCTTGTAACAAATTCGCTATTAACGAAATCTACTAAATTTGCCATTTTAATTGCTAATTATGGTTTTAAATCTAACCAACATTCACGGGTATCGCCAGAGGTTAATTAAATGTGGGCGCGAAATTACAACTTTTGTTTTAAATTACAAATTTTATTTTTAGTATTCAGTGGTCAGTTTTTAGTGTTCAGTTAGTTAGGCTGTCTAAAGACGGAAATTAACAACTTTTTTCTAAAAGACTGAATGCTAATAGCTGAATACTGCAAACTACTCCTCAAGTAAGTCTGGTCGTCTGTTTTTAGTATGTTCGTAGGCCATATCTTCTCGCCATTTATCAATTTTGGCAAAATTCCCGCTGGTTAATACTTCTGGAACTTTCCATCCGTTATAATCGGCAGGTCTAGTGTAGATTGGGCCTGATAATAAATTGTCTTGAAAACTATCGGTTAGCGCTGAGGTTTCGTCGCTTAAAACTCCTGGAATTAATCGGATTAATGCATCTGATAAAACTAAAGCGCCTAATTCGCCACCACTTAAAACGTAATCTCCAATAGAAATTTCTTTGGTAATAAAATGATCGCGAACTCTTTGGTCAACACCTTTATAATGTCCACAAAGAATGATGATATTTTCATACATCGACATGGTATTGGCCATTTTTTGGTTTAAAGTTTCTCCGTCTGGTGACATGTAAATGATTTCATCGTAGCTTCTTTCACTTTTTAAATGTGTAATGCAAGCATCGATAGGTTGTACTGTCATAACCATTCCTGCTCCTCCGCCATAAGGATAATCGTCTACGCTTTTTTGTCGGTTAGTGGTGTAATCTCTTAAATTATGAAAATGCACTTCTACTAAACCTTTGTCAATGGCACGTTTCATAATCGAAGCCTCAAACGGACTACGTAACAATTCAGGTAAAATAGTAATAATGTCAATTCGCATGATAAATCTTCCAATAGTTAGGCTGCAAAGATACAATTTGCAACTGTTTTTAGAAGTACATTCTTTTGTATTGATTCAATTTTCGAATTATAGGCTGAATTCAAAGAAATTGTAAAGTTTCACAAATAGTTTCTTTGTGCAATTCTTTATGGTTAAATTTACCATTCCCAAAACATTTTAAAACAATAAAAATGAAATTAAAACTAACCCTTAGCTTATTTTTAGTTGCCTTATTTTCTTTTGCGCAGCAAACCCAATTAAAAGAGCTAGATATTAATTTGAAGAATTATAAATATCCTTATCCTGTTCATTTTATTCATTTGTCAGTTCAACAACAGGAATTGCAAATGGGTTATATGGATGTAAAGCCGGATAATTATAATGGTAAAAATATTATGTTGTTACACGGTAAAAATTTTAATGGTGCCTATTGGAAAACAACTATTGCGGCATTAACAAAGCAAGGATTTCGTGTGATTGTTCCAGACCAAATAGGTTTTGGTAAATCAGATAAACCGCTGCGTTTTCAGTATAGTTTTCAGCAATTGGCGGAAAATACTAAACGAATTTTAGATACTTTAGGAATTCATAAAACAGCCGTTTTAGGTCATTCGATGGGAGGGATGCTAGCCACTCGTTTTACTTTGATGTATCCAGAAGTGGTGGAGAAATTAATTTTAGAAAATCCTATTGGTTTAGAAGATTGGAAATTAAAAGTACCTTATAAAAATGTCGATTGGTGGTATCAAAATGAATTGCATCAGTCTTACGACAAAATTAAAAAGTACCAATTAGAAAGTTATTATGACGGGAAATGGAAGCCAGAATACGATCAGTGGGTGAATTTATTAGCGGGTTGGACACTTAATCCTGATTTTAAAAGGTATGCTTGGAATGCGGCTTTGACTTATGATATGATTTTTAATCAGCCTGTGGTTTATGAATTTCAAAACATCAAATGTCCTACTTTGTTAATTATTGGAACAAGAGATAGAACAGCTTTGGGGAAACCTTTGGTAAGTGAAGCGGTTAGGAAAACAATGGGTTTGTATGAGAATTTGGGTAAAGCTACACAAAGAAAAATAACAGGCTCTAAATTAGTTGAAATTCCAAATATTGGTCACATGCCGCATATTGAGAGTTTTGAACTGTTTATAAAGCCTTTAATTGCTTTTTTAGGAAACAAGTAATTTTTGAAGTAGTTATTTAGGGTATTTAGTAAAAAAGATAAGAGACTTTATGATGGATAATTTAGCCATCAAAAAATGTTTCATTAATTTTATGCTCTAAAAATAAATAACTTCATGGTACACATCTTCCCCAAAATGATTGTAATGAGCTCTGTTTTTATGTTTGCTTTATTACAAACGCAAAAAATAAATGCGCAAAACGATTCCACAAAAATGACAAATCCACTTTTACAAAAAAGTAAGTTACAGTATCAAGCTCCAGTTTTTGATAAAATTAAAGATGAATATTTTAAACCTGCATTTGATTACAGTTTGAAGCTGCACGACAAAGAGATTGATAAAATAGCTAATAATCCAGCTAAACCCAGTTTCGAAAATACAGTATTGGCACTCGAAATAAGTGGAGCTGATTTTAATAGAGTTAAGGCTATCTTTACTAATTTGGTAGTTTCAAATACTAATCCAACATTGCAAGCTATTGAAGAAGAATATGCGCCACTATTTTCTGCTCATAGCGATAAAATGTACTTGAATAGTAAACTATATAATCGTTTTAAGGCATTAGATTTAAAATCGCTAAAAGGAGAAGATAAGAAATTGACAGAATATTATTTGCAACAATTTGAATTGGCTGGAGCCAATTTGTCTGCTGCTGATAAGGACAAAATGAAAAAAATCAATGAAGAGTTGGCTAGTTTAGGTAGCTTATTCAATAACAAATTGTTGATTGCCAGAAAGAATGGTGCAGTTTTATTTGATAATGTAAAAGATTTGGACGGATTAAGTGCTAATGAAATAGCTGCTGCAAAAATTAAAGCAACCGAAGCTGGACAAGATGGAAAATATTTAATTCCATTATTAAATACTACACAACAACCTTTGTTAGGAAGTCTTACAAACAGAACCACTCGCGAAAAAATATTCAAAGCTTCTTGGTATCGTGCAGAAAAAGGAGATGATGGAGATACTCGAGAAGTAGTAGAAAAAACGGCAAAATTACGTTTGCAGAAAGCAAAATTAATGGGGAAGAAAAGTTTTGCAGAATGGAAATTACAAAACCAAATGGCAAAAACACCAGCTCCAGCAATTGATTTGTTAGCAAAAATAGCAACTCCAGCCGTAGCAAAAGCCAAAGAAGAAGCGAAAGCGATTCAGGATTTAATTGATTCACAAAATGGTGGATTTAAATTAGAGCCTTGGGATTGGGATTTTTATTCGGAACAAGTACGAAAAGCAAAATATGATTTAGATCAAAGCCAAATAAAACCGTATTTTGAATTGACTACTGTTTTAGAAAAAGGAGTCTTTTTTGCTGCAAAAAAAATGTATGGAATTACGTTTGTAGAGCGTCATGATTTGCCTGTATATCATCCAGATGTTAAAGTATATGAAGTCTTTGATGAAAATGGAAAGTCAATAAGTATTTATTATTTGGATTTTTATACGAGAGATAATAAAAAAGGAGGAGCTTGGATGGACAATTTTGTAAATCAGTCCTTTTACTTAAAGCAAAAACCAGTTATTGTAAATGTTTACAATTTCTCAAAACCAGTAGATGGAAATCCTTCCTTAATTAGTTCTGACGATGTAATAACGATGTTCCATGAATTCGGACATACTTTACATGGTTTATTTGCTAGCCAACAATATGCTTCAATCTCCGGAACTGCTGTGCCAAGAGATTTTGTAGAATTTCCATCTCAAATCAATGAGCATGCTGCTTTAGATCCTGAAGTTTTAAAGAATTATGCCATTCATTACCAAACCAAACAAGCTATTCCACAAGAATTAGTAGATAAGATTAAAAAGGCTGAGACCTTTAATAAAGGGTATGAAGTAACTGAGATTTTAGCAGCTTCCCTATTAGATATGGTTTGGCATACTGTAGAAAATGAATCTGATTTTAAACCCACTTTAGAATTTGAAAAAGAAGCACTTCAAAAATATGGTTTGCTAGTTAATGAAGTTCCTCCAAGATATCATTCGCCGTATTTTCAGCACATTTGGGGTGGAGATGGTTATTCGGCTGGATACTATGCGTATACTTGGTCTAAAACTTTAGATTATAATGCCTATGACTGGATGATGGCTAACGGAGGAATGACTAGAGCCAATTGTGACCGATTCAAAAAATATATTTTATCTGTTGGTAACAGTGTTGATTTGAATAAAGCATTCAAAGAGTTTATAGGACATGATATGCAAATAGAACCGTATTTAAAAAATGCAGGATTAACGCAGGAAAAATAAAATTTTTAGAATTAAAAAGAATGACCGCTGTTGGTATTAAAATCAGTATTTAACGAATATGATTTTATTACCAACAGCTTTTTTTTTTTTTTG
>WSSedL1CaDRAFT_10000999_pt1 | contig 18016 bp, 13 predicted proteins | sample WetSurSL1Cattail_FD_9464 | JGI IMG/M metagenome (IMG submission 9464)
ACGTTTGCGCAAAATCTTTATAAAAACGAAGTAAGGCATCGTTTACTTACAGTGGCGGCTCTTATAAACCATGAATTGAAAATCGTTGAGGAAAGCAACAGTAAACCGGATTACAATTCTCTTGCCGGAATTTATGCCGCAATACTTAACACTACCATCAGCGAAAACAGCAGCGGTTTATCTATAATCACCCCACCGTCGATAGCTGTTCAGAACCCTGGGGTTAGGAATGAAAGCAGCATCGAATCAAGGATCACTATTATTGATAGTAAAGGAAACGTACTTGGCGAATCACAGACCAATTATCATAATATGGAAAACCATCTTGACAGGAAAGAGGTTCAGCAGGCTTTACAGGGCAAAACCGGTGAGGATGTCAGAAACAGTGCTACATTGAAGATGAATTTTTTGTATATCGCTGTCCCTTCGATACACAAAGATATCATCATCCGGGTCTCCGTCCCTTTGATCCAGTTAAGTAGAATCGACAGTCAAATATGGCTATATTGTATGCTGGGAATTCTTGCAGGTCTTCTGCTGACCACATTGCTTGCGCTCTGGTTTACTTCCTCGATGACCAAACCGATCAGGGAATTAACCCATGCGGCGAAAAATATCAGCAGCGGGAATTATTCAAAAAGAGTTTCAATAAAGTCACATGATGAGCTCGGGGAGCTTGCGACAACCTTCAATGAAATGGCTGATGAGCTAGATAAAACTATGGCTGATCTGAAGGACAAGAACATAAAATTCGATTCAATCATGAATAGTATGACAAACAGCTTTGTGGCCGTGGATTCAAATCTGAGGATCATATTGATCAATTCCATCGCCGCTCGGTTTTTCGGCATTAATCAAGAGGACATTATTGGCTGCAACCTTATTGAGATCATCCGCAACCATCAGATAAATGAAATACTGCAGCAGGTCATCACTGACAACAGCTCTTCAATCAGTGAAATATCCATTGGAATGCCGGAAGAAGGAATTTTCAGAGTATACGCGAGTCCGATCAGGTCAGCAGACGACACAAAAGCCAATTCAGGCGGCATTATCACCATTCATGATATCACTGCTGTCAAAAAGCTCGAGCAGATCAGGACTGACTTCGTTTCCAACGTTACACATGAACTTAAAACGCCTCTGACTTCAATCAGAGGCTTTGTAGAGACCTTAAGAAGCGGCGCTGTTCAAGATGCGGATGTAACTGCCAAATTTCTGGAGATCATCGATATCGAGGCTGAAAGACTAACAATGCTGATCAACGACATTCTGCAGCTTTCTGAAATCGAAAACCGGGTCAACGACACGAACATAAGCGCCCATAAGCTCAGTGACATCATTGCCGAGGTTGTCTCCATACTGCAGGGCTCAGCCGATAAAAAGGGTGTAAGCCTTATCATGGAAGCGGACCGGAATATCAACGTTATGGCTAACCGCGACAGAATCAAGCAGATGCTCATTAACCTGATCGACAATGCAATAAATTATAATGTTGAAAACGGAACAGTCCGGATTAGCGCTTTCAAATCAGAAGGAAGGCTTGTCATAACTGTAGCGGATACAGGAATAGGAATCGCGCAGCAGTACCTTCCCAGGATCTTCGAAAGATTCTACCGGGTGGACAAGGGCAGGTCGCGGAATATGGGCGGAACCGGACTCGGCCTTTCAATCGTGAAGCACATCGTGAATCTGTATGACGGCAATATCAAGGTCAAAAGCGAGCCCGGCAAAGGTACGGAGTTCATCATCCATCTGCCCATTTAGGGAATTTCTATCAATCAGTTCATCTTTACAACAGCTTTTACTATTTCGGCTTTGTTGTGGATACTCAGATCCATTGCATTTTTGAGATCATCAAAGTCAAATACATTGGTCACGATGTCCTTGAGCTTGACCGTACCGCTGGCAACAGCCTGTATGGCCATTGGATAGATATGGCGGTAGCGGAAAATAGTTTTGATTGTCAGTTCCTTGTCCAGCGCCATACTGGTCGGCAACGTCATTTCACCGCTCTTGCTGTAGCCTACCAGCACAATGGTGCCGCCCTTGTGCGTTATTTCAAAGGTCTGACGCGTCGTGATCTCGGTCCCGGCAGTCTCTATGGCAAGATCGCAGCCTCTTCCGCCGGTCAGTTCCATGACCGCTTTTACCGCATCCATTTCCCTGCCGTTGATCACTTTGGTGGCGCCAAGCTCAAGCGCCTTATCCAGACGATTTTTCATCACATCCACAACAAATATTTCTGTTACACCCATAGCCTTAAGTGCCAGCAACGTAACAAGTCCGATACAGCCCGCACCTGCGACTACTGCTGTCTGTCCGACATGGGCCCCGCCCTGGTTTGCGGCATGGAAGCCCACTGCCAGAGGCTCGATCAGTGCCCCCTCCATGGAACTTACCGAATCCGGAAGCTTGAAGCACAGTTTGGCATCATGGGCCACGTAATCCTGAAAAACCCCGTCGTACGGCGGTGTGGCAAAAAACTCAACATCGGCGCACAGATTGTAATTGCCGCTTCTGCAATATTCACACGTACCGCAAGTCTTCCCCGGCTCCAGAGCGACCCTGTCACCCACCTTGAGGTTTGAAACCTTCGAGCCTGCTTCAACGACTGTGCCGCTGGCTTCATGTCCCAGTACGAATGGCGGTTTTACAATAAAATTGCCGATCCTTCCTGTCTCATAATAATGCAGATCCGAACCGCAGATCCCCACATACTCAAGCTTTACAAGAACTTCCTCCGGCCCGGTTGCCGGAATATCTCTTTGAACAAAGCTCATCTGCCCTATCCCATCCATTACAGCTACTTTCATTTTTCCATCCATAGCGGATTCTCCTTTCGTATCATACATTAATTTTAACAGACTTAACTATCCTTAAGCAAACTTCTTTAGCTGATAAGAATTATTTTCTATGCCTTTTCCAATTAATCATGTTAATGCATATCATAGGAGACCTAAAAACAAGTTCCTATCCACTATGCTAAGTACTTGTTATTTTCTTTTAGTTACCTGTATTTAGGCAGCCATGTTCCATGAGCTTCAATAAGTTTGTCACAAAGTGCCGCAATTTTATCAAGAGGCAACTCTGCTGATGTATGAGGGTCGAGCATTGCAGCATGATAAATATGTTCCTTTTTCAATGTAAGGGATGCTTCAATAGTTAACAGTTGAACATTTATCATCGTCATATTCAATGCAGCACATTGTCTCGGCAAGGAACCGACAAAGCAAGGAGAAACTCCACTTGCATCTACCATGCACGGAACTTCAACGCAGGCTTCACCGGGAAGATTGGTAATAAGACCTTTATTAAGCACATTTCCGCCAATTTTATAAGGCTTGTCGGTTTCAATAGCCTCAATAATATATGAAGCATATTCATTTGTACGACTATGGGCAATATTCTTGTTATTTATTAAATCCTCTTTCATTGCTCCCCAATCTCTGATCTGATTGATACACCTTCGGGGATATTCATCAAGAGGTATTTTAAATTTATCTATTAGTTCGGGATACTGACTTTTAATAAAATACGGCATATATTCCGAGCTGTGTTCACTGGATTCGGTTACATAATAGCCAAATCTATTCATTATCTCATAACGTACCATGTCATCATGAGGTGTCTCACGTTCCAGCGCTCTCCTTTTAATTTCAGGATAAAGGTCAACTCCATCGCGTGCCACTTCAAGCAACCATGATTGATGATTGACCCCTGCAACTTTCCACTGCACACCTTCGCAGCTCATATTTACACCCGTTAAGAGCTCCTTGAAACAAACCTGGACGCTATGGCATAGCCCTACTGTTTTGATTCCAGTAGCTCTAAGCATTGCCCCCGTCAAAATAGACATAGGGTTTGTGTAATTTAAGAACCACGCGTCAGGACAAAGCTCCTCCATATCTCTTGCAAAATCCAGCATAACAGGTATCGTTCTGAGGGCACGGAAAATGCCACCTATTCCCAGAGTATCACCTATAGTCTGCCTAAGGCCAAATTTCTTTGGGATTTCAAAATCTGTTACTGTACAAGGCTCATATCCACCCACCTGTATTGCATTAACAACATAATCCGCACCTTTTAATGCTTCTTTTCTATCAGTGGTGGCAGTAATTCTTGCTTTACCCCCATGATTTCTGTTAATATTTACTAATATATCCTCAGATTCCTTCAACCTTTGTGCATCAATATCATAAAGTACAATTTGGGATTCTTCAAGAGCTTGAGTCACTATGCAATCTCCTATTACATTTTTTGCAAAAATTGTGCTTCCGGCACCCATAAAAGTAATTTTCGCCATGTTCTGACACCTCCTATAATTTTATCCATGGATCAAGGCCTTGGGGTTCATCAGGATTTACACCCAAAGCTATTGCTTTATAGTACGATACTATCTGGGAGACAAATATAAAGGGTATGCCTGCCACACATAGATTTCCATAATGATTAATGCTTACATTAAAGTCCGCATCCCAAACGTTCTCGGCTTTATCGCTCACCGTAATTACAACGGCCTTTTTCTTCTTAAGGTCATGGATAAGATCAGCCTGATAGGAATCCTCTGCAGGGGATACTGCTATAATTACCAGTGTTTTGTCATTTACCAGAACCATAGGCCCATGTCTTACATCAGTAATATGATAATAATTTGAACTTAACTGGCAGATTTCATTAAAAGCAAGTGCGCCCTCCTCCGCGATGCCTTCAAGCTCCGCATCCGCAAGCATTACCACTTTATTCCACAAACTTTTTTGAGCTATTTCTTTTAAGATACCGGTGTAACTCTGTATATACTTTTCTCCATTTGCAATGGCTAACGATATGTCGTCAAATAACGAATTGTCATTGGAAATAATGCCGATTAGAATTAAATCCGCCATGTACAGGTTTGTAACTGTTCTTGTCTGGCATACACTCTCATCAAAGGCCCATGGCATTTCCAGGTTCAAATCGGCAAGTCCGGATATCGAGGAATTTTCGCTTGTACATATAGATATGCAGGATGTTTGAAGCTTTTCTTTTACAAGTTTGATAGAATTGACAACTTCACTAGTATTGCCCGATCTGGATGATGTAACCAGTAAAGTATCCTTCAATATTCCCTTATACATATCGAAGTTTACCATTAAATCTCCGGCAGCTATAGCATTTGCTGGCTTACCAACCCTCATTCTTGCAGATATGGCTGCTGATTTGGAAATACTGTAGCTTGACCCACACCCTATAAATGTTACACTTTTGAAATCAATTTCTTCTACAAATTTTTCAATTTCTTCTCTTTTCGCCATCATGTAGTCATATGTTTTCTTTAAGGCTTCATATTGGCTAAATATTTCTTTTTCCGTTTTATACATTTCATCAATCCCCCGTCTAATATATTTTGGTGAAATTACTCCCGTATATATGCCAGCATTTGTTCAAGTCCTGGTTGCCCTTTGACTCCCCCTGTTATCCTGGTATTAAGACTCCCGCATATGCATCCTATTTTTGCGCACATCTCAAGGCTGAGACCTTTTAACATGCCGTAAATAAAGCCTGCATCGAAACTGTCGCCCGCGCCTACAGCATCCGCAATCTCAACTTCCAGTGCCCTGGCAAAGTATTTATTACCTTGGGAGTATATCTCTGCTCCTTCTTTCCCTTTTTTTAATGCTATAATGGGCACTATGCCTTTTAACTTGTCAATAGCGTTTTCAATGCTACTCTTTCCTGTAATTGCCATAATTTCATTCTCATTGGGGAAAAATACATCTATATAAGGCAGAACATTCCATATTCCGCTATCCCATTTCTCTTCAGGATCCCAGTTTATATCCAAGCTGATTGTGGCTCCATATTCTTTAAGCTTTTTCAATATTTCCGGATAGTAAGGTTGAATTTTTTTCATGAGAAAATAACTTCCTATATGGAGATGCCTTGCAGATCTTAAAAGCCCCTCTGCAATATCGCTGCGTTCTATACCGTCTATCGTTCCGTTGTAAGTCAGTATGGCACGGTCACTCTTGTTATTTAGCGCTACGGAGACTCCTGTTTTATACTGTCCATCTATTCTGACATAATCCGTATGTACTCCTGACTCCTTTAAAATCTTGTAAATCAAACTGCCAAACTGATCATCGCCGATTGTACCCACCACCGACGTATTAAGTCCCAGCTTTGCCGCCTGGCAGGCGAATATGCTACAGGAGCCTCCCATTTCAAGAGAATAATCCCTAACAAGCTTTTCCCTTTGTCCAAATTCAGGTATAGCACCTGCACAGTCTACAATCAAGTCTACACATAAGTCTCCAAAAGTAAGCACATCAATCTGCTTCTTCATCAATTCACCCTTTTTGAAATTATATTACTATCTCTCTGAGATTATTAGTATTTCACTTTGTTACCTGACACCTGAAGATATGCGGCAATCATACAATATTCACTTCTGCTATTTGAAAAATTCGTACTCAATCATGGCGCACAGAGCATGATAGATAGGAAGATGATATTCCTGCACTTCCGGAGTAATTTTTGAAGGGACGCAAATGATACAGTCACATACACCTTTCATCATGCCTCCGTCTTCTCCCGTAAGCCCTATACTTCCAACACCAAATGCCTTCGCAACCTTCATCGCATGAATCACATTTTTTGAATTGCCTGATGTACTTAGTCCTATCAAAACATCTCCTGTTTTGGCATAGCCGTATACCTGCTGGGCGAATACCATATCTGCGGCTACATCATTGATGTAGGCTGTAGATATGGCAGACTGGCTAACCAGAGAAATTGCAGGTAAAGTGCCCTGCAAATTACCTGCCAGATATTCGTAATCCTCTGGAAATAATATTTTAATCTTTTTAGTATCTCCACTGCAAATTTTACGCTTTAGTAAAAATCCTTTCATCAGTTCTCCTACGATATGCTCTGAATCAGCAGCACTTCCGCCGTTTCCACATATGAGAAGCTTCCCGCCGTTTTCATAACAACGTTTCATCATTGAAAATGCTTTTTCAATGGAATTTTTGCATGTACACAAGTCAGGATTTCTTATGAACATATCATCCAATATATCTATAACACCTGTTTTCACTTCGTTGTCTTTCCTTCCTCAATAAATTTTGCCTTGTCCTTTTGTTTATAATTGCTTACCTTCTCGTTATATTGTTATGCATTTTGAAATATCTGCATATGTCTGTCTATTATTTCATCCGGACTTGCCGTACCTGTAATACCGATTTTTTTAATGGTAACATCCGCCGCTATATTCGCAAAGGAAGCCGCCTCCCTGGGTTCTGCTCCTGCAACAAGCGCACATGCAAATGCCGAAAGAAATGTGTCCCCGGCTCCGCAAATATCAATTGGAGGCACTACCTCACGTGACGGAATATATACTGACATTTGTGAATCAGTGTACAAGCTTCCTTTGGATCCCAATGTCATACATACCTTTGATTTGTTTTGTACCGCCAGAGTCTGCGTCACCCTGACATACTGTTCAAAATCAGCCTTTGCATTGCCATAATCCTTTTGCACAGCTCTCAAACCCTCAACCTCATTCGGCTTTAATATCACTCCGCTGTAAAGAGCTATCCTGTCACGGCTGTCTATCACTACCTTTAGCCCTTGTTTGGCATAAGAGATGATTTTTTCTCTTATCACTGGAGTGATGCATCCGAAAGTGAGTTGATCCGAAACGCATAAAATGTCAATTTTTTTAACACACTCTTCCAGTTGCTGTACTAACTCATCTTCGTCCTGCTGCGGTAAATTTTCGTAGTTACTAAAATCTATTCGCGGGTCTTCATATTCCACATTTGATATACCTTTTCTAAGCGGTTTGCAGTATGCATTTGTAACCGCTCTTTCACTTATCACAATGCCATCCGTATCAATTCCTGACTCCCTGAGTTTGCAGATAAGGGAATCCCCTCTCCAATCCCTGCCTGCAACTCCCAGGACTTTTATGCTTTTAGGCCTCAATGCAGCAATATTGGCCGCAGCATTCCCCCCCGCCCCAGGGGACATCCATTCCTCGACGACAGGCATCGGAAAATGCGGAGTTTCCCTTGAAAGCTCACTTTTTGTCATATCTGCTCTCCAATAGACGTCCAGACTGATGTCTCCAATGAGAGCCACTCTTGCCTTTCTTATCCTGTCCAAAATGTCATAAAGCCTTTTCAGGCTTATCCCATTGAATACTTCCATATCATCAACCAATGCCTTTCTTTGCTTCAGGTAGTTTGCTTATGAGGCTATTATACAGATTGGGTATTGTCTCTTTATGGTCACCGCAGAAATGCCAGCCTTTACCTCCTGTACTTGTCGGCCTGTTCACAATATTTTTTCTCGGCCTGTAATAGTATTGAGGGTTACTGTATCCTATCTTACTGCGGTAATCTCCAAGATCAATCAAGTCGAAATTAGCAGTAGTAATGTTGAATGTCGGATACCCTAGATTTCTGGAAATCGACAGGGCTTTAAGGAAAACCTCCGGTCCTATGACCCCGGAGCCGAAATTCAGGAACACTCCGCCATCAAGCCTTGATACCGAATAGCACATCTTATGAAAGTCAATTCCGCTTGTAGCCCCAATAGCAGCAAAATCAGCAACAGGATGCTGGTGGATGATATCTGTACCAAGTGCAATGTGGTATGTAGCGGGCACTCCATTCTTATACGCCTGGTAAAGTACACATGCACCTTTATATGGAAATCTTTCCGGATTTTCATCTATGTATACTGCAAGGCTTTCACCATAACCAATCCCCTTTTGGGCTCCCGCCTGTAAAGCTTCATTCATCCAACGGCCCGTTTCCTCCCACATACCGAAGGAACCGTCTTCGATTGCAGTAGGGACATCCTCGGAGGTTCCTCCATTGAACGCTAATTCAAAATCATGGATGCTTCCGGCGCCGTTACTCGAAATATGGGTTATCAGTCCTCTTTGCACAAGCTCTATTATATATCTGGATAAGCCATTCTTAATAACATGGGCGCCCATGGACCAGATAACAGGTCTTCCGGCTTTTCTAGCTTGAACTATCCGGTCGATCAGTTCGTCAAAATCGCTGTTTCCCCATTCTGGTATACGATCCGAACCGGGCTTCGCCAGGTTCTCGATGGTAACGAGGTTCGTCCTCTCCCTGACTGGATAAGTCTTTATGTTGGAAAAATTCAGTTGCCCGGCTATCCTTACATTTTTATCTTCCATATCACTCATCTCCTGACTTCAAAATTCCATATACGAAGAATTTAAATACCCAGCCATTTCGATATTCCCTTCAAATCCCCAAAGTCACCAATGATTGCATGTGCTCCTGCTTTCACAAGTCTTGCACGTTTTATAGGGTTTACTCCGCAAAGCTTGTCTTCATCACTTGCCACTCCCAGTGTTATTGCTCCCACTTCTCTTCCAAGGGCCGTCTCAACCTTGCCGTCGCCTATGACTACAACCTCAGGGCCTTCAAGCTTGTTTACTTCTACAAGCCTCCTCAGTACAGCTTCCTTCGAGCAATCAGCTTTACCAGGAGGAGCCCCTGCAATATCCTTGAAATATTTCTTTAAGCCCAACACATCTGCTTCTTCAATTACATCCGCTTGGTCAGTACCGCTTGCTATATAAATATCAATTCCACTATTGCAAAGATATTTGATAAATTCTTCGCTGCCTTTTATTAAAAAATTTTTAGTAGGGCTTTGACCAGAGGTAATACTTTCTTTTCTCTTCTGAACAGGCTCCATCAACCTCTTATTATATTCTGCCTTGTACCACCATGGATCATCGATTGTCACCGGATTTCTCCCATGACTTTTTACTGCTCCCGCCAGCCATTTCATCTGGTAGTAAGTCTGTATTCCCGTCGATTGGTCTATGTATTCTCTTACTTCCTTTACAAGTTCATCATCAATCTGAGTTGTTCCAACGATCATCTCCAGCATCAAAGGCTCCATAATCTGTTCCCATCCATGCCTTAACGCAGAAATCGTCCCATCAAAATCAAACAGTGCTGCCTTTAGCTTAAGTCCTTTTCTTTCAGGATTTGATATAATCTCCATTGAGAACCTTCTTCACATATTATATTTGTTAACCGGCCCAGCTATATCGTACAAAAATTCCTTGTCAGCTCAAAGAGCTGCCTTATTTCCAACTTATTTGTCTCTGTGAAATCGTTATAGTCTTTTACACGGCTGTAACAGTTTATATTCAACCCGCATAGGCTCTGGTGATACTTGGCGTTAATAGGATAAACCTGCCTCTCAATCAACGATGCAACACTCAGAAAATTACTCACTCTCTTCGCTTCTTCAGGTTTCTCTGACCAATTCCTCATCAGCCAGACATAAATCTCAGGATGAAAATTTGCCATTACACCACTATAGCCTGCAACACCTAGTTTTAAAGTTTCATAGAGTGTAGCACTATTTGCATTGTACAGCTTCATTTTGCTGCCACTGATAACTTTCAGCTTCTCTCGTATGCTTTCAACATCACAACTGGTATCTTTTAGAAAATAAAATCTTTCCGTATCTGCACACCATTTTAACAATTCCGGAGAAAACCGCCTTTTATATGGATAAGGGCACTCATAAAACCCTAAAGGAATACTTGGTGGCAACTGATTTAATACTCTCTCAAGATTTTCTTTTAACATGTCATCTGATTCATCAGGCTTTACAAGACGATTCAAAATCAAAACAACTGCATCAACGCCCGTTTCTGCCATCAGATTTAATTCCCTGACCTGTTCATCAAAGCCTTCCGAAACGTGTCCCGATGCTATGACAGGCACTCTTCCGTAAGCTTGCTTTTTCACAAAAGATGCAAGTTTTATCCTTTCTTCAAGACTTAGTAAAAACATCTCACTGGATTGGCATACTGCAAAAAGACCGTCTACTTCATTTTTTATATACCATTCAATCATATTCTCCAAAGCATTATAATCCACTTCGTTTTTTTCTGTAAATGGAGTTATCATAGTAGGCCATACTCCATTCGAAAATTTATTCTGCATATAAACCACCCTTCAGCCGAACAACGCCGGTAAAATATATTTAATTTAGATGTTTTAATTTAAATGTTTTAATTTCATAAGGTTTTATCTGAAATACAATTTCATTACCGCAGAAGGTTACCGGCTGAAGCTCATTTTCTAAAAGGTCACATTCAAAAACTTTCTGCAGTTCCTTGTAATAAGTTAGTTTAACATCACTTTTTCTGTTGTAGCACTCGTACATCCTCACGATTGTATCCCCATCATCCTCAGCTTTTTTGACTACCTCGATTATTACATTCTCGCTGTCGACAGCTGCTATGGATAGGCTCATCGGAAGAACACCCGCATGTTCGGCTTCCACACTTGCGTAAAATGGTACATTTAAATTATATGCTGCCTGCACCGTCTTGCCTTGCCTCCATCCGCCCTGGTGAGGGTACAGAGAATATGTAAAGAAGTGCTCCTCCCTATCGGCCTTTTTGTATGGCTCTATCCCTGACTTTATCAATGTCAGGCGCATATTTCCGTCTTTAATGTCATGCCCATACTTACAATCATTTAAAAGACTTACTCCATAATCATCCTCTGAGAGATCAGCCCATTTATGTGCACATACTTCAAAAGCCGCTATATCCCATGAAGTATTCGCATGTGCAGACCTTTCAATATTGCCGTACTGAATGTCATAAGCAGCCTTAACAGCATGAATGTCCACAGGGAATTCAGCCTTTAAAAGCACCTGGTCTTCTTTCCAGTCGATGTAAGTATCAAAGTCTATCCTGGGGATATCAGCGTAAATATAAACATTCTGTACAATGTCAGAATCAAGGAATCGTTTGCATATTCTAAGACATCCTCTCACGGGTCCACATTCAACAACATCTATACTTTTGACATCACTTACAATCCACATTTTTTCAGTGTAATAGATATCAATATTCCAGTTGTCCCCCGACATGGGTTTATCTTCATAAGCCTTAAGAACATTTCCATTTTTCCCTTTTTTCAATACCTCACGTTTGCTCCGCTTGTCATATATTCTCGAAATGCTGCCATCATGCCCCATTTCAATTCTAAAAAATTTATTTTCGAGCTTACTTTCATTTATTTCAAGTACGTTTCGATATTCTTCTTTAGCATCCCGAAGCATAAAGCTTTTGTAACCTTTAGCGGGTACTCTCTGTGCGAAAAATAGTGCTTTCCTCTTTCCCTCTTTATGGAAAACCTGAACTGGAACGGCCATTTCAGAATCCTGATCGTAAATTCCCGGGCTTTCTATTTCATCAGGCACTTCAAATTCCGCTAAATCACTCCGTTCAAACCCAAGAGTATTGAAAACCACTACTGAAGCCTCTTTCAATTCAACATTGCCGCATACCCTTTTAACCGCTGCTCTCATCATATCCTTGCCTGCTGCAATGACTGCTTCATATTGTTCTCTAGACTCATCATAGACTTCTTTAATTGAAGAACCCGGGAGTATATCATGAAACTGATTCAGTAGAATGGTTTCCCATCCATTGTTGATTCTCTTCTGCGGATACTCAAGTCCAAGGCCATTAGCAAGTGATGATAAAAGTTCTGCATCCTGATAAAGGAATTCACTTTTCCGATTATAGCGCTTGTTTCTTCCCATGGAAGTGTAAGTACCCCGGTGAAACTCAAGGTAAAGCTCACCCACCCACTTTGGAAGCACACTCCCTTCTTCAAGTCTGGAATCAATTCCTTTAAAGAAGTCAATGGCCTTTCCCATTACAACAGTTGGGCAGCCCGGAATGCCTTTGGACATCCTTCTGGCGTTCTCAAGCATCTCTGCTGTCGCTCCACCTCCTCCATCGCCATAACCGTACGCTATCAGAATTTCCTTATCCAGGTCCTTTTGCTTATACCTTTCCCATCCTCCCATCACTGCATGAGGCTCAAGGATTCCATTATATGTAGTGAAGAAGGAATCTTTCTTCATGTCGCGGCTGGGTGTTGTTATAAAATGTGTAAGCACCTCCGAGTCGTCAATACCTCTCCACATAAAAGTATCATTAGGAATTTGATTAAACTGGTTCCAGTTGATTTTTGTTGTCATAAAATACTTGATACCAGATTTCTTCATTATCTGTGGCAGTGAAGCACTATATCCGAAAACATCCGGAAGCCACAAAATAAGGTTTTCAACCCCAAATTCCTCCTTAAAGAACCTGGTTCCGAAAAGTATCTGCCGGACTAACGCCTCTCCGGATGCGAGATTACAGTCTGCCTCCACCCACATTGCTCCATCTGCTTCCCACCTCCCGGAAGTAATCATCTCTTTTACTCTTGCATAAATTTCCGGGTGGTCCTCCTTCAAATATTTATACAACTGTGGCTGACTCGACATGAATATATATTCCGGATATTCTTCCATCAGCTTCAAAACTGTAGAAAAACTTCTTGCGACCTTTTCTCTTGTCTGCCCAAGAGTCCACAGCCATGCAACATCAATATGCGTATGGCCCACACAGGTAGCTGTTGCTTTCCCTCGCCCACATAATTGCTCATAAAAATTTGTTAACATGAAATCATTTGCTTTTTCCACAGAATTGTAAAAACTTTCTGAAAAAGGCTTTCTCAGATCAATTATATTTACAGCTTCATTCAATACCTTAAGGATATCCATCCTGTCAATATTGTTATCAGGAAGCTGCTCTGCCGCGGCAAGAGGTACTTGTATATTATAGTAAAGTTCCTTTATCCTTTCATCGAATAACACGGCCTCAAGGTTCAGGGAATGCTTATTCTCAACCATGCCGCTGTATGCATGGAGATCTATTCTCAGCAAGTCTCCCGGTATAGCCTCATAACTTAGAAGAGATACACAGTGGTTAACATCAAGCCCTTGTACAAGAATACTGTTGATGTACAACATAAACTGCGGATTAGTCGCATCCCATCCTTTACTTCCGGTGGATACACGAAGTGCCATCGCTTTGTTTTCGAATTGCTTTGGGACTATAAAATCTGCTTTAAACCACGAGTGGCTATCAAATCCTCCCCACGTTGCTTCATTCTTAAACTCCCTCCACTGTGACCGTCCATTATCAGCTTCTTCAGGACTCCTGAAATTACCTTCCTTTATATAACACGTTTCAATTTTTATAGCATCTCTGTAAATATATTCTTTTAATTCCTCACATATCTTCCCAATTCTTTCAAATATAAAATACATATTTCCTCCTGATTTCAAATCATAAATGATATTATTTCAGACATACTCCTGAACCTGTCATATGTTAAAGCTGAAGCAATTCCCTTTCTTTTGCCATTTACCGGGTTTCAATTCCTTCAAATATGACAGGTATGAATCCAGTTTCAATACAGGATCATTATCCTTTTCCAGCATGTCCGTCATTTTTTCTGCCAGGATCGTTTTTTCTTTCAGATATTGGGGATCACTTGCCAGATTTTGAATTTCATATGGATCTTTTTCAATATCATAGAATTCCTCATAAGGACGAGGAGCACCATATCTTTCCTCTATAAGCTTCATCCCTACTTTTTTTGCATATTCGGGAGGTACAGGAATAGGCCAGTCGGGGCAATAATTCCGTATATACTTGTATTTAGCAGTTCGGATTGCCCTGACAGGATCGTCCCAAGCTTCCCAGGAACGCTCCGCAAATATAAATTCTCTTGGTATATAGTCTATTCCCAATAGAGCTGGAGCAAAACTTTCTCCCTGTATTCTGCCGGGTATTGGAATATCCAGCAAATCCATAATTGTAGGAAATATATCCATGTGGCTGTGAAGATTGCAATCTCTTTTATTTTTCGGTACAAAATCCGGTCCCCACCATATTGAAGCGGCCTGGATGCCTGCATCATACAATGTCATTTTCGCACGCGGTAAATCAACTCCATGGTCTGTTGTTAAAATGACAAGCGCATTGCTTGTTAATCCAAGCGATCGCACGCAATCCAATATTTGTCCTACCGCTTTATCTGCCGTCCCTATCCGCTTCTCCAATATGGCTATATCCTTTAATGACTCATATGTATCAGGAAGAGAGGGAAGTATTTTAGGAATCATTGTATGTTCAATCGTATACTCATCAACAAATACTTCATTAGGCCTATGTACATCGGAAAATTCTATACAACAATAAAATGGACGGGATGAAATATCATTATTTAAAAAATCACAGACTTTCTCTGCAATTTGCATCGAATTACAAGACTCCTCCCATGTATTTTGATAGCCAAGTAAATTCTTTGCAATCGCATCCATGTCCATATCTGTTTCTAATGAAAAAAATTCCCCTTCTTCGCGAAACCCAAATCGATATGTGGCGTAACCCGCCTCACATAAGACTTTCGGAAGTGTAACCTCATTCTCGTTAAACCTCCATAATTCCTGCGCATGAGGATATCTTCCGGTTAAAATACTACACCGGCTGGGTACGCACACCGGTCCGGTGGAAAAGTGATTTTCAAATAGCATCCCTTCACTCGCCATCCGGTCAATACACGGCGAGTTGACTGAACCCGCTCCATAGCATGATAAATGCCTGCCCAGATCGTGCCATATTATTTGAATAATATTCAAGCGTTTACTAATCATTATGATTACCTCCAAAAGATATTGCATGAAACGGATAAAGGTTATGCTTTTATTCCAGTTAAGGCTATACCCGAAATAAAGTACTTCTGTCCAAAAATATACATAACGACCATTGGCAGTATTGCCATTACACTTGCAGCCATCAGCAAATTATAATCCGTTACATATTGACCGCATAATGTTGCAATTCCGACAGGCAAAACCCTCATGCTATCTTTGCTTGTTACAATTAGCGGCCATAAAAGATCATTCCACGCCCACAATACTGTAAAAATTGTAAAGGCAATCAAAGCATTGGAACAAAGCGGCAGCATAATTTTCCAGTATGTGCGAAAATAGGAACATCCATCTATCTTTGCTGAGTCTTCCAGTTCCTTCGGCAATGTCAGGAAAAATTGCCTAAGAAAAAATGTACCATATGCACTGGGAAGATTTGGTATAATGAGAGCTAAATATGTATTCAGCCACTTAAACCCAACCATAAGAAGATATTGTGGAATGATAATCATCTGCGAAGGAATCATAAGTACACATAACAATAAGAAAAATATTTTATTACGTCCTGGAAAATTTAATCTTGCAAACGAGTATGCTGCCAGTGAACAGATAAAAACCTGCCCCAGTGTTATAGATAAAGTGATAAATATCGTGTTAAGATAATACTTACCAAAGCTTAGCTTGTCCAAAACCTCAAAATAATTATCAAAATTAAATTTTGAAGGTAACCATATCATAGGAATATGGTTTGTTTCTACCAGTGTTTTAAATGAAGTCAGAATCATCCATAAAAAAGGAATAACCATTACTACTGAACCCATAATAAGTATGATTTGTTTTAAAAAAATACTGACATCTATTTTTTTCGTAGTATTCATCGTCTTTGTGCCCTCATTTCCTCACTCATAGAAAACCCATTTCTTTTGGAGAATAAATTGAAGTCCTGTTACCATCATGATTAAAGCAAACAGCACTACCGCCTGAGTAGAGGCATACCCCATCTTTAAGAAAATAAATCCATTTTGGTATATACCGACAACCATTGTCCTTATAGCTTCTGATATGGGTCCCTGTAATTCTTTACCGCCTCCGGCAAACACAAAGATGATGTCAAAGGACTTAAATGCTCCCATTAAAGATACTGTTAGAACAAAAAATATGGACGGTGTCACTAGAGGTAACGTAATTCTTGAGAACTTAATCCATGGAGACGCTCCATCAATATCTGATGCCTCATAAAGAGTTTGGGAAATATTTTGCATGCCTGCAAGCAAAATGATCATATTATATCCGATGCCTGACCATATGCTTACTATGATCACTGCAATCATAATATAGCTGGTATCCGTCAGCCATGCAGGTTGGGGTAAATGAAGAAACCCCAGCAATTTATTCACGAGACCTAACCTTGAATTGAACATCCATTTCCAAACTAATGCTATAGCAGATGCCATTGTAACATTCGGAAGAAAATATAATACCCTGTAAAATGAAGTTCCTATCATTTTTTTATTTAAAGCATTTGCCAGCAGAATTGACAAAATAATTGAAATCGGAACTGTACCGAATGCAAAATACAACGTATTTACAAATTCGCCCAAAGAACGCTTGTCAGAAAAAAAATCCATGTAGTTCTTGAGCCCAATAAAAACAGGAGATGTCAAGCTGTTCCATTTTGTGAGTGACATGTAAAAAGAAAATATTATAGGAAGAATCGAAAAAACCAGCAACCCTAATACAATCGGTGTAATAAATAAATAACCCCAGAACCATTCCTTTTTTTTCGAAAGTTTTTTAGTGAAATTGCTTAAAGGATTTTTTTTAGCGTTTTCTATTGCAACCATCTGCCCACCTCCTTGTAATTCGTTATAGTATGAATTTTCAGCAGCTTAAACCAGGTATCCGGGGCTTACACATTTTCTGCAAGCCCCGGAATACCTGCATCTTTTCTTCAGACAGCTATTTTACAAGCTCTGCATTCATATTCTTCTCTGCATCTGCGAGTGCTGTAGCTACATCCTTCTTATCAAACCATATGTTTACCAGCTCTGAGGATAAAGCTGACTCAACCGGATCAGGATTCTTATACGCAAATGGATACGATATTGAATAAGAAGCTGCATCAATAAAGGTTTTTACATTCATTGTCGGGTATGCATCAATAAATTTGCTTTCTGCGCCGGAATAGGAAGGTATTACTGTTCCCGCCTGTATTTCTCCGGCTTTCTGCGAAGCAAGATATTTCAAAAACTTCCATGCTTCTTCAGGATGTTCGGTTTTAGCTGCTGCCGCGAAAGCAACTCCATGTATTACAACCGCTTGTTTTTGCTTTTTAGGCATAGACACAACATCCACCTTATCTCCGAGCACTTCATAATAATGGCTTGTCATCCACGAGCCATCCGGTATCATTGCTGCCATTTCCGAATCAAACATATTGGCTGAA
>WSSedL1CaDRAFT_10001000_pt1 | contig 18003 bp, 14 predicted proteins | sample WetSurSL1Cattail_FD_9464 | JGI IMG/M metagenome (IMG submission 9464)
GAGGTATTTTATGATTCTATTGGTAATTTTGAAAGTTGTATTTATTATAAATTTGATGAGAATAATAATAAAATAGAAGAGAAAAGGTATTTGCCAAATAATAAATTAAATTATGCTTTTGAATTTTTCTATTTAGACAATAAAATCTTAAAAGAAAATTATGGTTGGTATAGTCTTGAATATATTTATGATAAAGATAAGAATTTGAAAAAGAAAATTAAATATGAGCATGAAAAATTGTATGAAATTCATGAGTTCACATATGACTTAAAAAATCAATGTTTAAAAAAAATGACAATTAATTTTAAAGGCGATACTATTTGGGTTCAAACCAATATTTATAATGATTTAGGTTATATAACTACTAGTTGTTCTCAGGAAAAAAAATTATCTGTGTACAAAGACGTTTATAAATATGATGAATTTGGTAATTGGATTGAAAAGATTAGTTACTCTAATGAAAGGCCTTATGGTTTAACTAAAAGATTAATAGAATATTATTAACGTTGCCCACATTATATGTAAAATAAAACATTGCCGGTGCATCTTGTCTTTCCTCCCGCACAAAGTGGTATTGTCCATTTTACCTTCTGTCAAATCCGTCCCAGTAAAGTAAAAACTCCTGGAAATTTATACAACCATTCCAATTCAACAATATAGCGGTTTAAAGCGTTGATATTGGAAATATTTGATTAAGTTTAGCTATGGATATTGAGCAGAAAACATCGAAAATCAATAAGAAAGGTCTTAAAAATATACTCAAATTGTACAGGTTTCTGAAACCTTATCGTTTTAAATTTGGGGTAGGACTTTCATTTCTTTTAATTTCCAATGTTGCAGCCTTGTTTTTTCCAAAACTTCTGGGTAAAATGGTCGATTTGGGGAATCAGGGAAAAATGACTTCAGACATTACACGGGTGGGAGTATTACTTGTTATCCTTTTACTAATACAGGCTTGCTTCGGTTTTTTTCGTACGAGACTATTTGTGGAAGTAACCGAAAAAACGCTTGCTTCCATAAGACAGAATGCATACAACCATCTAATAAAACTCCCTTTAAGTTTTTTTGCCCAACGTCGGGTGGGTGAATTAAACAGTCGGATTTCAGCTGATATTTCCTTGTTGCAGGAAACTCTCACATCTACGTTGGCCGATTTCCTTTCGCAGCTCATTTTATTGAGTGGTGGGATTACGTTCCTTTTCTATAGTTCATTTCAACTCACGCTTTTTATGTTAGCTATTTTGCCCGGGGTTGCTTTTATCCGCGTACTTCTTCGGTAGATCAATCCGGAAATACTCCAAAAAAGCACAGAGCCAGGTTGCGGAATCGAACACGGTTGTGGAAGAAACGCTGCAAGGCATCCAGAATGTGAAAGCTTTTGCCAATGAACTTTTCGAAATGAACCGCTACCGGACAATTACGAATGAAGTTGCGAAAACCGGAATAAAGGGAGGGAAATTCCAGGCTTATACATCATTTATTGTTGTTGCTCTTTTCATGTCAATTGGCGCTGTAATATGGCGAGGGGCGATCATGATTGCAGATCATAAACTCGCAGCCGGTCAATTGTTCTCCTTCGTTCTCTATTCGGGCTTTATTGCGGGAAATATTGTTGGAATGGCAAGCGTTTACACACGGTTACAAAAGACCATAGGGGCGGCAGAAAATTTACTCGAATTATTGGATGAGACTCCGGAGGAAATAGATGTTAATTTTATGTTGAAACCGGAATATAAACTTAAGGGGAAAATAGAATTTAAAGAAGTTTCTTTTGAATATCCCTCACGAAAGGACATCCGTGTACTTCACCATATATCATTTGTTATTGAACTCGGTCAAAAGGTAGCTTTGGTAGGGCCTAGCGGTGCTGGAAAATCTACCATGGTATCCTTACTGATGAGGTTTTATGAACCAACCAGCGGGTCTGTTAATTTCGACGAAAGGGACAGCCATGCATTTCCGCTTTCCGCATTACGATCACAAATGGCGATTGTGCCGCAGGACGTCTTCCTTTTTGGCGGAACCATACGCGAAAATATCGCTTATGGTAAACCTACAGCCTCCGAAAACGAAATAATTGAAGCTGCAAAACAAGCCAATGCATGGGAGTTCATTAAAGATTTCCCTGAAGTTTTAGGTACTGTGGTTGGTGAACGAGGCGTACAACTGTCCGGAGGTCAACGTCAGCGAATTGCTATAGCCAGGGCGGTTCTGAAAGACCCGAAAATATTGTTGTTGGATGAAGCAACTTCGTCACTTGACTCAGAGTCCGAACGTCTAGTGCAGGAAGCGCTTGAAAAACTGATGCAATGTCGAACCTCGGTAGTTATTGCGCATAGATTATCCACCATCCGGAATGCGGATAAGATTTTAGTAATCAACGACGGGAAAATTGTTGAGCAGGGAACACATAAAGAACTTATCGCCAATGCGGAAGGTCTTTACAAAAGTTTAAACGAACTGCAACTAGCTATATAAACGCTCGTGCATATTATTGTTAAACTAGGGAACGAAACCCTTTTGGCGGTTTTAAAACCATACTGGGTTAAGGAATATTACGAATATCCGGAATTTGTTAAAGATGAACAGTGCTTTATCCTTATAATACCCAATACCCAGGAAGATGTCCAAGAAGAATTTCATATATAATACCTGAACACCTTCCTTGGTGCAATACAGTCTAACAAGATTCCAACACTATTCTTTTACACAACGGACTCCACAATTAGCATCTTGGATGTCTGTACTTGACAAACTGGTTCCCATCCACCAACCCCATGAGTTGTTGGGAGTCAATACTTGAGGAGCCCACCAGACAGCAGTTGTTCCGAGTAAGATAGGTGTTAAATTAATTACGTATCCATTCGGAATAGCTGTAAATCCTGTTTCGTTCGTAGCTGTATTAGGACTTGGCCAATGGGCTGTGCCACTTTCTTTAAGCTTACCGGAATTATAGCCTACGAAAGTTGCCAAAATGTGCCAGTCATCATCGGTAGCCACACGCCAACCAACGGGAGCTATTTTTCGCGAATCTCTTACAACAGTCCATCCATATAGTCTTCCATAAATGGCTGAATTACTCGGATCATCATTATAGTCAAAGTATTGAGAAAAGTAGGCATATCCATGATAATAAGGATCATATGGAAATAAAAAACCTCTGGTAATGGCATCACCATTGCGATAATGGGTTACTTTTAGGTTTTCGACCATCCAGCATTGTGTTCCAATTTTTACTGTTCTGTAAACATTGCCATCTATATCCGAAACAGTGCAATTACAATTCCTTTCGAGTTCAACCAACAATGGCAAATGATTTCTTTCACAATTGAACAAATTTAATGAATCTATTGTAAAAGTATGATTATATGTAACATACCCATCTTTTTCGAGGGTTAAAGTATAATTATTTGAATTGAGACTGTCCTTAACTGTAATTATGTTATTAACAATAGAGTCCAATATTTGAACATAAGTGTATGAGCCGTTTGATATTGTAAGTTTAGCTGAAAGCAGATCATTAGACTCCTTGTCAGCAACAGTTATCAGGAAATTGATGACAGATACTTCGGATATTGGAAAATTTACCAATCCGAAATCTCCTGGTGATTTGTTTTCGGTGCTTAGTACTTCCACATTTACTGGTGTACTTATGCCCTTTGTGATGTTAAAAGGGAGGGATAAAGGATGGGTAACATTTTGAGCCTCTTGTGAACCGGCCATTGGTGCTGCAAAGATTGTGTTACCTGTCGAATCCAGCAATAAAAATTCTGTTAAGCTGTAGTTTCCGGTTTTAAGGATTAGTTTCTGGCTAATGAAAAAGTCATTCATTTTATAAATTTTCACTTCGGTTGAAGTGTAACTGGTAGCAGTGCCATCATTGTTTTGAATAGTTAATACAATTTTTTTAGCATCGCTTAGGTTGTAATGCAATGCACTTTTAAGACCAGAAGCATTTTTGGAAGAAATGTTAATTGCAAACGACACTGATTGTTCTGCGTTTCCATTGTCTTTTTCTTTTTTACACCTTACGAGAAACATACTCATAAGGATTAGAATAACTGTACCGAAATAGATTGATTTCATAAGTTTAGTTTTTACGGTTAAACTGATTAAATGAAATTAAATAAGGCTAATTGTTGTAATACTATATTTTAGACTGTATTAATTACAATTTGTGCAGGTAGCTTAGCGTTAGCTTCGGATTTTAGCGAAGATATGTGGCTCACGCTAAGGCCTGTAATTTTCCGTTTATCATTCACCTATGCCACGCCGGATTTGTTTATGGCTGGCCTACAGAATAAAATAAATTGTTTCTAAAGACTTTACCTTTAGGCAAACTTTTAAAAACCTAATATTCAAAATAACTGGAGTTTTTGAGGCAAAAGAGCTAATAAATGCCTTTTACCTTAGCTTAATTACTCTTTTAACAAAAAAGAAGAAAAATAGTTTTAATGTTTACAAAAAACCTAATTGCTTATGGATATGTTATAGAATAATATACTCTCCAACGGTACAAACGGAACAGCTTTATTCGTTAGCTACTGATCGGGTTCGCACTTTTTTTGAGATTTCTCCTTATGAGGAAAAGCTTTATTGTTCTTACCAACGAGAACAATGTCTATATTATCTGGTAAATGAAAATGTACCTAACTCAAAAAATTAATAAAAGACTATCATAAATCCGATTACTTTTGACAAAAATTAATAAAAGCAATATTATGTCAAAAGAAGAAACCTTGGAAGAAATGGTGGCTCGCCGTAACAAGCGGATTTTACAACTTTTTACCAAGCATGGGTATAACATTCGTTTGGTTGGTGATGCACAAAAACCAGCTGTGGTTTTGGATGAGATGGTTGTGCTATCATGTTACGTAAGAAATTTTGATATCCATTTCACCAAAGAACCTTTCGGCGATGAGATTGTAAAAAGTTTTAAGCTTACCAGCGATAGTGATGTTTCCAACCTCGAATTACAGGAAGCCATTGAATTAAGTACACATCGGCCGGTATACAAAATCAAACTTACAGGTACTGAACTGTTTCTGGTTGGTTACAACTATCTTAACAGTGAAGACGGGGTTGGCAGGTATCCGGTTTTTGCCAAACATAAACCAAAAGTATACTTCGACCGTGATTACGCTGTTAAATTAGTTGAAAGCCTAAGTAATGAGAAATATTCTATTGAAATAGCTTAGAATTCAGGTATCATAATTATTAACCTATTGAACTGCCTTTAGCGCATCAATATATCCATATCCAAAATTCGCATCACGGTTAGGATATAAACTAGCTGACTCTTTCATTTTCTGGAGAACCTGACTCCTTGACCAGGAGGGATGTACGCCCCACACTAACGCTGCTATGCCAGCTGTAGTTGATGTTGCAACCGAGGAGCCTCCAACATACTTCTGTGTATTGGTGGTATAACCCAAGCAAACAGAATTACGCGAGGTGCCACTTCGTTCCATGATCACTGCAAAATCAATTTTGCTTCCTTTATGGCAAACACTGCAGGCGTTGTATCCGGAAGCATCAGTAATGCCGGTTACTGCAACACATTCAGGCATCCATGCTGGAAAAATAACACCAACCCAGTTGGTAAAAGTGGTTGAAGTACCTCCGGCAGCGATTATTAGTTTATCTTTGGAATAGGCATATTTAATGGCATCCTCAATGACTCCAATTGAAATGATATGACCAATGGACATGGAAATAACTTTCACCTCCGAAAGATTTGCCAAACCGGTTAATGCATTTGCAACACCTTTTTGTTCATGATAATCATCAAGTACCACATCAGATGTGCCTCTGTACGCAATAAGGTTGCAGTTGTATGCGACACCTACAGGTTGGCCATCGTCGTTTCGGGGACTTGCAATAGTTGCACCCATGCATGTTCCATGGCCGCACTTATCGTTAGTGCCATCCGTGGGCGATGAAACCCATGGCCAGAATGAATCAACATAAGTACCATACTTGCTAATGGTGCGTCCTGAGGAATAGCCATCATTAAAGTTCGAACCTAACAAATTTTGAGCGTCCGAAATTCCAGTGTCGATCAATCCAACGGTAATTCCTTGTCCGGTACTATAATTCCAGGCCTGGGTGATATTATGTTTATAGTAGGTCCAGGATACCATGCAATTAGGGGTAATAATAGAATAATCGGCAGCATTAATTGTTTCTGCACTATTATTGCAACCCGATGAGCTCTTTAATTTCTGTTCATAAGCAAAAAAACTGTAACCCGAAGGCTCCATGTACCTGATATTGTTCATGGTGCGCAATTGTTTAATGGTTTCTATGTTACTAACCTTGACATCGATATAATTTAAAATAGGATTGTCATAAATAGTTACATCTTTGTCCGATTTGAGTTTCATTGTCTGATCTTCATTGCTTTTAACTAAGCTAATGATTTGTTCTTTTTGATTTTGCAACTTAGCACTTTTAAGCTCCGAAAAAGGGGCATCCCCATAACCGATGGTTAAAATACTGTCGCCATGCATTACAGCACTCCAGAGCATAAATTCATCGGCATCTGCCCAGGTGAACCTGCCTGTCTTTTCTATAACAAGATGAATCTTCTGATTAATGTCAGTTCCTGACATCGGTTTTAGGGCAGTTTCGGTAGTTTGTTTTGAGCACCCTGCTAAACAAACAAGTACTAAAAATGTAGCAATTCTTGTAATCTTCATAACAGTTGGGTTTTATTAAAAAATATAATATTTCCATCTCTTGCTGCGAACCAAACCTAATTAAATATGATGATTTAAGTGGAACATAGGTATTTTATTAAAACTATACATGGTTTTCTTAAACAATTTAAAGATAATTAAATTTTACTAAAAAATATAAAAGGTTGTTTTTTGGAAATTTGTTGTTCCGATCTAAAACTTATCTACCTGAAAAGAAGTTTTTCCAGTTTATAAATTTAACCATGATCCTTATTTTTGATAAAATTACAAGATTGTACTAATAAAGCTATAACAAATGAAAAATGGCTCAATGCCTTTGATAGACTGACATGCAGGTCAGTTTTATGCATGGGTTTGGTTGTAACATTCTAATTTAATTTGTTTTAATTAAATAATTTTTACTACTTTTATTTTGTAATTTTTAAAAACACTGATTATGAACAAAGCAGAATTAATTGATGCAATTGCAAAAGAAAGTAAACTTTCTAAAAAAGATTCCAAAACAGCCTTAGAAGCTACTATTAAATCTATTCAAAAATCTTTGAAAAAAGGTGACCGAATTTCTTTAGTAGGTTTCGGCTCGTTTAGTGTTGCCAAACGTGCTGCCAGGGTTGGCCGCAATCCCCAAACAGGTAAACCTTTAAAAATTCAAGCTAAGAAAGTTGTGAAGTTTAAAGCAGGTAGCGATTTAGCTGTTTCTGTTGATGGTGGAGCTAAAAAGAAATAATTTATTTTCTAATTAATAATGAAGGCCGCTTTTAGTGGCCTTCATTATTATATGGTAGATTCCTGAAAGAAATTGTTGTTATAAGCACATAGAGCCGGGAAAATTTACGTTTTTTCAATACTTTGTGAATACAATGATGTAATGGTTTTTTTGGTATTTGCATCATTGAAAATCCCTTTCATGGTATCTTTAAAATTTTCTTCCCCATCTACAATTGTGGCCATATTTCTAAATGTTACCGTTAAGGGATAAAGCAATACGCCATGCTGGATTTGAAACAGGGTAAATTTATAGTTGTTTAATTTGGGAGCAACTATCCGAAAATCATGGATACTTTGATCATCCACCCCAGTTGGGTTAGTAATCACTTCACCCTTAATTATTTGTTTGGTACTTTCTGCTAAAAAATTAGCCTGCTCAATCATTAGTGTTTTTGGGCTTACAATATTGATAGGATTAATTTGAGGCCAAAGATTTTCACTCATATTTTTTTGATTAAGGATTGTTTTTTACAATTCGAAACTGCTAAATTAGTACTTAGTATTTATGGTTCCTATCCCTGATCAATTTCTTTTTTTAGTAATCATTTTTCACCAGATGAAATTGCATATTTTGTAATCATCCCTAATTGGCATCATACATGAAAAACATTGTTATTACCGGCGTTTCAACAGGAATAGGATACGGAGCTGCAAAAATATTTATCCAAAGTGGTTATCGTGTTTTTGGGAGTGTTAGAAAACAAGAAGATGCCGAAAGGTTAAAAAAGGAGTTTGGCGACAATTTCATGCCATTAATTTTCGATATTACTGATCACGCTGCCATTGCTAATGCAGCTAATATAGTTAAAGAACAAATTGGCGATTATGGATTATCCGGGTTAATTAACAATGCAGGAGCTACGGAGGGCGCCCCTTTAATGCATACTTCTATTGAAAATTTCAGAAAAAATCTGGAGGTCCTGGTGGTTAGCCAATTGGTGGTAATACAAGAATTCCTTCCGCTTTTGGGCGCCAGAAAGGATTGCCCTTATAAACCAGGGAGAATAATTAACATTACTTCCATTAACGGAAAAATTGCGGCTCCTTTTATGGGAGGTTATGTAGCTTCAAAACATGCTTTTGAAGGACTTTCAAATACATTGCGAATTGAATTGCAGATGTATGGAATCGACGTCATTATTGTGGGGCCTGGGGTGGTAAAAACAGCCATTTGGGGCAAGCAAACAGACGATATTGCAGAAAAATACAGGAATACCGAATATTATCTTCCATGTATAGCTTTCAATAACTTCTTAAAAAAATCTTTACCCAAAACCGGGTTGGAGCTTGATAAATTCAGTGAAAGGCTATTAAAAATCTTCGAGGTAAAACATCCAAGAACGCGCTATGCCATTGTCAGAAAAAAATTCATGAATTGGACTCTTCCAAGGATAATCCCTGCCAGGCTGGCAGATAAGTTTTTTGCAAAACTTATTGGGTTTAAAAAAGGGTGATTATTAAATTTTCGTTTATGTGCCCGATCATTAGGGGTATTTATGTTTAAGTCCTGCAGACATATTTTTTAGTTTAAACCTTCCTTTTAATCCGTTGTGTTATTACCTGGTCGATGGCTATGGGCACCTTTTCTTCGATAACATTACTGGTATCAAGTCCTAATGCTTTTACGTCGTTTATACTCATCCACCGGGTAATTTCATGGAGGTTCATTGTGAAGGTTTCCCATGGTGATAGCTTATAATCTGGAGACATAATCCTATCGAGGTTCACAAACACAAAATCGCCCAGGATATTGTGTTTCGATAATGATTCATATTTGCTGGTAAGGTTAATTTCGCCCGAAATAACCAGGTCTTCCAATACTTCTTTAAAATATAAATTAATGCGTGGGTCAACCTTAAATCCAAGATGAAAATCTATTTTGATAACCACACCAGGCACGATATGATGCACTTTATATTCAAAGGTGTCGGGATTGTTTAACCGGTCGACATGAATAAACCAATAGGTATCAGCCCTCTTTGGGCGTTTATTGATGATAGAAAAAATGATTTTTGATTCGATTTGTTCAATCCTGTTGGCTTTTACGATATAAACTAGGTTGCTTGCATACTTTGGTATAGACTCGTCATTGGACAGTTCTTGTAATAAATCAGTATGATCCATTAGGTTTTCAAAACTGATATATTTATTCTTAATTTTTCGCCCAAAAAACCAACCATACATAACCAGGAAGATTAAAAACCCTGCCATTATAGTAAACCATCCGCCATGACTAAATTTAAACAGATTGGCATATAGAAAGGTGCCTTCAATTGTTAAATAAACAGTAAATATTAGTCCGACTATGAAGATTGATATTTTCTTTTGGTGTAAAAAATTAACCAAAAGAAAGGTAGTCATTATCATTGTAATGGTAATCGATAATCCATAGGCTGCTTCCATTCTCGATGATTGTCCGAAATAAATTACCACAAAACTGCATGCAGCCCAAAGGAACCAATTAATACTGGAAACATAGACCTGTCCCTTCACTGTTGTTGGCTGCGAGACACGTATTTTGGGCCAGAAGTTGAGCGAAATGGCCTCACTCACTAACGTAAATGAACCAGTGATAAGTGCCTGACTGGCAATTATAGCTGCAACTGTAGCAATGATAATACCAGGAAGAAGAAACCAGTCTGGCATTATGGCAAAAAACGGATTAACATTTCTATCGGAAGGATGTGCCTTAAGGTACCAAGCCCCTTGCCCAAAATAGTTCAGTATCAATGACAACTTCACAAATATCCAGGACACACGGATATTTTTTAACCCACAATGCCCCAAATCTGAATAAAGCGCTTCGGCCCCTGTGGTACAAAGAAATACCGCCCCCAAAATAAGGTACCCCTGAGGAAAGGTAGAAAGAAATTTATAAGCGTAGTAAGGGCTGAGAGCTGCGAGTATTGCAGGGCTTTGTACCAAATAATACATACCAAGCACAGCAAGCATGGTAAACCAGATTAACATCATAGGCCCGAAAGAACGGCCAAGAAAATTGGTGCCAAACTGCTGAACAAGGAATAATGCTGCAAGAATACCCAAAACAATAGGAACAACAGGGAGAACAGGATCAATAAGTTTTAACCCTTCTACAGCAGATGTAACAGTGATGGCAGGTGTAATAATTCCATCGGCAAGCAGTGTACTACCACCAATCATTGTCAGTAATATTACAAAAGTCCTTTTCTTTTTTAAAAGTGCATACAGCGCAAATATTCCACCTTCACCATGGTTATCAGCTCTAAGGGTTAGAAGAATGTATTTTACTGTAGTTTGGAGAGTCAGCGTCCAGAAGATGCAGGATAAAGCACCATAAATCATCAGCGTCTTATCCCCTACTGCATTCGCAGTGATCGCTTTCATCACATACAGAGGACTTGTCCCCAAATCTCCGTAGACGATTCCTAAAGTTACAATTACGCCCCACAGTGTCAGCTTCCGAATTGAAGCATGTCTTCCATTTTTACCCATATTTATATTACAAAAAAACGGACAAATATAAACGAAAATGCGTTACCTTAATTGTTGTTGGTCAAAATTATGGTGAAGACTTCACTTATTTATGATCGAGTTAAAAAACTGATTATTATTATCTTAATAAGTTTCCGTAGATTGTTTCCAAATAGCTTGTAATGAGAATTTTAAACCTGAAGAACTTTTACTATTGAGGTTTATTGTTTGTAGAACAGTTGTTTGCAAACACTTTTTTGGCTAAGCATCTGCTTCATTTGTGCTCCTTTTATTTCTGCAATACCATTTTTGATTGTATAAATTACAGGCGTAAATTGTAAAAACATGAATTCTTAATTAATCTTTTATGAATATCCGGTTTGATGCCTAAATTGACTGTTCAATCCGCTTTGGGGGTTGCATTAATACTATGTTTATAGTGCCCCCAATTTCATTGGGGATATTCAAATCGAAGTCCTCCGGACTTGCCCGGGACTTACCCGTCAGGGTAAAGTTTGAATAACCCCCGGTATAGCCGGGGGAGCTGTGACATCCAAATGAATGGACAACCCCGAAGTGGGTTGAATAAACATAAATGAAATTAAGTAACATAGGTAAAATTGCGGATATACATTTAATCTTTTCATCAAACTATAATCTAATTTCATGTTATTTCTTCATAAAATTGAAATATAGATACACTCCATGGTCGAATAATTGTAATTTTAGAATATCAATGATCCTTCGTCATCCCATTGTGTAAATAGTTTTCCGTTTTCTCTCAAAATTAAATATTTTAATACATCGTCTGCATTTTTCGAAACATCCATACAATTGTCGTCCAAAACAGTACTTATTCCTTTTACAGAATAAGCGGTATAACCGAATGGCAGCACATACAAAGCTTTGCCGTTTGATTTGATGTAGTTATATATTTTTTCGATTTCGGAATCGGATAATTTGTGCTCAGTTACCCATTTATCTTCAGGAGTAGCATTTGTTGAGGAATACAATTTTCGGAATGTGACATGTGTGGCTCCGAGTGATTTTGATTTCTTGAAATATTCTTCCGGGTTAATGTTGTTATAATCCGATGTAAGATTCAATGATAATCTAATATTCAGGTTGTATTTATTGATCAGTTCACAAATATTTTCTATGGTAAACCTGAGCTTCGGGGATACATCAATTAGTTCCATATTTCTCTCGTTATCAAATAAGTTGGAGACGGAAATACTGATGGTATTAACGTTAATATCTTTAAGGAACAGCATATGATCATCGTTCAATAAAACCCCACTAGTTTGTAACTCAATTCTGGGAAAGGGATGATTCATTTCGGCAAGAATATCATTAAAAAGGTAAAGAAAATCCATATTTTGCAGCACTTCTCCGATTCCGGTCAGAATAATAGTATCAACACCATGCAGTGATGCATATTGTAGTCTTTGTTTAAGGTCATTTTTATAATGTATCCGATTACTGCTTTTGGTCTCCTTAAACATATTTACATAAGGGTTGGAGTGTGTTTTGGATACACAGAATACACAGTTATTCACACACCCAGACGTGGGTACAACTACTGATAAAGTTTGGATTTTCATTTGTCTTAACGATATAGGTTAAATTATATTCCCGGTTTCCAGGGACCCCATTCGAGTGTCATTTTGTCTCTTAACCTTGATTTTTCGGTTGTAATATTACTCTGTCTAAAGCCGACCCCTTCTTTATCATATGTTGTATTAATGATTTCAACGGGGTATTTCGCATTGGGTTCATTATGATAAGTCATACACATCGTACTGAGCAGGACACCCTCTGATTTATCTGAATAGCAATTTACATTACCATCTTTGTTCAGATCAACAATTCGTTGCCAGTCTCCTGTATTTTTGAAGGTTTTAAATGATATGCTTTTAATATTTTCATTCGCATCAAACTCAAGTGTAAAGGTGCCGTCGGAAAATTCATTGGCCGGATTGTTGTGGCGGGTAATCAAATAATTGTTGCCCTGTCTTGTAACAGCATAATTTATAATAGAACAAACCTCATTAGGATCATATTCTTTATAGCGGTCACAGAACTTAACCAGCTCATATTTTGTAATCTGATTATTTGTGCCATATTGGTATTGCCTCACTTGCCAGCGGTTTGTAAACAACAATTCTCCCTTTTGATTTTTATTGACCAAACTGTAAAAATAGACATAGCGCTTTATTTTCACAATCCTTTTATTGCGATCATAGAAAACCGAATCGATGGGAATTCTGTAAAATTTCCCTAAGGTGTTACTTTGTATGGCATTGGCCTCTTGAATAATTAAAAGCATTCCCTGATTGCCATAAGTGATGCTGCATTTCAGTGATGGCGACTGTATTGTACTTATTTTATTTGTCTTTTTGTCGACAGTGAAACGGGTGTTTTTTGCATTAAGTTTTAAAAAACCCTTCCAGGGAGTAAAGGGCTCAGAAACAACCAATGGTAGTTTATGGTAAACGTAATCACCCAGGACAGAATCGCCTATGATGGCGATTTTATCACCATGAGCAAAGATTTCTTCTTTATTGGCCATGTAATAAGCTTCTAATAAGGGAGGCAATTCTATCTGCAAGAAAGTAACTGAATCCAACATTTGTTTTCTGTGCTGAATGGAATCTCGTACAAATTTTTGGCGTGCCTGGATAGAGTCCTGTATAAATTTTAACCTTGCAATAACAGAGTCCTGATTGATTTGCGGTTGAGTAATAATCCTCGCCTTAATGGTATCATTTTCATTTTGGCTATAGCTTGCAAAGCATATCAGACCCGATACAACCATCAGTATACCTCGAAGAAGTATTTTGCAGCATAATTTTCTATCCATACCAATTTTTTTAGATTTAACATACGAGTCCTGTAATACCAGTATAAACGTAACCATACCAAGATAATAACAATAAGGGACATTTTCAAATGTGCAGCTATACTTTTTATTTTTTAGTATTGTTTGAACGAGAGACTTTAAAATTCCGAACAGATAGTACCGGAATTGCACCTTTTTATTCCATGGTTCGCTCTGGCCAGGGGATGAATAAAACACTTATTCATGGAAGCAGGAAAATCGAATCGTTTTATTATCAAGAAGATTTTTTACAGGTACTTGGAGATAATTATATCAGATGTTGCTCCCTGGAAACAGCAGAAGGTTTGTTCGCCGGTCGTTTAACACAATATATAAAAGCGCTGGAATTTCTTCCACCCACTCAAAAGTATTATCTTTGCGGTAGTGCCGAAATGGTCGTTGAAATACGTAATATTCTTATTTCAAGGAATATTCCTTTCACCAATATTAGGGCTGAAATTTATTTTTGAAATATAATGAAGTTAGAAGCTTTATTCGGAAAAACCCTGGAGGAACTGAAGGTTATTACAGAACGTTTTGGATTACCAGGTTTCACGGCAAAGCAAATGGCCGAATGGTTATACAAGAAGGACGTTCGTTCAATCATGGACATGACCAATATTTCGTTGAAGAACAGGAGTATCATTTCGGAACAATTTGAAATTGGAAGGGTTGCCCCTGTGAAAGTGCAAACTTCAATAGATGGCACTAAAAAATATTTGTTTACTGCTACCGGAGGCCGATATATTGAAGCCGCTTATATTCCGGAAGCTAAAAGGGCTACCCTATGTGTATCGTCACAAGTGGGTTGCAAGATGGGATGTTTATTTTGTATGACCGGGCAACAGGGCTTTCAGTCGCATCTTACCTCCGGGGAAATTATAAACCAAATACAAAGCTTGCCTGAGTTTGCGCTTATTACCAATGTGGTTTACATGGGTATGGGTGAGCCATTCGATAATATTGAAGAAGTATTAAAAAGTCTCGAAATTTTGACCTCTGATTATGGTTATGCCTGGAGCCCAAAACGAATAACAGTATCTTCTATTGGGATTATTCCGGGTTTAAAAGAGTTTCTTACCCGCAGTAAATGTCACCTTGCCATCAGTTTACATTCACCTTTTGACGAAGAGCGATTGAAACTTATGCCAGTTCAGCACGTTTATCCCATTAATGAGGTGATTAAAGTGATCCGGGATTTCGAATTTGGTTTACAACGCCGCGTTTCTTTTGAATACATTATGTTCAAAGAGATCAATGATACATCAGCACATGTGAAGAAATTGGCTACACTCCTGAATGGCCTCCATTGTCGTATTAACCTTATCAGGTTTCATCCAATTCCCCACACTCCTTTGGAAGGATCGGATGATGCAACCATAAAACGGTTTCAGGAAGAATTGGAAGAAAAAGACATTATCACGACCATAAGAGCTTCACGTGGCCTGGATATTTTTGCCGCCTGCGGTTTGCTTTCTACAAAGGAACTCGTAAAAAACAATCAGGTGGAATAGACTGGCTTACTCATTATTCACTTCAATCCTTGGAGCCCTGCTTGTCTCCGAATCGCCTGAAATACCATGGGCATAGTTGGTTACATCAAGAGCTTTGGGCTTAATCTTTATAAGTACAAACATATTCTGCCAGTCAGGTATGCCTTCCCAGTAGGATCGTTTCATCTTAATCAGCAATTCTTTATCGTCTATAATTACTGCTGTGCCTGTAATGTTGACATAACCTTTGGCATGACTGTGATCTGCGAAGTAAACGCAAACGTTTGGATTCTTTTTAATATCGCTTACTTTACGGCTTTTTCGTGAAGTGGCAAACCAGATTACCGTTTCATTACTTTGGGGAAACGGGTTCATTGTTCGTACCTGTGGCAATCCGGAAGAATCAATGGTAACCAAAGCGCAATAGGGCGCCGCCTTCATAATTTCACGTGCGGCTTGCATTAGTGTATCTCGTGGAATCGAGGGTTTTGCGTTCTGTGCAATTCCCTTCAACGGTAACAATAAAACCAGCATAAACATCCAAAAGCCTGGGGTTTTGTATTTTTTCATCATAAATTAAAAGGTTAAAGTGAAATTTTTTGTCAGCTTTTATTTCTAAGAAAATAAAAGTACTTACCATAAAGACCATCGGCAAGCTTCTCCCCCTATGAAATTAGTTTAAGGATGGATAATAAATCGTTTTTTATTCACTGAATAGCCGATTCCATTTTGCCAATTGGAAATTAATTAATATTTTAGCAGTGGTAAAATAATTTTTTCAAATAGAACCCTGGTCATGCTGTAAGGTACGATCGGGGTTTTTATTTTGAATTAATAACATATTTTGCAGCGTTTTTTTCCCATCATTTCCGCTTCATCTATGGTTTCTAAAACAATTTTATGAGAACAAACCTGTAATCCCCTGCAATTTTCATACTTATGATATGCAATAGAAGCTTTACTATGGCAAACATAAACTTTGGCATTTGAATTTCCCGAATTATTCGATGCACATGAAAGCATTATCAATGCAAACAAAAAGATAAAAGTTTTCATACCCTTCCTTTTTAATGTAAGATATGGAAAATTTATCATTAACTCAAACGTCTCTTTATCTTAAGTCATTGTTATAAAGTGAATGTTGGTTTTTTTTGCGAAATTCACGGATTAAATGAATCATTGGATTGAATTCAGCAATGGGAAATTCTAATTTGACTTTATTTTCACTTAAATTTGAGTTTGTGAACATAATATCAACAAGCACCTTTTATGATGAAAAAACTTATCCTTCCCATTATTGTTATGACGACTATATTAACAAGTTGCAAAACTTCCTCCTCAATGAAAGGGGATGCAAAATTCGAACAAATTTCAAAAGACTTTATCAAGGAATACCTGGCCTGGCGACCTGAAATGTCAGTCAATTTGGGAATTCATGAGTTTGATGGAATCATGTCTGACTTTAGCAAGGATTCACGAGACAAAGAGCTTGGGAGACTAAAAAAGTATGACCAGATGCTTGGTAATTTTGACACCACCTCTCTGAGTCCCAGGATATATTATGATTTTCGCATTTTAAAATGTGGGATTAAGAGCTCAATATTCAATTTTGAAGAGATGGAATCCTTCACCAGGAATCCTATGCTTTACGCAGGTGGTTTAGATTTGAACGTTTATATCAAACGAAATTTTGCTCCGCTAAAGGACCGCCTGAAATCTATTATTGCTATTGAGCAGGAAGCACCTAAATATTTTGCAACAGCCAAAGCCAATCTCGTCGATTCCCTGGCCAAACCATATATTGAAACTGCTATTGAAATGGCCCGGGGTTCTGTAGATTTTCTAAATGGCGATTTAAAAATAGCATTAAAAGTACTTGAAAAAGATTCCCTGATGTCTGTATTCGAGGTAGCAAATAATAAGGCCATCTTGGAATTGAAAGCGTTTATTCAGTATCTCGAAAAGGAAAAGCTCCCGAAAGCCCATAATCATTATGCACTTGGAAAGGAAAAATACCAGAAAATGTTGCTGTATGGTGAGGATATCACCATGTCTCCTGAAAAAATACTGGCGATTGGACTGGCCAAACTTGAGCAGGAAAAAGAAGCATTTAATGCGTCTGCGAAGATCATTAATTCCAATAAAAAACCTGTGGATGTATATCATGATATTCAGACGGAACATCCAACTGCAAACAATCTCATAAGCGATGTCAGAAAGAATGTAGAAACCATCAGACAATTTCTCATTGATAAGAAAATAGTTACGATTCCGTCTGAAGCTCGTGTTCAGGTAAAAGAGACACCAACATTTGCGAGGTCTACAAGTACAGCTTCATTGGATCCTGCGGGACCGTTTGAGAAGAAAGCAACTGAAGCATATTATTATATTACTCCGGTTGATTCCACGTGGACCGAAAAACAAAAATCAGACTGGCTTTCAATGTTTGATTACTATACATCGGATAACGTCACTATTCACGAAGTATATCCGGGACACTATGTTCAGTTCCTTCATCTCAATGCATCCAATGCCACAAAAATTGAAAAAATTTTTGAAAGCTATGCTTTTATTGAAGGATGGGCGCATTATACAGAGAAAATGATGGTGGACGAAGGATATGGAAAAACCGACGATCCGATCAAATCTGCAAAATATCGTTTGGCGCAATCCGGTGATGCTTTGCTTAGGCTATGCCGCTTATGCG
>WSSedL1CaDRAFT_10001001_pt1 | contig 17995 bp, 18 predicted proteins | sample WetSurSL1Cattail_FD_9464 | JGI IMG/M metagenome (IMG submission 9464)
CAGGAGCCTCGCCGCTCCTTGTCCTTCTGACGAATTCTTCAGCAAGCGGTAGGTTGATTTGCTCGAATTGTCTATGGGCTTCCTGCCACCGACCGGCATAATACAATGCCAAACTTGCCGCAAATTTATCCATTTCGGCCTGCAAATGGTCATCGACCATTTGCCCGGGTATCGGCCAATAGATTTTCTGCCCGACAGTTTTACCTTTAACCTGAACCGTATCGAGGGCCAGGAAATAAAAGCCATGACCCGGTTGATTTCGTTCGATATCATTTTTTACATACTCTGAGCAGATTACCGGGACTTTATAAATCCGGGTTAAGCCTTCCAAGCGGGAAGCAGCATTGACACTGTCGCCGATAACGGTATTGGTCATCCGTTCATAAGAGCCGATATTACCGTAAAATACAACTCCGCCATCAATACCCACACCTACTTCGACTAATACCGCCTGGTAAATACGTTCCTCTTCCGCGGTCAACGTACCCTTATGATTTATGATTTCATTACGGCGCTGTTCCATCTCCATCCGCAGTATTTTCGTAACTTCTTGAATCTCATATCCAGCCTGTACTGCCTGATAGGACTTATTCTGCGCCTTCGAATCATCATCGATGGTAATTCCAAATACCGCTAAGACCGCATCACCGATAATCGAACCGATGATACCGTTATAATGAAAAATAGACTTGATAGCCCGGTGATAATGAAGATTTAAAACATTGATGATATCCGTCCCCAAAGTCTCGGTCATAAAAGTAAAGCTCTTAATATCGGAAAATAGCACCGTCAATTCCTTTGAGGTTCCTTCTAAAAGAACCGTTTTTTGGCGATAGGCTTGAGAGGCAATATCTTTATTGACGAAACGCCGGAAAACGGTTAATAAATTATTAATACTACTGGATAAAGAATTAAAAGCCATCCCCATAAAAGTAATATTATCATTGGTGGCTCCCTCAAGCTGGATCAACTCCAATTGCTGATTTTGAGTCATCCGCATGATGGAATCAGTGATAATATTGATGAAACGCGTAATATGGCGAATAAAATAGATGCCAATCAAGGCCGAAATCAAGGTAATCAATCCGATAATCAGTGCGATATCCCGAAAAATCATTCGGGAACTATAATAAAATTCGTTAAGTTCCTCCGCCCTGATCATAAAAGCGTCCCATTTGGGAATCCGTTTGTAAACTCCGTAGTATTTCTCGCCATTGAAGGTAAAAGTAATCGTATCCTGATCAATACCTTGCCGGGTTCGCATTACCATCTGTTCCATGGCGCTTTTATCTTTGAGAAAAGAGGACCGGGGGATTTTCGAAGCTTGGAAAATTATCGATGCCCGGCGCAAGTCTCTGATCCGGATACCAAGCATAATCGACTTATGATTCTTTAGTTGCGGTAGCGCGCAGGACTCAATTGCTTTCATCGAGGATTGAAAAGCCCCTGGCTCCGCTTGGGAATATGCGTAGATGGTATACTGGGAATTGCTAAAATCATATACTTCCTTTAAATCTCTCACCAAAAGCTCTTTCATCATTTTGATCTGCTGAGCCCGGTTTAAGGCCAAGTTGATATAATTTGAAGATAAACAAGCCGCCAGTATCGATAAAGTAAAAATGAAAATAATCCGGCTGGTGATTGAGGTAACTTTGGTATTGCCGAACTCAGTAGGATGATTTGGGGTTTTTGATTTTTTATCCATCTCGGTAATCAATCCATTTCTTGTAAGATAGATTCTATTATTAATGCGTAACGAGAAATGTTAGTATCCTAACGATTAATTAATTTCCGGAAATATCTCAAAAAATGTTATATTTTATATACAACAAAGAGTTAATAACTCCTTTTAGGAGAAAAAATAATTATCTAAAAAATCAAAATGTACATTAATAAAAAAACCCATTGTCGCTAACTATTTCACGTTTTAACGACAAATGGGCTGTTATTATTGAAGCTGAATTTTTATGAAAGAAAAGAAGTTTACGAATGAAATATCCGGAGAATCGAAGTTAACCATTAGGGCCCTTAATCACGAAAATATTACCAATCACGCCAAACCCTTATTCCCAAACCTGTTATAGTGCGTAAAATCACCCACCTCGCGGCGCACTCTTAAATACTCCGAACCGGAAACGGGATACCCCAGCCGAATCGCATACACAATTCGCAAGGAATCCGGGATACCCAAAATGTGCTTGACTTCTTTTTCGGCCGAGCCGCTCGCCAATGAACTCACAACATGAAAACCTATCCCTAATGCTTCCGCCATCAACCACATATTCTCGGTTGCGCAACCCAGGCTGATAATACCTAAAAAGTCTCCCTCCGAAGCAGGCGCCCGTCTGCTGGGATCATAAGTCATAAATAGCATCACCGGGCTGGTTGGAAGCGGTCCCCGAGTAGCCGCCAGTTCGCTTGGAGAAGCCTGGGGGTTGCTCCAGGCAGCAGGAAACCGATTGGCTAATAGGCCGACTTTTTTCTGTTTAAGTTACGTAAGACAGGGAAACTTCCCTCCTTGACAATCGCATCGCCGTGGCAAACTCCGCAGGCCTCTATCTTGATCAAAACTTCATTTTCTTTTGGTTCAGGGATTTCTCTCTGAACTAACTCCAACTCACCACCCGGATTGCTGATTTGAACCGCTCTCATCATTGGCATCAGGGATTCAACTCCTTTATTCGGTACCCATACTTATTTAATAAACGAAACCGTGCCTTCTTTTCTCGGAGCCGGGGCTGGAGCTTCAACAGCCGGGTAGCCAAATGCACCGGCACTATAAATAGTATACCCTTCCGGTATTGCGAGTTCTTTCAGCATCGGTTTAGCCGATTCGGAATTAAAAGCGACGCTGATGGCTTGAATCCAGCATGAACCGATATCTAAAGATGCCGCAGCCAGAAACATATAACTCAAGGCAATAGCCGAGTCAAACTGGGGGGTTGGCACCTTGGGATCGGCGGAAACAATAATCAAGGTCGGAGCATGATAAAAAATACTGAAATTTTCATCTTTGGCCCTACCGGCCATCTGCGGATTTCCCGATTTCAATAACCCCTCTTTGACAATTCCATTGATTTTATTTAACACATCCTTATTTTGAATCACGCTAAAATGCCAGGGTTGAGTATTCATACCGCTGGGCGCAAATTTACCCGCTTCCAGTATGGTTTGCAATTCCTGATCTTTAATTTGCTCCGGCTTATAAGCCCTGAAACTTCTCCTATTTAAAATGGTTTTCATGGTTTCGTTCATTGGAAATCATCCTTTCTGGTTTTCATAAGGTTTTCCTTCCGCCAGTACCGCATGGGCTTTGGGCATCCATTCACTAACGAGAATCTTTTGGGGACATTTTGCTTCACAGGCTTTACATTGGAGGCAGGCGCCGGCCCGTTCATTCTCCGCCAAAAATCTGCCGTATAACGCCCGGGAAGTCCCGACATCTTCATGCATAAACCCGTCATTATAAAAACGAAAAACTCCGGGAATATCCACCCCACCCGGACAGGGCATGCAATAACTGCATCCGGTACAGGGAATCGCGGTCCTTGCTCGATATTTTTGCCGCAATTCTTCAATAAATTTCAGATCTTCGCCACGTAAAGAGTTAATCCCGGAATGATCCGCGGAACTTACGTTTTCAGTCACTTGATTCATAGAACTCATTCCGCTTAATAACAGCGAAACCTCCGGCTGATTCCATACCCATTGCAGAGCCCAATCCGCCGGTGAGAACTTGGCGCCGGACCGGATGAACATCTCCCGGATGGTTTGGGGAGGATTGGCCAATTTACCTCCCAGTAGAGGCTCCATAATCACCACGGCCAAACCTTTGGAGGCCGCATATTGAAGTCCCTTGGTACCGGCCTGATTGTTGACATCCATGTAATTATATTGGATTTGACAGAATTCCCAATGATCATAACCGTCAACGATCGTTTGAAATGATTCATATTGGTCATGAAATGAAAAGCCTAGGTGTCCGATACGCCCGTCACGGACTGCCGCTTCGGCCCGTTCCAGCAGATTAAACTTAAGGATAGTCCCTTCCCATCTCTCCTTATCCAAACCATGCAACAGGTAAAAATCAATTTGCTCCGTTTGCAGCTTGGTTAATTGTTCATTTAAGTATTTATCGAAGTCACTGGCCTGATGAATCAACCAGACCGGGGACTTGGTGGCCAGCTTGACCTGTTGTCTGTAGCCGTCTTGCAGTACTTTACCGACAACGATTTCGCTTTGACCGCTATGATAAGGATAGGCGGTGTCAATATAATTGACTCCCTGATCAATCGCCCGGCGAATCATCCGCCCAGCTTCATCTTCTTTGATATTGCCGCTCATTGGATTATTATCAACGGTTGGTAAACGCATACACCCGAATCCCAATGCCGATACTTCCCAATTCAAGCTGCCGAATTTACGATATTTCAATCGGTTCACCTTCTCTTTTTATACTAAACTCCAGACCCTCATTGTTATTGCAAAATGCTCAATGGTTATATATACTGAATTATATCCCTTTTCATCGCTAAAAATAGTATGCACTTTTTAGTTACCTACTATCTTTTGGATAACAATGAAAAATAAATCATTCAATAAGGGAGCGCTAAAAATGAATCAACTTAAAAACTGGCATCATGAATTATTGGGGAAAAAAGTAGTCGCAGCACTGGAAAAAAACAATTTTCACGCCACTTATTGTAAGACTTCCGACGAGGCGGTCCCTCAAATTCTCGATTTGATACCCCGGGATGCAGTAGTCGGTTGTGGTGGCTCGATGACCATTCATGAGATGGGCTTGACGGAAAAGCTAATGGAACGAGGAAACTCTATTTTAGATCATAATCAGCCCGGTTTGGATGCCGCCCAAAAAGCAGAGATCCGCCGCAAAGAATTAACTTGCGATGTGTTTTTAACCGGAACCAACGCCCTAACCCTGGATGGGCAACTGGTCAATACCGATGGCGCCGGTAACCGGGTAGCTGCCATGATCTTCGGCCCCGGAAAGGTGATCGTTATAGTGGGGAGCAATAAGATTGTGAAGGACGTTGCGGCGGCCGAAGCACGCATTAAAGCCTATGCCGCGCCGTTAAACAATAAACGTTTGGAGACAAAAAACCCCTGTGTCCAAACGGGTGAATGTATGGACTGCCAGGGGTCCGGGCGCATATGCAATGTGACGACTATCATGAGTAAAAAACCGACATTAACCGATATTCATGTATTTGTGATTGGGACGGAATTGGGTTTTTAACGTCGGCTTCAGAATATTATTTTTATTACCACAGAGACAGAGGTCACAGAGTACATGGAAAATCACCTAAATTTAATTAACTAAAAACCATCGTATTTTGGTTTTGAATTGTTCAGTAACCTCTGTGTTCTCTGTGGTTGATTCTTTCACTTCATTCTCCTCGGCCTCCTTGGCAGCTTCATCATTGCCAGGCAGTTCGAGACCGGGATCAAACTGCAAAACAGGCCACCGTATGTCCGGGTGCAATCTCGCGCGGTTCCGGCTCCGTTTCGGCGCAGCATGGTTTGGCTATCCGGCAGCGGGTTTTAAAACGGCAGCCGGGCGGCGGGTCAACCGGGCTGGGCACATCCCCTTCCAGCACAATCCGGTGGCGCGAAGCCTCCAAGATCGGATCGGCAACCGGTATCGCCGATAGTAAGGCCTTAGTATATGGATGGAGCGGACTGGCGGCCAACTCTCCGGAATCAGCCAGTTCTACCAGCTTGCCCAGGTACATGACGGCAATCCGTTTACTGGTATGGCGGACCATCGAAATGTCATGGGCGATAAAAAGATAGGTCAGATTCATCTCTTCCTGAAGTTTCTCCAGTAAATTGATGATCTGGGCCTGAATCGATACATCTAAAGCGGAGATTGGTTCATCGCAGATGATAAACTCCGGCTCCCCCGCCAAAGCCCTGGCAATGCCGATTCGCTGACGTTGCCCCCCGGAAAACTCGTGTGGAAAACGGGAAGCCTGTTCTTTACTAAGACCTACCAACTGTAATAATTCATGAACCCGGTTTAAAGCCGCCTTTCCGGAGGCAATTCCGTGAATTGCCAGCGGTTCCTTAAGTATCTCCGCTACAGTCATGCGAGGATTTAAGGATGAATAAGGGTCTTGAAAAATCATCTGCATCCGGCGCCGATAAGGCAGCATTTTTTGCTCAGATAAGCCCAAAATATTCTGGCCCCGAAAAATAACTTCACCGCCATTTGCTTCATAGAGCCGGATCAGGGTCCGTCCGATGGTGGTCTTGCCGCATCCGGATTCTCCAACCAGGCCCAAGGTTTCCCCTTGATAAATCGCAAAACTGACATCATCGACAGCCTTCAGACATGATTTAGCCCCTGCAAATGCCCTTTTAGCAATTGTAAACGACTTCTGCAGATGTTTCACTTCTATTAGCGGTTGAAAATCTTTTCCGTAATCGTTCATAAGGAGGCACTCCTTTCCATGGAGTGTTCGACTTTCGGCGCTCTTGGATCAAGCAGCCAACAAGCGGCCAGATGTTGTTCGCACTCATTGGTAGAAGTGATTTCAAAATCCGGAGGAGCTTCCTCTTCACATATCCTCATGGCATATTTGCAGCGAGGAGCAAAACGGCAGCCCGGCGGCGGTACCAAAAGGTCCGGCGGCTTACCCCAAATCGGTGTAAGTTTTCTTTTTTGATTGTCCACCGCGTCCAAACGAGGAATTGCTCCCAGTAACCCCCAAGTATATGGGTGTTTAGGCTGATAATAGAGAGCTTTGATTGAGCCCCGTTCAACAATTTTCCCGGCATACATCACCAGTACTTTTTGACAAAGCCCCGCCACAACACCTAGATCATGGGTTATTAAAATAATCGCCGTACCTAAAGTCTCTTTTAAGCTTTTCATAAGCTCCAAGATTTGAGCTTGAATCGTTACATCAAGCGCCGTAGTCGGTTCATCCGCAATTAAAATCTTGGGTTCGCAGGCCATCGCCATGGCAATCATCACCCGCTGGCGCATACCTCCGGAAAATTGATGGGGATATTGATAAAATCTATCGCCAGCGGCAGGGATTCCCACCATTTTCAGCAGTTCAATCCCCCGGCTAATCGCCTGTTGCTTGGATAATTTCCTATGAAGCATCAAACTCTCAATCATTTGTTGCTTAATGGATAAGACCGGATTTAAGGAGGTCATCGGGTCTTGAAAGATCATTCCGATCTCGTTGCCACGGACAGCACACATCTCTTTAGCGGATAACCGGGTCAAATCCCGGCCGTTCAGGTAAATGTGGCCGGCTGCTATTTTACCGGGTTCTTGCAGTAAACCCATGATCGATAAAGCGGTCACGCTTTTCCCGCAACCGGATTCACCGACCACTGCCAAGGCCTCACCGCTTTGAAGTTGAAAACCGACATCATCGACCGCTTTCACTTCCCCGGCATAGGTATAGAATGAAGTCCGTAAATTTCTCACATCCAGTAAACTATTCATCATCCAATCCCCTCACTTCCGCATCCGCGGATCCAAAGCGTCCCTTAGTCCGTCCCCTAAAAAATTGAAAGCCAACATAATGATACAAATCATGCAGGCGGGGAAGAAGAGCTGATAAGGAAAGGAACGTAATCCGCTAATGGCATCGGAAGCCAACATCCCCAGTGAAGCCATGGGAGCTCCGATCCCTAGTCCGATGAAACTAAGAAAGGCTTCGGTAAAAATGGCTTGCGGAATATTGAATGTAGCCGTCACTAAAATCGGGCCGATACTGTTGGGAATCAAATGTCTGAAAATGATCCGCATTCGTCCGGCCCCGATAGCCTTGGCGGCTAAAACATAATCCTGTTCNTTGAGGCTTAAAACCTGGGCCCGNACNATCCGGGCCATGCTCAACCAATACGTAATGCCGATTGCGATCAGGATATTTTGCAATCCCGGTTTTAAAACGACCATCAATAAAATAACCCATAATAACAAAGGAATCGCGTAGAATATATCCACAATCCGCATCATGATATTATCGACTTTGCCGCCGACCAAGCCCGAAAAGCCACCGAATAGAACCCCAATCGACAGACTGATAACCGTGGCAAAAATCCCGACGATTAATGAAATCCGGGTCCCATAAAGGCAACGTACCAATAAATCCCGTCCCACATTGTCGGTACCGAACCAATGTTCAACCGAAGGGGGAGTATTTTGAAAAATCAAATCTTGTTTAGTGTAAGAATAGGGCGATAATAACGGTCCAACCATAACGAGTAAGAAGATAAACAAAATCGCAAAAAGCGAGATGATCGCTCCTTTATTCTGCTTTAAACGGCGCCAGGCATCTTGCCAGAAACTTGTCTCCAGCCTTTCGTTGCCCTCTTCCTTGAAATTCGACAAATCCTGCCGTACTATCGGTTCAAACGCCCGAGACTCATCCACCTTCTCATTCCTCCTTGGACGCCAGTTTGATTCGGGGATCGACTGCAGCATAAACAATATCCACCGCTAGATTGAGCATCAACAAGATACTGGCGTAAAAAACCGTTAAACCTAAAATAACAAAATAATCACGATTATAAATACTGTTGACAAAGTAATTTCCCAGGCCCGGGATGGCAAAAATTCTTTCGATTACAAAAGTTCCCGTTAACAAATTGGCCAACATCGGCCCTAAAACAGTAATAAATGGAATCAGTGTATTTTTCAACACATGCCGTAATACAACGGTTGCTTCGCTAAGTCCTTTGGAACGCGCAGTACGGATATAATCCTGTGATAATACATCAAGCATACTGGAACGAATCAAGCGCGCGAAAAATGCCAAAGGCAGGGCTGACAAGGCTAAAACCGGTAAAACCAAATGGGCCGGTGTACCCCATAGCGCCGCCGGAAACAGTTGCCATTTATAGGCGAAACAATATTGCAAAAGTGTTGCTGCAATGAAACTCGGGATCGAAACTCCAAAAATCGCAACCAGCATCACTAAATTATCCTGCCATTTGGAATGGCGCAAGGCTGCCAGGATACCGGCGGGGATCCCTATAGCCACCGCTAACAAAACGGCCAATAACCCAATCGCTGCAGAAACCGGAAAGCCCTCCCGGATTAGATCATTCACTGAAGAGTCCGGATACTTGTAGGACGGGCCCAAATTTAAATGAACAATTTCCTTTAAATAATCGACATACTGCCTCCAAAGCGGATCACTCAGGTGATAATGCTCCTTAATATTTTGAGTAATCTGGGCAGAGACCGCCTTTTCCTGATCAAATGGCCCACCGGGAATCGCATGCATTAAAATAAAAGTGATGGTTATGATTAATAATAATGTGGTCAAGGCAGAAATCAAACGATTTAAAACATAACTGGCCATTGCGTCACTCCCTTATTTCGGCAACAAATCCTTCAGGAAAACGCCTTTTCTGAAATAGAAAAGGCGTAAAATGGAATCATTAAAAGTACCAATATTAGTTAGAAAATAGTAAAGGTTAAAAATTCGGGCTAGAACCTCTCTCTTGCTCTCCCCCAATGATGTAAATTCAAAGAAGTGTGCTCAGTGGGAGAGTAACCGATACCTTTGGAGTCAAAAATCTTTTAGGACCCAGCGGCAACACGTACAGCGTACGTGAGGGTACCCTTCCACTTGAATTAGCCATCCAACGGACTTCTTTGGGGAAGGGCAAGGGTTAGGTCGATTATTTATGGGTTCCAATCGTAACTCCTGAGAAATCGACCAAACCAACGGCAGAATAACGGACTCCTTTTATCCACGGCTTGATAATGTAGGGCCGGGTATAAAAGTAAATCGGAATGATCGGCATTTGATCCATTAAAATTTTCTCCGCATCGTGCATGGCCTGATAGCGGACTTTTGCGTTCAGAGTCGTTTTAGCGGTGTCAATTAGTTTGTCGTATTGAGCATTGGTCCAATTGGTAAAATTATTACCGTTCCCGGCAGCCCAGATGTCAAGGAACGTCATGGGATCCACATAATCTCCAATCCAACTGGAACGGGCGATTTGAAAATTCCCTTCGCTGCGGGATTGTAAGAAGACTTTTGATTCCTGATTAACCAATGTTGCGTTGATGCCCAACTTATCATGCCACATCTGTTGAATCACTTCAGCTATCTGTTTGTGGGTTTCATTGGTGTTATATAAAATCTCAATCGTCGGGAATTTTTTGATATCGGAGTAACCCGCTTCCGCCAGTAGTTTTTTGGCCTGGTTAACCCCATTATCGATGAAACAGCTACCGCCTACTTTACGAAACACGGCTTTAGGATTGGCATCCGGTATCCCATACGGCACAAAGCCAAGTGCCGGCAGTTCTCCTGCTTTGGTGATATATTTTACGATTTGGCCTCTGTTAATGGCCAGCGACAGCGCCTTACGAACCCGCGGATCATTCAAAGGCGGTTTTTTGGTATTCAACATATAATAATAGGTGCCGATCGTAGCGCTATATTTAACCATGCCTGCCGCTGACAACCGGGGAATTTCCGGCCTGGGCAACTCATCGGACAGGTCAATCTGACCGGTATCAAACATAGTTAAAGCCGTACTTTGTTCTTCGATGGTATAAAATACCAATTTTTGCAATTTAACACGGTTCTTGTTCCAGTAGTAGAGGTTAGGTGCAAATTCCAATTTCTCATGATGGGTCCAATTGGTCATTTTAAAAGGACCATTACCAATATAGGTTTCAGGATTACCGGTCCACTTTTCGGGACTGGCTTCAACCGTTTTCCGATGCACCGGATACAAAGCCGGGTTAATGGTTAAGCCTAGGAAGTAACTGCAAGGAGCATTAAGGGTTACTATGAGAGTATAATCGTCTTTGGCCTTTACACCAACCTGGTCGGCATCTTTAATTTTGCCGTTATTATAATCTTCAGCATTTTTTAAATAAAATAGCGTGCTGGCATTGGGTGAGGCGGTGTTAGGATTGAGTAGCCTTTTCCAAGCATATTCAAAATCATGAGCGGTGACCGCATCGCCATTAGACCATTTAGCATTTTTACGGAGAAAAAACGTATAAGTTTTGCCGTCGGGCGAAACTTGCCATTTTTCGGCCACACCGGGCTGCGGAACGTCACCTTCGCCAAAGGTGGCCAATCCTTCGAAACAAGCATACTCCACTCTAAATTCCTCTATACTGGTCGACTTGGCCGGATCAAGATTCGTCGGATCAAGCGCCAGATTGTAATTAAGAACTTGTTCTTTCGCACCCACATTTTTGGCGGCTGATTTTGCAAATACCGCAGTTCCAATCAGTAAGGCTGCGATTAAGGGCAGCCAAATCCACATCGATTTCTTCATCGAACCTTCCTCCTCTTGCCTTTTTAAATATATTAAATTTCAACAGAAGCAAATAATCCGGTAGCGAACTTCTTTACCTGCAAACACAGGCAACCGGACTCCGTTATTCGGACAAGTCCGAGAGGATTACTTCTGTAAATTAAGTTTAAGTTTTTTTCGACGCCCTGAAAAAAAAACCTTTATATTTCTGTTGGTAATATAATCTTTACAATAAAACATACACCGATCATTTCAAACGCGATTTCCCGGTGATCCGTATCCGGCGTTAGGCATTCTTGACCAACTGTACTCCCATATCAAAAGCTTTTTGGCAGTCAATCGGAAATTGTTCCGCTTTTTGTTTTGCTTTTGCTGTTTCAGAAAAAATAGCAGATTCGTATTTATCATAATCAGTAAATTGATACGTATTACAACAATACAGTAACTCGATTGGTTTTCCTAATGTTCTGGTAATATAATTCTCATATGATCTGAATTTTTCTTTGTATCCTAATTTATCCATTTGGTCTTCTGTTGCATTCATGGCATAAATAAAAGCACTTGGGATTTTTCTAGGATAAACTGTAGGTATTTCAGAACTATAGATAGCATTCGAAAATAAAAAACGTTCCAAAAGGGCTACCATTCCAGATGTAATATTCGAATAATAAATCGGTGAACCAAAAACAATCGCATCTGCTTTTCTTAAGTTTTCTAGAATCGGTGTTAAATCATCTTTCATGGCACATTTACCGTGCTCGCCGCCTTTTCTCTTACAGGCAAAACAGCTTACACAACCTTTATATTGTAAATCATATAGGTTGATTAATTCAGTTGCTGCTCCTTGGGAGGCCGCTCCCTCAAGAACCTTATTTAATAAAGCAGCCGTATTCCAGTTCTTTCTTGGACTGCCGTTCATTGCGATAATTTTCATTATACCGACTCTCCTCCTTCAAATGGTATTATTTTATGATATCATTGTAAAGAATAAACTTCACAATTACTATGCTTTTAATACGGATAGTGTTAAAAAATAAACTAATTGAGTTTTTGTAAACCAGGCGCCGAAAACTCGCTTCCCTGTGCAAAGTTTATACTGGAAAAGCCTTTGAAATTAATCGAACGATCGTTTATTATAAAATATACATCCAAACGATCATCCAGATCAGTTGGGATGCTGTTAAAAAATAAAATAAATGGGCTATCGGTTTGTATATTTAAAAATTAAGGAGGAAAGACATGGAGCAACATTTCTGTACTTGTATCGTAACAAACTGCAAGAACCATCCACGGAATCACTCGAAAGGATGCGATTTGTGCATCAAAAAGAATCTGAAATCCGGTGAAATCCCGGCTTGTTTTTGGCGGCAGATTTCGGATGATCTCAGCGGCTATAAAAGTTATACTTACGCGGATTTCGCCGATTTTTTCCATAAGCATAAAGCGGATTATGAGCAAAAAAGGCAGCAGCGAACGTAAATCCGTAAACAAACCCGCTGCAGTTTTCTTTCAAGCTGAATTATTGAAAACATATATTGGGGAGGAAAAACATGTCATATTTAGGTGAAAATATCCCAAAACTTGGATTTGGGTTTATGCGGCTGCCGATGAGGGACAAGGAAATTGATATTGAACAGACCAAAGAAATGGTTGATTTGTTCATGACCAAAGGATTCAGCTATTTTGACTCTTCATGGGGGTATAACAGTGGAAAATCCGAAGAGGCCATGAAAACGGCAATCGTTGACCGTTATCCCCGGGAAAGTTTTCAAATTGCGACTAAATGCCCAGTTTGGATTGTCAAAACCGCGGCAGAGGCTAAGGATATGATCCACACTTCACTCGCCCGCACCGGTGCGGGTTATATCGATTTCTATTTGCTCCACAATCTGGGAGACAGCCGTACCCAATGTTTTGATGACTTCGGCATGTGGGATTATGTCCGTGAACTGAAGGAAAAAGGCCTGGTGCGGCATATCGGTTTTTCAATCCATGATAAAGCCGATGCTTTGGATAAAATTTTGACCGAGCACCCGGAGATGGAATTTGTCCAATTTCAGCTGAATTATGCCGACTGGGAAAGCCCCACCACTCAAGCGCGAAAATGCTATGAAGTAGCGCTAAAGCATCACAAACCCATCGTCGTGATGGAACCGGTTAAGGGCGGTAACTTGGCAAACCCGATTGAAAGCGTCAGAAAAATATTTGACGATGCCAATCCTCATGTTTCGCCGGCATCATGGGCTATCCGTTATGCGGCCTCCCTGGACAACATTATTACGGTGCTGAGTGGAATGTCTACCATCGACCAGGTCCGGGACAACGTATCTTTTATGAAAAAGTTCAAGCCGCTAAATCCAGATGAACTCGCAGTTATTGAGAAAGCACGGCAAGCGATCAGTAAAATCCCCAATATTCCCTGTACCGCGTGCGAATATTGCGTCAAAGGCTGCCCGCAAAATATACCGATTCACAATGTCTTTGCGGCCTATAACCGCAAGCTGATTTATAACGATTTAGTCAGCGCGAAGGGCAACTATGGATTTGCAACCAGAGTAAGCGGTAAAGCCTCGGACTGCATTGCCTGCGGTAACTGCGAACGGGTCTGTCCTCAGCACATCGGAATCATGAAAAATCTGAAGACCATTGCGCAGGAACTGGAATAAAAACGGATCGCTTCCTATCCGATTTCGAGTCCCCATATTTTAAATTATCGGCATGCAATCATAAATCAGCTCACAAAAAAGTCTTTTCGGAGATGACAGTGATTCATTCCGATAATACTTTATAACATCGGATATTATAGGATTAGGGAAATTGACAGTTTGAGATAATATGGAACGACTATTGCCAGGTGACCTGTAAGGGTTCTCGATCTACCAACCGTTTAAAATGATAGACCGGATATCCTACCAATAGTCCCCCAGTGATCACTCTATTCTTCGGAATTTCCAGGAGACTCAACAGTGGTTCATATTTATCCAGTGCGCAGTATTCAAATAGTCCTGACCAGCAACTCCCTAGCCCTAATGTGGGTGCATATAATTGCACATATGAAAATGAAAAATGGGTATTGTCTCTTCCCAGAGAAAATTGTTCTGTCTTTACTGTAGAAATTATTAGGCAAGGGGCGTCTCGTAAGATTGTATCTTTGCCACTGTTACGGTATTGGTATATGGTATTGGCCGTATTATTAACCCAAGGAGAATTTTTTAATGGACCTGACTTTATATTCCCCTCTGCCCAATCAGCAATAACTGATGAAATGCTACGCAAGGTTTCCTTCTTATCTATAACATGATATGAGATTCCCTGAGAATTACAAGCTGTTGGCGCAAACCGTGCTATATCAAGAAGTTTATTAATAATCTCCCTCTCTACAGCTTTACTATTGAATGAGCGAATGGACCTTCTGGAGCGAAGAAAAGCTGCTGCTATTTCTGAACTTATTGACAATTCTTTTTTAATGGGCACTTGGTTCTTCAATGGAGTCCGTGTATTATTCAAAGCCCCACTAGGACAAACCGCAACACAGTGACCGCATTCAATGCAGAGGTTTTGGGCAATCTCCGGTCCGGAGTTTCCCATAACTAAGGTTCCCCGGCAGACATTTACACATTGCCCGCACCTCTTACATGTTTCCTTATTGACTTGAATAAAATTGTCATCAATCATTTTATATCATATCCCCCTGTTCGTTTCTCATATAAAGCAAGCAAAGTTATAAGGCACCCGATTTTAGGGTTTGCCTTTTCTTTCCCGATTTACAGGCATAGTATCGCTCCTTTACAAAATTAAATTCCTTTTAACCAAAAATGCATCCTCATTGTCTTTTTATATTGTAACGTTCATAACCTGACACCGTCACTTCATGTTATGCCCTGAAACATAACCAAAATTAAAACTAAATATTTTGCAAAGACTCGAATCATTTCATCTCAAAATGGGTATAACATGACATTATGCTGTCAAGTTATATGTTTTATTCTTAAATTGAGGTGGTAAAATGCAGATTAGCCGATTGTTTCAAATTGTATATATCATTCTCGAAAAAGGCACCGTAACCGCTCCGGAACTAGCCAAGCGTTTTGAAGTATCGATCCGGACTATCTATAGAGATATTGAGGCCTTGAACCAAGCAGGAATCCCCATTTACACAAGTCAAGGCAAGGGTGGCGGAATCTCACTTTCTGAAAATTTTATCTTGAATAAATCGCTGCTTTCCGAAAAAGAACAGGATGAAATTCTCCTTGCTTTACAAAGCTTATCCGCTGTCCGTTATCCCGAAATCGATAAAGTACTATTTAAATTGAGCAGTCTTTTTTTTAAAAGTAAAGTGAATTGGATTGAAGTAGAATTTTCCACCTGGGGAAGCGATCAAAAACAAAAGACAGTATTTAGCCTGCTTAAAAAGGCCATACTAGAACATCAGGTCATAGTATTTACCTATTTCAATGTTGCTGGTGAAAAGAGTGAACGCCGTGTTGAACCAGTAAAGTTGCTTTTTAAGGATAAATCATGGTATCTTAAGGGATATTGCCTGCAGCGGATGGCCTGCCGGACTTTTAAAATAACCCGGATGTCAGATATTAGAATTACAGGTGATTCTAGTACTCATCTTACTTCCCAGGAGCAATTTTCAACCCTGTCATCCAATGATTCTGCTCCGGTACCAATTCCTCTCAAGCTGAAAATAGCAGCCGAGGGAGCTTACAGGGTATATGATGATTTCTACGAAAAAGATATTACCAAAAATGAGGATGGCTCCTATACCGTCAATGTATCCATGCCGGCAGGCGCATGGATTTTTAATTACCTTTTTTCTTTTGGGCCGCTACTTGAAGTGATCGAGCCTCAGAGCATACGAGTGGAAATGGTTAATCGCATTCAGAATATGGCAAATCAATATCATCTCAAAACATGACGTGCCGTCGTCAGGTTTCATTCGCTATACTGGGCATGTAAATCAACTGAAGGGAGCTATGTAATTTTGGAACATCAATTCCGATTCGATTTGAGCAAGGAACTTGACGGCCAAAGAGTACTTGTCACCGGCGGAACCAAGGGAATTGGCCAGGCTATTGTTGATCGTTTGCTGAAAGCCGGAGCAACCATCATGACCACAGCGCGAACTGTTCCTCCGGACCTACCGGATTTTGTAGGTTTTATTCAAGCTGATGTTGGAACCCCCGAGGGTACTGAAGAAATTATCAAGGAAACCTTGGCAACGCTTGGGGGATTGGATATTTTAATCAATAATGTAGGCGGATCATCATCTTCCACCGCCGGGGCATTGGTGCTAAGCGACGAAGACTGGCTGACAACTTTCAACCAAAACCTTTTTGCTTCGGTCCGCCTGGATCGGGGATTTTTACCATCCATGCTGAAACAGAGGGAGTTATTATCCATATAACATCGATTCAGCGCAAGCTTCCGGGAAAAATGACCATGCCCTACTCGGCGGCCAAAGCTGCTTTGACAAATTACAGTAAAAATCTAGCCACTCAGTTCGGCCCGGAGGGTATTCGGATTAATACGGTTGCTCCTGGTTTTACAGAAACCAAGGCAGCAGAACGCCTGATTGCGCGGATGGCCGAGAACGCCAAAAGTGATTATTCTACAGCCCGGCAAGAATTAATGGATGCCCTGGGCGGCATACCATTGGGACGTCCGGCCAAACCCGCAGAAGTTGCAGAGCTGGTTGCTTTTCTCGTTTCAGACAGGGCTTCCTATATCACAGGCAGCGAGCATATTATCGACGGCGGAATCATCCGTACCATCTAGAATTGGATCGGAGCAATCCTATGGCTGATGCTTTAAAGGATATTTATACTTTACAATTTTTGCAGGACTTTGGATATAAGGTAAGTATTGCATATAAGGATTTCCCCTGCGAACAATTTATTACATCCGTGCTGATGCCTCCATGGGAGGAATTACCGGTACGATCCCGTATGAACCGGATTGCAAAGGTATTAGGGGAGTGTTTGCCAAAATTCTATGAAGATGCTTTAGCCATATTGTATGCCATTGCTGCGGACTGCAACGGGTTTCCGTATTTATTCTTTCCCGACTTTGTCTCAGCTTACGGACAAAACGAAGAACATTGGGAACTTTCGATGGAGGCTTTGGAGCATTTCACCCAGCATTCATCCTCAGAATTCGCCATCCGGCCATTTATACTTGGGGACCCTGAACGTACCATGAAACAAATGCTTCAATGATCGGCGCATCCGAATGAACATGTAAGACGTTTATCCAGTCAAGGCTGCCGCCCCCGGCTTCCCTGGAGCATGGACCTTCCCATTTTTAAAAAAGATCCAACGCCGGTTTTAAAAATATTGGAAAATCCGAAAGCCGATCCTGCTCTTTATGTCCGGAAAAGTGTGGCCAATAATCTGAATGATATTGCCAAAGACCATCCGGAGCTAGTTTTAAAAACAGCCCGGCAATGGATGGGTACCAGTCCCCACACAGACTGGATTTTACGCCAGGGATGCCGTACCCTGATCCGGAAAGCCAATCCTGAAGCTTTGGCATTGTTCGGCTATTCAAATGATTCTAAAAAAAAACCTATATGGAAGAACGCCGTTCTGACAGTCCAACCAGATCAAATTCACATTGGAGAAGAATGCCGGCTCCATTATGCGCTGGACATTGATCGAAAAACAAAAGTCAAAATCCGCTTGGAATACGGCATCGACTTTATGAAAGC
>WSSedL1CaDRAFT_10001002_pt1 | contig 17986 bp, 17 predicted proteins | sample WetSurSL1Cattail_FD_9464 | JGI IMG/M metagenome (IMG submission 9464)
TGGCGCAGACGCGTCGCGCGCAAGCCGTGGCTTGTGAATCGTCAAACTGCGCTGCGCCGGAAATGGTTTCCGGGCGCAGCCAACTTAACTCACATGATTACTTCCCGAGTTCCATCTTCGAAAGCATGTCATTGAAGAACACGTACTGACTGTCCACAAACGGCTTGAACTCTTCCGGACTCCGATACTTGACGATCATCCCGCGCGAGGTGATGAAGTTCTTGAAGTCGTCGGTACTCGCCGCTTTCTTGAGCGCGGCGCTGAGTGCGGCGACGATCGGCTTCGGCGTGCCCTTGGCGACCGCGAAGCCACCCCAACCGACGAACTCAAGCTTGACGCCGCTCTCGATCATGGTCGGAACCATCGGGAAAGCGGGATCGCGTTCCGGGGTCATTACCGCCAGAATCTTGAGTTTTCCGGCGTCGACACCGGCTTTGACTTCGCCGGAATTGACCGTCACCGCTTCGATGTGCTTGCCCATCAAAGCCGTGACCGCCGGCGCAGCCCCTTCAAACGGGATGTGATTGAACTGGACTTTCTGGTTGATCTCCAACGCCGACGCGGCGATATGCCAGATCGACCCGGCGCCCGAGTTACCGACGCGAATCTTGCCCGGATTGGCCTTGGCATACTTGATGAAATCGGCAACGCTATTGTAAGGCGCGTCGACCGGGACGGTCAGCGCCGCCGGGACCATCGTCGTCTGACCGATGTAGTCGAACGAATCCGGCCCCAGGTCGGAGAGCTTGAGCGCCTTGTGCATAACCAGCTCGACCGGAATGTAGCTGACCGTGTAGCCGTCCGGGGCGCTGCGCGCGACCATCGACATGCCGACCCCGCCCGATCCGCCGGCCTTGTTGACCACGACCACCGGTTTGCCGAGTTCGCTTTCCATTCCCTTGGCGATGATCCGCGCGGTCATGTCCGACGCGCCACCCGGGTTGAACGGAACGACGATCGTCACCTCTCTTTGCGGAAAGGCGCCTTGTGCCAGCGCTTGCTGGCTGGCCCCGGCGACAAGCAGCACCAGAGACGACACGAGTACTGAGAACAAAGGCAGTTTTTTCATTTTTCCCCACTCCAAATAAAAATAGTGAAAACTTCTACTCAAACACATCCATACTTCGACAACACAAACTACCGCTGAAGACGATCTCCCCGATTTGGTCCAGATTTATCTCAGTCGTTTTCCAGCGCAATTGCTCCCTTTTTATTCTTGATTTCGGCATAGATGCTCCCGGCAAGAACGATGGCGGTAAGCACGATCATGGTCAGTGAAATGGGACTTTCGACCAGTCCGACCAGGCTGCCATTGTTCATTTTGACGCTCTGCAATAGTGCTTTTTCCATCATCGCGCCAAGCACATAGGTCAGCACGATCGGCGCCATCGGGATGTCTATTTTTTTCATGACGTAACCGACGACACCAAACACCAGCATTACGCCGACGTCCCACAGGTCATTGGATACCGTATACGCGCCGATGATCGAGAGGATCAAAACGATCGGATAGAGCAATTTGGCGGGAACCTCGGCGATTTTCGCCCACCACCCGGCGAGCGGCAGATTCATGAACAGCAGCATCCCGTTTCCGACCACCATGCTCGCGATGACGCCCCAGACGAAATCGGGATTCTGCACAAACAGGATCGGTCCGGGAGTCAGCCCGTGCATGATGAAAGCGCCGAGCAGGATGGCTATCGTCGGCGAACTCGGAATCCCCAGGGTAAGCAAGGGAATCATCGCGCCACCGCAATACGAATTGTTGGCCGTCTCGGGACCAGCGACGCCCTCGATGGCGCCGTGACCGAATTTCTCCGGGTTTTTGGAGAGCTTCTTTTCCATCGAGTACGAAAGCAACGCCGGTATCGCCGAGTTGGTTCCCGGAATCAAGCCGATGAAGAAACCGAGAAAGGTTCCACGAAGAACGGCGAAAGTTGTCGGTCTAATCTCTTCCTTTTTCGGCATGAAACTGGTGATTTGCGTAGGCTTTGCAGCTGCGGCGAGATTCTCCATGCCGAGAAAGATTTCCGAGAGGCCGAACAAGCCCATGGCGATGGTCACCAGATCGATGCCGTTGATCAGGAAAGGCTGGTTGAAGGTAAAGCGCAACGTGCCGGAAATCGGGTCCATGCCGATAGTCGCCAGGCTCAGACCGATGCAAATCGCCACCAGGCCGCGGACGATCGAAGCGCCCATCAGGCCGACGACCATGGTCAGGCCGAACAGCATCAGAGAGAACATTTCGGTCGGGCCGAACTTCAAAGCAAAATCGGCCAACAGCGGCCCGATCAAGGCCAGACCGATCACCGAAACGATGCCGCCAAAAAAAGACCCCATCGCAGCGACGCCGAGCGCCGCGCCAGCCCGCCCCTGTTTGGCCATCTCGTAGCCGTCGAGACAGGTAATCACCGAAGCCGCTTCACCCGGCGTATTAATCAGCACCGAGGTAATGGTCCCGCCATACATCCCGCCGTAATAGATACCGGACAGCATGATGATCGCCGAAACCGGCGGCATACCGTAGGTCAACGGAATCAGCAGCGCAGTCGCGGTGGTCGGACCGATGCCGGGCAGCACCCCAACCAACTGCCCCACCGTGACGCCAATCAGGCAGTACAGCAAATTATGCCAGGTCAAGGCAACCGAAAAACCCGACAACAATCCAATGAAGGAATCCATCGACTACTCCCTAAAGACCAAACAGGCTCAAGAATTTTTCAGGCAGAGGAACTGAAAAACAGACCTTGAAAATGAAGTAATGCACGAAGGTAATCACCAGCGAAAGCAGGATGGCGTGCAGCATCTTGTATTGGCGATAGAACATGACAAACAGCAGCAGCGAGCCGGCGATATTGAAGCCGACCACATCAAGCAGGAAAAGGAAAATCAAGCAGGCGAGAAATACAGTAAAAACATTGAACAGTTCTGTTTTCCCGGGAAAGCTCCGGCCCATCGAAAAAACTTGATGAGTACACGATTGAACGATGTAAATAAGCGCGATGAAAATCGAAAAGCCGGACAGCCAGCGCGGGTACATTCCCGGCCCGGCGCCCAATTTCGAGTGATAGGGAATATCCAGCGACATCTTGAAGTAAAGAACGGCATAGGCAAGAAACAAAATGCCGAACCAGAGCCCGGCGTTTTGCCGCTTGATGAATTCGCCAAATGTCCCTTTGTTCTTGGGCGCGGTTTCATTTTTCATTTTCGAATGTCTCCTCTTTGTTCAACTACCATTGCGACATTGCCAGCGCATCCGCACGCCGACCGCTTCCGCTCAATAGCTTGTGGCGACCAGCGAATCAACTTCGGCTCTCGTCGGACAGCCCAGCCGCCCGCCAAACCGCATGCATTTGAGCGACGCTGCAACGCAGGCAAAACGCGCGGCGTTCTCGACGTTCTTGCCTTCGAGCAAGGCCAGCGCAAAAGCTCCGTGAAACACATCGCCGGCTGACAGGGTATCGACGACCTTGATGACCGGCGCCTTGACGTGGCGAACTTGGCCGTTCTCGAACCAGAAATAGCCGTCGGCGCCGCAACTCGCGCCAACGTGACCGCCGTGCGTCGAGCCGACCTTGATCAAGGCCTCAGAGACATCGCTGCAGCCTGAATAAATCAGCAGGCCGGCGTCGGAAAATACTGCGTGGGTAGCCAATGGGATCAGGCGCTGCAACACGTCAAGCGGCGCCACGTCGCCGTCGATCATGCACGGGATGTGGCGCGCGCGCGCCGCCTTGAGCGCCGCTTCGGCGCCCTCGACCCAGCGCGTGTCGCAATGCACGCAGTCGGCGTCGGCCATTTCGTCAAGAGGCAACCAGGACGGCGACTTGTCGACACACGGATCGTGAAAAGGAACGACCAGCCGGTCGCCGCGCTGGTCGACGATCACCGTCGCCTGTGAGGTCAATGTTCCAGGAACGGAGTGCAGACCCCGGGTGTCGACACCCTCGGCGGTCAGCGAATGGCGCATCGCGATCGCCACCTCGTCGTCGCCGACGCGCGCCCAAATCCTGGCGCTGCCGCCCAGTTTGACCAGCGCATAGGCGGCCGAGAGCGCCATGCCATCGACGACTTGCGTCATGGCGCTGGCGAGCAGCTTGGCCGGCAGCGACGGAACGTGGTCGACGCGATAAATACTGGTGTTGCAGATCGCGCCGACAGCGATCAGGCGCTTGTTCGTAGGCATTGGAGAGGCCACCGCTCAGACCGACTTGATCTTGGCGACCTGGGCAGCCAAGGCCGCAATTGCAGCCCAATCACGCGCCTTCACCAGGTCGGCAGGCGCAACCCATGAGCACCCGACGGTACCGCAGTTGGGCAGCGCCAGATAGTTGGGGACATCGCCCGGCTTAATGCCACCAGTCGGGCAAAACGTCACGCTGGGGAAAACCCCGGCCATCGCTTGCAGCCAGGCAACGCCAGCCCCGCCTTGCGCCGGGAAGAGCTTCAACTCGGAAAAGCCGAACTCCATCGCCTTCATCACTTCACTCGCCGACGATACGCCTGGCAGGAAGGGAAGTCGAGCCGATTGCACAGCCTTGGCCAAGGCTGACGTCAGCCCCGGAGCAACGCCGAAAGCGGCGCCGGCATCGACGGCGCGAATAACGTCCTCGTTGCGTAGCAGCGTCCCTGCACCGACATGCGCTTCGGGTGCCGCCTTGACCATCGCCCGAATCGCATCGGCGGCAGCCGGCGTACGCATCAAGACTTCAAAAACCAGCACCCCGCCGTCGACCAGCGCGCGTGCCAGATCGCCAGCGACACTGGCGTCGTGAATGGTCAGGACAGGCATGACTGAGGCGCACGACAGGATCTCACGCATCGATTTTTTGGCCGCTTGCATTTGCTTTTATTCCTTGTTGAAAGTTGTATTAACCGCGCCGCACCGGCACGAATTTCCTTAGCGCGCTGTGGCTAGAGCATGGGCACGTACCGGCCAGAGCTGCTCAAGTTGATCAATCGCTGCGCGCAAGGGCTCGGCGAATGAAATCAGATGCTCACGATCGACGCGAAACGAGGGCCCCGCAATCGAAACGGCGCCGACGACGCGATCGGCCTTGCTGCGCTCTTTGATCAACATCGCGATCGCCGACAAGCCGAGTTCGGATTCCTGATCATTGAAGGCAAAACCCAATTCGCGCGTTCTTCGGATTTCCTCCCGGAGTTCGGCGGTTGTGCGAATAGCGTTGGGGCCCAACAGCTCACAGTCGAAACCACGCGCCTCGACCATCGCAATGGCGTCCTCTTCGGGCATGCTGGCAAGCCAGGCCTTGCCCATGCCGGTGGTGTGCAAGGGCACATGGTGCCCGCTGATCGGATCGCAGCGAATGGCGCCGGTCGCCCCCTGGGCTTTTGCCACCCAGATCATTTCTGAGTCTTCGACCACGGCCAAACGGACCAACTCTCCGGTCGCATGCGCCAAATCGTCGAGAATGGGCTGCGCCACTTCGGTCACGCTGGTTCCCGCGAGCAAGCGCAGGCCCATCGCACCGAGTTTGAGCGTCGGCACGTAGCGCTCGCTCGATGCCTCCTGCTTGACATAGTGAGCGTTCACCAAGGCCTGAAGCAATCGGTGGGTTGCGCTAAGCGGCAACGACAGCTGCTGGGCAATCGAGCTGATCTGTAGACCATCGTCGTGATCGACGAGCAACTCAAGGACAGCCAACCCCCGCTCGACGGATGAAACACTCAGATTTGCCATAAGAAAAACTCCAAAAGCACGACGACGCGGGACCGGTGACCCAAACTGGAAAGGGTTTCAATATACATCAATTTTTTCAAACTGGAAACAGTTTTCAACAACTGACAAAGTCCGCCAAGCGGCCCTCGAAGCAAGGCTCGAACAGCCCACTGATCGACATAACGACACCCGACACAAAATGCCATAAGGATACAATCAAGACCAAGTAAAGATACTGATAACAACTGATAACAACTGATAACAACTGATAACAACTGATAACGACTGATAACAACAGATAGAGATGAATAGAAACTCAACCACATGAAGCCAAATGTCGCACCTCAAAACAGCCCTCTATCCGCGTAAGAACCCCCGGTTTGCATGTGACCGCACCTGAGCTGGGTGGTGTCGACACCCCCAAAGCTCTGCTCAGAAAAACGAGTGCCGGTGCGCTGGCTACGGGGTACGCAAACTCACCCCACAGCGAGCCTGACTCGCCGTTTCATCCCTTCACCAATTGATGCGCTGATCGACCTCTTAGTCCGGTGCGGGCTGCGCCGCCATATCCCAGTCTGGCTCGACTTCGACCTCGTCGCTTATCTGCGCATCACACTCATCCCACAACGGTGGCCCGCGTGCCGGGGTGATGTGTGGCGGCTGCGAGTCAACTCCGATGTAATCCAATATTTGCCTGATGTCGGCGCTAAGCGTGATAAACGCGATCAAGCGCATCTGGCCGCCACACAGTGGGCACAGCAGCGGGAACACCTCGTAGATCCGGGCGATCAGCATCGCCCACAGGTAGTGCGATGGTGAGCGTTGGGGCACCGCAGTCGCATCCTCACCCGTGCCGGGTGGACCGGTCTGAACTTTTGCGCGGCGGCAGCGTGCCCAACTACGACTCGGTGTCGGTGGCCGGGGCAGCCGACGAACTGGCCGCCGCCAAGCTGCCGGTCAACATCGTGGTCGATTGCAGCCACGCCAACTCGCGCAAAAACCACAACCTGCAAAGCCTGGTGTTCAAAGATGTGGTGGAAGGCAACCGCGCCATCAAAGGCGTGATGCTCGAATCCAACCTGTTTGAGGGCAACCAGAAACTGGGCAAACCCGAAGATTTGCGTTACGGCGTCTCGATCACCGACGCCTGCCTGGGCTGGCAAGCCACCGAAGACGCTTTGCGCGACGCCGCACAGCGGTTGGCCACCCGGTCCGTCTGAGGCGAACGGTCAAGCGGCCAACGCGGCCTCGATGTCTTTGGCCAGACTCGCGGGTTTGTCGGTCGGGGCGTACCGTTTGATCACCACGCCGTTCTTGCCGACCAGAAACTTGGTGAAGTTCCACTTGATGGCCTGGGTGCCCAGCAGGCCGGGCGCTTCGCCCTTGAGCCACTGGTACAACGGGTGCGCGCCAGAGCCGTTGACCTCAATCTTGGCCATCATGGCAAAACTCACACCATAGTTGCGTTGGCANAACTGGGCGATCTCGCCGTTGCTGCCCGAGTCCTGCGCGCCAAACTGGTTACATGGGAAGCCCAACACCACCAGCCCCTGGCTGCCGTAACTTTCATGCAGCGTCTCCAGCCCGGCGAACTGCGGCGTGAAACCACAGGCGCTGGCGGTGTTGACAACCAACATCACCTTGCCTTGGTTGTCTTTCAAAGGCACCGGCTTGCCGTCAATTGACAGCGCTTCGAAGTCATAGATGGTGGTCATCGAGAACCTTTCCAACAGACGTAAAAACACGCCATGGTATCAACCGTGGGCTTTGTCGTTTCTTGCGATGGCCAGCAACCGATCAACCTCGACGCCGTGTTCGCGGCAGTTGCGGGCATGCCAGCGTTTAATCAACAACATGAACCCAGCAATCACCAGGCCAAACATGGTGATTGCGCCAAAGGTTGGCAAACCCAGACCGGTGGACAGGGCGTAGAGCGCACCCAGCACCAAAATGCAAGCTTGTTCGTTGAAATTCTGCACTGCAATCGAGCGCCCGGCGCCCATCAGGTTGTGGCCGCGGTGCTGCAGCAATGCGTTCATCGGTACCACCAGAAAACCGCCCAGAGCCCCCAACAGAATCAAAAACGGCGCCGCCACCCAGACGTTGGTGATAAAGATCAACAAGATGATCAGCAAGCCCATGCCAATGCCCAGCGTGATCACGCGCGGGCCGTCTTCCAGGCGCATACGCATCGACGCCACCACCGCCCCGCCCGCCATGCCAATCGCCACCACACCTTGTAAGGCCGAGGCTTGTGTCACGCTGTAGCCCAGCGCCGCCGCCGCCCAGGCCAGCACAATAAAACGCAAATTACCCGCCACACCCCAGATCAGGGTGGTGGCAGCCAGCGAGATTTGGCCAAGCTTGTCATGCCACAGGCGTGCGTTACACGTCCAGAAATCGGGCAGCAAGGACCCTATCTTCTTGGGCATCGGGCGCATCAACACCCCGGACAGAGGAATGCGGGTGTTGAACCAGGCCGCCAGCAGGTAGACAAAAATCAGCACAGAAATGGCAGCCTCGGCCCGGGTGCTGATGCCCAGGTAAGCCATCGGGAACTTGATCGCCAGCAGCTTGTCGGCAGCCATCGGAGACACCAAAAGCCCCCCCAGCAACACACCCAGAATGATCGAGCCAATGGTCAGGCCCTCGATCCAGCCGTTGGCTTTGACCAGTTGGGAGGGCGGCAACAACTCGGTCAGGATGCCGTATTTGGCGGGTGAATACGCCGCCGCACCCAGGCCAACCAACGCATAAGCCATCAGCGGATGGGTGCCAAACAGCATGAACAGACAGCCCCCGACCTTGATGAAATTACTCATCAACATGACCCGGCCCTTGGGCATGGAGTCGGCCAGGGCACCCACAAAGGGCGCCAGCACCACATAAAACAGCGCAAACATCGGCACCAAAGCCGCCTGCTGCCATTGAGGAGAATGGTTGGACCGCAGCAATTGCACGGCGGCCACAAACAAAGCGTTGTCGGCCAGCGAGCTAAAAAACTGCGCCGCCATGATGGTGTAAAAACCGCGTTTCATCAGAAAAAGACATGCCTGGCTTGCAGGCTCCAATCGAGGTGAGTTGTCTCCGAACAGGCCGGAGTTATAGCACGGTACAGCGGTGTCAAAATCTGGCCTGTCTCTATTGTCCCCAAGCCTTCACTGCCATGCCACGCCCCATCCTCGCCACCGTCCATCCTTCTGCACTGCAACACAATCTGGCGCGCACGCGCCGCGCCGCGCCCGACGCCAAAGCCTGGGCGGTGGTCAAAGCCAATGCCTACGGCCACGGCATCGAACGGGTTTATGAGAGCCTGCGCAGTGCCGATGGCTTTGCCTTGCTTGACCTCGACGAGGCCCAGCGGGTACGTAACCTGGGCTGGCGCGGCCCGATCCTGCTGCTCGAAGGTGTCTTTGAGGCACGTGACCTGGAGCTGTGTTCGCGCCTGGACCTGTGGCACGCGGTGCATTGCGACGAACAAATCGACATGCTGGCGTCGCACAAGACCAATGTGCCACACCGTGTTTTCCTGAAAATGAACTCGGGCATGAACCGCCTGGGTTTCACGCCTGAGCGCTTCCGCTCGGCCTGGAGCCGCCTGAACGCTCTGCCACAGGTCGATGAAATTTCGTTCATGACCCACTTCAGCGACGCCGATGGGCCGCGCGGCATCGGGCATCAGATCCGCGTCTTCAACCAGGTCACCCGTGATTTGCCGGGTGAACGTTCAGTCAGCAACAGCGCCGCCACGCTGCGCCACACCCAGGGAAGGTGCAGTCGCCCCGACCAGTGACGACGTGTTGGCCTCGGACTGGATCCGGCCCGGCATCGTGTTGTATGGCAGCGCACCCGACTTTCCCGAACACAACATCACCGACTGGGATTTGTTGCCGACCATGACGTTGTCCTCAAAACTCATAGCTACCCAGTCAATAGATACGGGGGCTAGTGTCGGATATGGCTCAAAATTTGTGGCGGAACGCCCGACCGTCGTGGGGGTGGTCGCCTGCGGTTATGCCGACGGTTACCCGCGCATCTGCCCAACCGGCACACCGATATTGGTGGCCGGTGTACGTACCCGCACACTGGGGCGCGTCAGCATGGACATGCTCGCGGTTGACCTCACGCCGCTGGTGGAGGCGGGCCAACCCGTTGGTTTTGGCAGCGAAGTCACGTTGTGGGGCCGTGCCAGCAATGGCGCGGTGCTGAGCATCGACGAGGTGGCGCAACACGCGGGCACACTCGGCTACGAGTTGATGTGCGCCCTGGCGCAACGGGTGCCGGTGCAGGTTCAGGACTGATGGCCAGCTACGTGCCGGTGCCGCTGGAACGGGTACAGCTAGGTAAACCACTACCGGTGGACATCTGGAGCCCCAGCGGGCGCCTGTTGTTGCGCCGCCAGCAGATACTGCAGTCCGAGGCGCACCGCGACATGTTGCGCAGCCACCAGGCCTGCATGACCGAAACCGATGCCCAGGCTTGGCAAAGAAGCCTGGAACGCCAAATGCGTGCCCTCTACAACGAGGGGGCCGACATATCGCAGATTGCCCAGCTGATGCTGCCGTGGGTGATTGAAGAGGAAGATTATTCGCCCGGCCACGAGGTCAACGGCGGCTGGCTGGATGTGCAGGATGTGTTGCGTGGCCTGCTCTACCAGGGTGAGCTGGCGGTGAGCCCGCTGCCACGGTTGCAGGCGCTGGAAGACCGGGCGCTGACACTGCTCAAGGATGACCCCGACGCCAGCCTGTTTGTGTTGTTCCAGGCGCTGCCCGACCTGAGCCTGGGTTATTGCGCCAGCCATGCGCTACTGGTGGGCCTGGTGGCGGTGCTCACCGCCGACAAGCTGGCCCTGCCGCACCAGGAACGCGCCACCCTGATGCGTGCTGCGCTGGTGATGAACATCGGCATGGCACGCCTGCAGGACAACCTGGCGCGCCAAAAGACAAGCCCCAACCCGATACAACGGCAAGACATCAACGATCACGCAAGCCTCGGTGTGCAGATGTTGAAAACGCTGGGCGTGCAAGACAGCACCCTGCTGGACATCGTGCAAGGGCACCACTCGCCAGACCAGTTCCAGGGCGACCACAGCACCCAGCGGCTGATGCGGCTGCTCCATCTGGCCGACACGCTGACCGCCAAGATGGCACCACGCAAGGTGCGCAAAGCCATGTTGCCGCTGGCGGCCACCAAGATGCTGGTACTGCAAAGTTCGCCAGACACCGCCGCGCTGCGCCAGGCCATGGCGGCCGCGCTGGGTTTTTACCCACCCGGTAGTTATGTGCAACTGGCCAATGGTGAAACCGCGGTGGTGATCGCCCGTGGCCCCAAGGTCAAAAGCCCGCATGCGGCCAGCATCATCAGCGCCAGCGGTATGCCGGTCAGCACGTATGGCTACCGCGACACCAGCAAACCCGATCTGACGGTGAAAACAGCGGTGGCGGCACACACAGTGCAGATCAAGGTCAGCGCTGAGAGAATCAAACGCCTGCGCCAGTCGCACGGGGTGTAAACACGCGAGGCTTCGGGCATCACTGCGCCATGACCGTGATCACCGCGATCAGGCAACCGGGGGCGCTCTCAGGGTTTTGAGCAACTCAAACACCCCCACCAGCAGGCCACCCAACCCCAGCGCGGTGGCCAGCCAGGTCAGAGGCAACAGCTCAAACTTGAACAGCCCCGCCAGCCAGGGCAGGTACAAAGCCAGCGCCATCAGCACCAGCGCGGCAGCACACACCCACCACAAGGTGCGATTGGGCACCCGCAGGCTGCTCACGAGTGAGCCGGTTCGCGTCCGGTTGACCAGAATCAGCGCCAGATTGCTGACAACGATGGTGGCAAACGCGAAAGCGCGCGCCGCGCCTTCACTTAAATGCGCCATACCCCACCAGGTGGCCAGCAGCACCACGGCCAGTGCACCCAGGCCTTGTATCAAGGCCCACAGCAGCGTCATACCGCCAAACAGAGGTGTCGTCACATCGCGTGGCGAACGCTGCATCAGGTCGGGCTCGGGCGGTTCGTTCTCAAACACCATCGAGCAGGCCGGGTCAATCACCAGCTCCAAAAACGCTATGTGCAAGGGGAACAACACCGTGGGCCAACCCAGTAACACCGGCAGCAAGGCCATACCAGCAATCGGCACATGCACCGCCAGGATGTAGGACATCGATTTGCGTAGGTTGTCAAAAATGCGTCGCCCCAAGCGCACCGCCTGCACCAGCCCGGCAAAGTTGTCGTCCAACAGCACGATGGAGGCGGCCTCACGCGCCACGTCGGTGCCTCGTTCCCCCATGGCCACACCGACATGGGCTGCTTTCAGGGCCGGCGCGTCGTTGACGCCGTCACCAGTCATCGCCACCACCTCACCACTGGCTTTGAGCGCCTGCACAATGCGCAGCTTTTGCGTGGGGGCAATGCGGGCACAGACGCTGACGGTGCGCATGCGCTGCTGCAAGGCGGCATCGTCGAGCTGGTTCAAATCATCCCCGGTCAACAGCCAGTCATTGGCGGCCCCGGCAACGGCTGGCACCGACAAACCCGCTGCCAGCGCAATGGCCTGGGCCGTGACCGGGTAGTCGCCGGTGATCATCACGACCCGGATGCCAGCGCTGCGCGCCTGCGCCACAGCGTCGGGGATTTCTGCGCGCAGCGGGTCGGCCAGGCCCAGCAGACCCACAAATTCAAACACAAAGTCGTGTTCAATGGCCGGCCAGTCCATGCCCTCAAAACGTGAGCGTGCCACACCCAACACCCGCAGGCCCTGCGCCGCCATGCGCTCCACCGCAGTCGCCACACGCGCCTGGGCAGCGCTGTCCATGTGGCACAAATCCACAATCGCTTCCGGCGCACCTTTGGCAGCCACCACATTGGCCTGACCATCAACCGCTTTCCAGACGTGGGACATGGCACGTAACTCGGGCGTCAGGCCGTAATGCTGCATCAGTGTCCAGTCGCGATGCAGGTGCTCGGTGTCTTTCAAAAAATGCTGGCCCAGGCGGTGAAAGACTTTCTCCATCGGGTCAAACGGGTCACTCATGCTGGCCAAAATCGAGAACTCCACCAGCGTGTGAAAGGCCTCCGGCAGCTCGGTGGTGGTGGCGTAGTCCACGCTGAGGCTGTCACCTTGTATGGCGGCGCCATCGGCTTGTGTGGCCGCAGTTTCAGCATACAGCTGCGCCACGGTCATGCGGTTCTCAGTCAAGGTGCCGGTTTTGTCGACACACAGCACACTGGTGGCGCCCAGGGTTTCGATGGCGGCAATACGCCTTGTGAGCACCTTGTGTTTGGACAACCGCCAGGCACCCAGCGCCGGGATCACGGTGAGCACCACGCTGAACTCCTGCGGCAACAAAGCCATGGCCAGGGCAATGCCCGCCAGCAACGCCTCCAGCCAATCGCCTTTGAGCAGCCCCACCGCACCGACCAGGCACAGGCTGGCCACCACCGCAATGATCGCGAGCATCTTTACCAGTTGCGCGGTTTGTTGACGCAAAGGTGAGGCCTCGGCCGTCAGGCTCTCAAGCGCGCTGCCGATGTGGCCGATCTCGCTGCGGACACCGGTGGCGATGACAGAAGCCCGGCCATGGCCGCGTACCAACAAGGTGCCGGAAAACAGCTGCGACTGGGCCACGTCAGGCGGGGTCGCGCCGGTCGGTGCCGTCAGTCCGGCGCGGACTTGTTTGTCCACAGGCATCGGTTCACCCGTGAGCAGGGACTCATCCACCTGCACCTCGGCTCCCTCCACCAGCAGCGCGTCGGCGGCAATCCGGTCACCCTCAGCCAGCAGCAGCAGGTCACCCTGCACCACATCGCGCCCGGCAATACGCAGCGGCACACCGTCGCGCAACACCAGCGCACGCGGGCTGGTCAGGTCGCGCAGGCTGGCCAGCGCGTGTTCGGTTTTGCCCTCCTGGTACAGGGTCAGCGCCAGCACCACCAGTACCAGGCCCAGCAGGATCAGCCCCTCCTGCAAGTCACCGAGCACCAAGTACAACGCCCCAGCCCCCAGCAACAGGGCAAACATCGGGTCGGACAAGGTCTCGCGCACAATGGCCCACAGGCCGCGCTGCTGGTCACTCGGCAAGGCATTGGGGCCCTCTTGCTGCAAACGCTCGGCGGCCTGCGCGGCAGTCAGACCGGACGCTGCAGGAGATTCACCTGGCAGCCGACCGTCTGGCAAGTTTTCATTGGTCATTTTGGCTCCTAGCCCTTATATATATTGGTCTAGTAGCTATCAAAAAAGACATATTCCCACCCACGCATCCCAGCAACAGCAGGTCGCTACAGCCCCTCTGTCCAGACCTCCATTATTTGACAAAAGTGCCGCGCTGGGTGTGGTCTGGCGCACCCACAGTGGATCAACTGATGGTGAACGCCAGACTCAACGCTACCACCACGAGCAAGCCCAGACCAAAAAGAAACACCCCTTCAGCCCTGCGCTCATAACGCCGACCGCTGACGGTGGCACGCATGGCGGCAAATGACAGGAAGGCGCTGAGCAAAAAAATCAGCGCATCAACCGCCAGCGCCTTGTCAATCAACATGTGCCAGTTGGCGCCTGCGCCCACCCGTCCAATGGACAGCACCGTCATACAGACCCCAATCATCGTGGCCGAGGTGGGCAGTATGTGAGCAGACAAGCCGCCCGTCTCACACGCTGCGGGCGCTGCCACCTCGGGTGGGCACGGCTGCCGTAGCGATCTGCGCGCCATCAACCCAGGCGCACCGGCACAAAGATCTTGCTGCCCTCCCGCTCAATCAGCAAGGCCACCGATTTATCCGACTTGGCCACCAGGGTGCGCACCTGCTCCAGGTTTTGCACCGGAGCGCCATTGACAGCCAGCAACACGTCACCGGACTGAACACCCGCCAAGGCTGCCGGGCCGGTGGTGTCTTCAATCAACAGACCGGCAGGGATACCAGCCTCCCGTTTTTCCTGCGGCGTCAAGGCGCGCAATGCCAATCCCAGGCGACCCTGCCCACTGGCGCCGGAGGCTGCGGCCACTTTTTCAGTCTTGTCGCTGGCGTCGATCAATTTGGCAGTGAGGTGTTCAGATTTGCTCTGGTGCCAGACTTCCATCTCCAGCTTGTCGCCAGGTGCTATTGAGCCAATCAGCGCAGGTAAATCGCTGGAAGCCACAATCGGCTGGCCATTGACCTTGAGGATCACGTCGCCACTCTGCAAGCCGGCTTTTTCCGCTGGCCCACCGGCGTCCACACTCGACACCAGCGCGCCTTCGGGGCGGTCCAGGTGGAAAGAGTCCGCCAGTGCCTGATTGACCTCCTGGATGGCCACACCCAATCGGGCATGGCTGACATGGCCGGTGGCCACAATCTGGTCCTTGATTTTGGTGGCCAACTCAATCGGGATGGCAAACGACAGGCCCTGGTACCCACCGGATTGGCTGTAAATCTGCGAGTTGATGCCCACCACTTCACCACGGGTGTTGAACAGCGGCCCGCCCGAGTTGCCCGGGTTCACCGCCACGTCGGTCTGGATGAAGGGCACCAGGCTGTCGTCTGGCAGAGACCGGCCCTTGGCGCTGACGACACCAGCCGTCACGCTGTTCTCAAAACCAAACGGCGAGCCAATCGCCAACACCCATTCACCCACCTTCAGGTCTCTGGCCTGGCCCAGCGGCACGGTCGGCAGGTTTTTGGCATCGATCTTGATCACCGCCACATCGGTCTTGGGGTCGGAGCCCAGCACCTTGGCGGCAAACTCACGCCGGTCGGTCAGTTTGACCATGACCTCGGTGGCATCACGCACCACATGGGCATTGGTCATGATCACGCCATCCGGACTGATGATGAAGCCCGAGCCCTCGCCACGTGTTGGTCTGGGTGAGGCATCCCCGTCGGAACCCTGAAAACGCCGGAAAAACTCATAAAACGGGTCGTCCGGGTCCAGGCCAGGAAAACCATGCTGGCGCAAAGCCGCGCCGTCGCCATGGTTCGACACCTTTTTCAAGGAGGTGACGGTGATGTTGACCACCGCCGGACCATGCTGCTGCGCAATCTGCGAGAAGTCTGGCAGGCTCATCGGGGTGTTTGGCACAGAGACTGGCGCGGATGGACTTGAGGCCATCAGCGAGGCGGCTTGGGCGTGTGTCAGACTGAAGGTGGTGACTGCGGCTCCACCCAGAACACCACCCAGCACCAGGGACAGCACCACACGGCTGGCAGCAAACGGTATTTTCATGTCGGTATCTCCACAAAGTTGTTGAACACAACAGCAGTGTGTGAACCCAGACTTAGAGCGGCCTTAAAACCTCTTAGACGAGGCTTAAATCAGGTTGCCGGAAATTCAAGCGTCACCCGCAAACCACCCAACTGCTCGGACTGATCCAGCGTGACCCGAGCCTGGTGGCCATCAGCAATGGTTTTGACAATGGCCAGGCCGAGGCCACTGCCACTCACCTCTGAACCCACCACGCGGTAAAAGCGGTCCAGGACACGACTGCGGTCGGCAGGCGTTATGCCCGGGCCACTGTCCTGCACGATCAGCCGAGGTCTGCCATCCTCGGTCAACACCGTCACCAGGATGCGGCCCGCCGTCGGGGTGTATTTGATGGCGTTGTCGACCAGATTGCGCACCAGAATCTGCAAAGCTTCGGCTTGGCCAGACACCCAGGTAGGTTCGTCGACCAGGGTATCGATGGCAATCTGTCTGGCCTCGGCGGAGAGTGCCAACTCTGCCAGCACCAGCTTGACCGAGGCACCCAGATCCACAGCGGTGAGCTGTACCTGGGCTCCAGACTGCTGTCGCGCCAGCACCAGCAGTTGCTCGATGAGTCGGCTGGCGCGGTCGATCCCGGCATTGAGCCGGGTGATGGCGATGTCGCGGCTGGTGTCGTCCCCAGCGCGACGTAAGGTCTGCACCTGCAGCTTGAGCGCGGCCAAAGGGGTGCGCAACTCGTGCGCGGCATCTGCTACAAAGTTTTTTTGCGCCTCAAACGCTTGGGTGACCCGCCGAAAAAGCAGATTGAGTTCATGCACCAGTGGACGAATCTCATCGGGTAGACGATCTTCGGCGAGTTCGCCGAGCTCAGCCACATCACGCGCAGCCACCTGCTGGCGCACCCGCGCCACCGGAGCCAGCGACGAGTTCACCACCCACCAGACCAATGCCATCAGCAAGGGCACCAGCAGCAGGGTCGGCAACACAGTGCGCAGCGCCAGCTTGACGGCCATGGTCCGGCGCACATGTTCATCCTGCGCGACCTGAATCACTTGTGCGCCGGTATCAAAGGAGAACAGCCGGTAGGTGGTGCCGCGCGCCTGAATGGTCGAAAAACCCAGCACCGCACGCTGGGGCAAGGCCGCATGGGCGGTGGACCGAAACAGGCTCAAGCCGTCAGAGGTCCAGACCTGCACCAGAAAATCGAACTGGTCGCCATCGCCTTGGCCTTCACTCGGGGCTAGTTGTCCACCCTGCGGGATGCCCGGGCTCAAGGAGAGGGCCATTTGCCGCATCTGGATGTCAAATAACTCGTCGGCCTCGGCCAGCGCCGCACGATAAGCCATGCTGGCCTGCAACAAGGCTGTCGCCACCACAGCGATCAACAAAAACCACAACAACCGAGCGCGCAGGGAGTGGGTGTAAGGCAGGTTCACGACACGCCTCTGGGAATCATGTAGCCCACACCACGGACATTCTGAATCAATTCGGCGCCCAGTTTTTTACGCAGGCCGTGGATATACACCTCCACCGCGTTGCTGCTGACCTCGTCGCGCCAGCTGTAGAGTTTGTCTTCGAGTTGTTTACGCGACAGCACCATACCCGGGCGCGCCAACAACAGCTCCAGCACCGCCCACTCCCGCGCCGACAAGGAGACCGGCTGGCCGTGGGCCTGCACCTCGCGGCTGACCGGGTCGATGCTGATGCCCATGTGTTCATACACCGGCTCGGCACGTCCGGCAGCCCGGCGCAGCAAGGCGCGAATACGCGCCAGCAACTCGTCAAACTCATAAGGTTTGATGATGTAGTCGTCCGCACCTTTGTCCAGTCCCAACACACGCTGACTCAGCGCGTCCCGTGCGGTGGCAATCAGCACCGGCACCCGGTCTTTGCGTGCACGCAGGCGCTCCAGCACGGTCAGGCCGTCGCACTTGGGCAAACCCAGGTCCAGCAACAGCAAGTCGTAACCGTGCTCATGCAGCACCTCGTCAGCGAGCGCACCGTCCTTGACCCAGTCTACGGCGTAGCCTTCGGCGCGCAGCAGGTCCAGCACGGCCTCACCAATCATCACGTCGTCTTCAACCAGAAGTAGTCGCATGGGTTTTACATGACAAAAACAGCCATCC
>WSSedL1CaDRAFT_10001003_pt1 | contig 17986 bp, 12 predicted proteins | sample WetSurSL1Cattail_FD_9464 | JGI IMG/M metagenome (IMG submission 9464)
AAATATTCCGATAGCTTCTGCTGTTCTTCATCTGTCAGGGTTGTCGGGTCTTTTTGCAGGAGGGTAGAGATGTCTGAAGGGATGTCAGAGCTTGCAGTGTCTGCGGCGTGGACGGGAAAGGATGACAAGGCGATTCCTAACGAAAATGCGAGTGCGAAGGAAAAAACATATCCGATACGCATAAGCGACGTGTCCATTTGTATATTATATTTCTATGCCCTTTCAGAGGTTGATGTTATTATACTATGTTTTTAAAAAAATAACAATAATCAATCAAAAAGCTTCTTGTAATTCTTCGCCCAATAAACGATACCATTGTAATAATTCGCGTAATAACTCCCCAAATAATTGATAGAGGCTTTTCGAATGACAGCAGCACTATCAGAGGTTGCCCCTGCCTTTTTCAGCTTGAGTGCCATCGCCATGACACCATCGGTAAGATTCCACGGGTCAGGTGTCTTATGTCCAGTCTTCGCCGCTATCTGCGATGCATATGCGTTCCAAACATCGGACATGAACTGCGGAATACCCATAGCTCCTCCCTGACCGATATAACCGCTGGGAGAACACGAAACCTTTTTGCTCTTGCCGTATCCGAGATCATCAACAAGGCTATAAAAAAGCTCTTGACGCGAATATAAAAGCGCAATGGATGCTTTATATTTGCTGCCATACTTCTTATATCGTGCAATCGAAACCTTCTCCACTTCTTTATAGGTGCATTGCCCCGTATTGGCTCCAAGATTCGTCTCTACCTTGAGAAAGCCATACAATACTCCTTTTGGAACACCCGTCTTATCACTCGCATACTCAACAGCGTCTTTGATATCGGAAGCATCATAAGAATTACCGGTCAACACATTCAAATCACTCTGCATCTCGGCAAGTTTCTGCTGGAGTTCCGAAACGGTTGCTTCCTGATCGGTAACATCTGCTTGGACATCATTCTTCTGTGCGACAAGAGCTTGTTTCTGCTGATTTTTCATAGTCAAAAGAGTCTCGTGGTCTGCCTTCGTCTCTTCAAGCGATGATTTCTCTTCTGCCACCTTATCGTGCATGTCATTGATATCCTGGATGACCTGCTGCATCTTTTCTTGCGTCGATAAAAGACTGTCATTACCTTGGAACAGCTGAGCAACATCTTCCTTCGTCAGGATTACTTCGGCTAATGGCACATCTCCCGTATAGTACATTTCCTGAAGGAGTCCGGAAAGAACTTGTTTTTCAAGGGCAAGCTGCTGTTCCAAATTGGAAATTTCCTGTTCTTTTTGTCCAATTGTCTGCGTTGTCTGATCAAGCAACGCCTGAGTCCGTTGGATAAGCTGTTGTGTCGAAGTAAGCGACGCATTGACTTGGCTAAGATTCGCTTGGAGCGCCGCCAATTCCGCCATCTCTTTTTTCAGTTTCTTCTGCGTATCGCTTATCGTATCTTGCAAATCATCTTGTTCATCAGCCCATACGGATTGAAATGGCACGACAAACCAAAACAATCCGGCTATCAAAACCAGAAAGGTTGCTGTCTGCACTAATAACGTATGATGATATCTACGCTGTTTCATATATTTCCAGTATATCATATATTCCATACGGCCGGACCGCTGATAAAGATGCCGAAAAAGATCCGCGTGTCTTGACTGGAATCCCGTTTTTGATTACCATATCCTGGTTGGTGTGGCCACCTGATGTCCGTTCCGGCAACTGCCGAAGAGGGTATCCCGTGACCGTATCACGATTTTTTCTGTCCTTTCAACAACGTCTTAAGGAGCGTTTTCCATGCTCGAACACCTGCCCGGATGCTTATCCGAACACCTGCCCGCGCATCACGCCGTCATCACATGCTACGATAGTCGCCTCGACAATCTCGTCGAAGAATACGTCACAAAAATACGTGCTCTTGGCGGCCACATCGAAGCGAAAGATATCCAACGTCCTCCCGGCGGGACCCACTTTTTGGCTGGTCATCGTAACGAGCGCAGTACTTTCTATCGTATGCTCGATTCATTGGTAGACATTGCAAAAATTGATGTCATCCATCTCATCCCGCATACGAACTGCCAATATTGCGGCATCCATCATCAAGAAAAACTGGGGAATGGCTGCGTAAGCGACTTGCGATTCCATATCGAAAGCGCCAAAAAGCTTTTTCAAGGCGCTCAAGAACATTTCCAATGTCGTGGCAATCAGGCACCGACTATCGTAGTGCCTATCGGATTGACAGTCGATCAACGTATCGTCTCAATTGAAGAAAGCCAAGCGCTTTTGCCTCAAGTACCGGATGAATTACCTCATGGCAGTCCATGTCTCTGTGCTAGCCATTCTGGTAATCCGATTCTCCGATTCCCTCACGGCACTTAACGCCCTACTCGGCAGCATTGCTTACAATGCTGCTTTCTTTTTCCCTTATGCATTCAAGAGCGCATCTAAAAAGGCATCTCGAATGCTCCGAGATGCCTTTCCTATTTCGATAAAATCAACAGTCTTATTCTCCTACTTCTGCCTTCGTTTTCACAACACCATCCTTTACCTGTTTGAGAATCGCCTTCTCGATCTCTTTTGTGACTTTATTGTTTTCTTTGAGGAATTTCTTAGCATTCTCACGGCCAACACCAAGCTTCACTTCACCAAAAGAAAATGAATTGCCTGATTTCTTGACAGCATCGTATTGGACACCTGAATCGAGCACATCCCCCTCGAAGGAAATTCCCTCGTTGTACATGATATCGAATTCTGCTGTTCGAAACGGAGCAGCCACTTTGTTTTTCACAACTTTCACTTTCACACGATTGCCAACTACTTCATCACCCTTCTTGATCTGAGCGCTCCGGCGCACTTCAAGTCTCACCGATGAATAAAATTTGAGCGCCTGTCCGCCAGTGGTCGTTTCCGGATTACCGAACATGACACCGATCTTCATGCGGATCTGATTGATGAAGATAACCGTTGCATTTGAACGGGCGATAATAGCCGTCAACTTCCGAAGTGCCTGCGACATGAGTCTCGCCTGACGGCCGACGTGCTGGTCTCCCATCTCGCCTTCGATCTCCGCTTTCGGTACGAGCGCCGCTACGGAATCGACAACGATCACATCTACCATATTGGAACGAACAAGGGTCTCGACGATATCAAGCGCTTGTTCTCCTGTATCAGGCTGAGAAATGAGCAAGTCCTTGATATTCACTCCGATACGACGAGCATATTCCGGATCAAGCGCGTGCTCAGCATCCACGAACGCCGCNACACCGCCTGCCNGCTGTGCATTCGCAACGACATGNANCGTCAGCGTAGTCTTNCCGGATGATTCCGGACCATACACTTCCACGATACGCCCGCGCGGCACACCACCAATTCCGAGAGCGATATCAAGCGATACCGAACCGGTCGGAATCGCTTCGACGTCCACCTTACGAACATCGCCAAGCTTCATCATCATGCCTTCGCCGAATTTCTCTTGGATCGCTTCGAGTACGCTATCAATGCGATTCTTCCCTGACGGTTCCCCTGAAATTTTAGATGTTTTCGCCATATATAATAATGCAATTACAGCAATTAACTGACAGATGCCATTCCACTAAATGACACATCCTGCGTAGACCTATTATAGCTGTTTTCCCTCTTTCGTGAAAACAGCCTCCTTAACCGGTCCCGGAACGCTCGAAAGCACTTCTTCCTGACCACTTCCTATATGGACGAACGTCTTTGATCCATCATCAGACGATAGGGTCATTCTTTCGCCGATTTCTATATGGCGCGTTTCTGATGCACTAAGCGTTCCGTTAAAGACGACTGTACCATCAGCCGTAACTGTTACGACTACTTTCGGATTTGTTGTCCGGATGTCTGCTGAAAATGCTGTTGACGTGGCCGTCGGAAGCGGATCAGGAGGAGCGGGAAGATAGTGCGCCTCCACTGATACGGTTTCCGATTTTTCCTTATCGAAACGATTCACTGTCACGACCGTTATCGTATTGATTCCCGGCTGAAGAATGAGCGTATCCGAAAACTCGCCATCACTCCCCACAAAAACCGGCTGATTATTGATGGATACTCTCGCACCCTTATCTGTCTTTCCTTTAATGACAGTTTCACTCGTTTCGATGACAGCGCCACTGGATGGCTCAAGAATAACCAGCCGCGGATCGCCAGCAAAACTTTCGAACTGCTGATATAAATAATAGAACGCTCCGACAACCAACACTGCTGTTATCGTTATGACAATCGATCGAGGAGTAACGACAATAGACGAAATGGGAAATTCCTTCGTACGGACATGACGGAATGTTCCACCCCCAAGGTTCTGCTGTATATTCCGCTCACGCTCATACAGCTTCACAAAAATACGCTCATCAACATTGAGATAACGGGCGTAACTCCTGAGAAATCCTCTGATATATACTTCCGCTGGCAATTTCTCATATTCGCCGGCTTCCAGCGCTTCAAGATACTTCATCTGTATCTTCGTGGCTTTTGAAACATCATGCAAACTCACACGAAAATCTCCGCGAAGTTTCTTAAGCTTCTCGCCAAGCGTCAATGACGCCACTTTTTTCCGCGTAAAACCTTGATCAGCCATATCAGATCATCACAATCGGCCAGCCTGCCGTAGATTCTAGCTTGTCATGTCTACCACATTTCGTCAAAACACCACCGATTCCTAAAGCTGCCATTTATCCCGTTCTGCCTGTTCAGCTACATGGTTATCACCATATTTTCCGCCATTTTCCTCTTCGGTTTCCTGAACAAGAGCCGTTTCTTGTGCGCTCATAAGTACACGCTTTTTCCCATCTATCATGCCAACAACACCGTTTTCTTCCAGAAGATGCATCAACCGGGCACCACGCGGGTAGCCCACGCCGAGCGCTGTCTGAAGATACGTCGTCGAAGCGCGGCCGGTCGTCACTACCAAACGCTTCGCCTCTTCGTACAGATCATCCTTATTAGCACCTTCATCAATCGAATCTATCGCATCAGTAATGTTAGTCTGTTCACCAGGAAGACTTCCACTCAAATCATCTTCAAGACTGTCTTCATCGCCATGTTCTTCTTTCTGTTTACGAAGGAATGTCGTCACTCGCTTCACTTCATCATCTGAGACAAAGACTCCCTGGAGACGCTTCGTTTCTCCGCCATCCGATGAAGAATAGAGCATATCGCCGTTACCAAGAAGCTTCTCCGCACCGCCCGCATCAAGGATAGTTCGAGAATCGATCTGTGTCGTCACCTGAAACGCGATACGTGTCGGGATATTCGCCTTGATAAGACCAGTGAGCACTTCAACGCTCGGACGCTGCGTTGCCAACACAAGATGGATACCGATGGCACGTGACATCTGTGCGAGCCTGATAATAGTTGCCTCTACTTCTTTCCCGTGCGCGACCATAAGATCGGCCATTTCATCGATAACGATAACAATATACGGTAACGGTTCGAGCTGTTCTTCCGTTGATTTTCCGGTATCAGCATCCGTCACGATCTTCGTTTCTCCCTGAGCACATTTCTCACGATAGGTGACAAGATCACGCGCATGGACCGATTCCAAAAGCTTATACCGCCGTTCCATCTCGCCCACCGCCCATTTGAGCACATTGACTACACGTTTATTATCGACAATAACATCCGTTCTCAAGTGCGGAATGCCTTTATACATCGAAAGCTCGACACGTTTCGGATCAACAAGAATGAGCTTCAAATCTTCGGGAGTATTCTGGTACAAAAGCGAGAGGAGAAGCGTATTGATACATACGCTCTTTCCTGAACCGGTACGACCTGCAATCAATAAATGCGGCATCTTGCGAAGGTCGCCAATCACATGTTTGCCGGCGACATCCTGGCCAAGCACCAGCGCAAGATCGGAGCGACGCGCAGCGAACGTATCGCTTTCCAATGTCGCTTTGAGACGAACGATCGCCACTGACTTATTCGGNATTTCAATACCGATGAACGGTTGGCCNGGAATCGGCGCTTCAATGCGAATGGACTGAGCNGCAAGAGCGAGTGCGAGATCATTCGAAAGCGCCGTAATACGTGACAACTTGACACCGAATGCCGGACGGAACGTATACTGCGTCACAGTCGGACCAATACGCACTTCTCCAGGTTCGACTTCGATACCGAAATACTTGAGCGTATTGATAATGACCTGCTTGTTACGGTCCGTATCACCACCGACAGCACTGCCAGTCGTTGATTCGAGCAGGTCCAACGACGGCAACTCCCATTGGCGCGAAGACTTCCGACGGCGCGGCTTACGTGCTGCTGATTTCGTTTCATCCGATGACTCTTCTACATCCGAAGATTCATCTTTTTTCCGTTCTTCTTTAAGATTCTTTGCATCAGAACGAAACTCAATACTTCGGATATTGTTCGCTTCCAAAGAATCATTGCTGACCACAACTACCGGCTGAGTCTCAATAGATTCTGGAATAGCTATCGGCGGTATCTCAGAAGATGGCTCTGGCACATCATCATTCTTGATCTCATCATCGCTCTCTTCTTGATCGGAATGTTTCAAACGTGCCATCAGCTGCTCAGCATACCGCATAAGCGAGACGTTGAAAGCGGCGATCATACCGGCCGCAAAGAGCGACAATAGCATGATCGTTCCAGCAATCCGTCCCATGAAACTCGCAAAAAGAACAGCAAAACCAAAGCCGACAAAACCGCCTCCTTGCCCGGTTTTCGCTACTTCTATGAGCGTATCCGTATCCCTCCCGCTATAAAGATGCACGATGCCGAGAATCGAAAAAAACGCGACAAGGAGTCCGGCAAACTTGGCTATATCAGCGAAAGTCGTTGTCCGCCTCTTCAAAAACATAATGCCGGCGATAATGAGCAAGAATGGCAGCAACCATTTGCCAAAACCGAGCAGCATACCCGATCCTTTATGAAGCCATTGTCCGAATACGCCAGCAGCATCGAAAAACGCCAAGAAAAACAGGACTGAGAATGCGAAAAGAAACACTGCGATAATGCTCCGCTTAGCATCATTATGCAATATCTCTTCGAATACTGACACTTCTTCCGGTTCTTCCATTACTGTCTTTTTCTTCCGTCCCATAAGAAAAACGAATTCTGTTAATTTGAAAAACAGCGCTCCAAATATGCTCTCAAGGATATTCCTATTCTAACACCAGCCGAGTCGAAGCACAAAAAAAAGAGACTTCTCTCAGCCTCTTTCCGCGGTACCGACTCAAAGCTTCGTACCAAGAATGCCACGCAGTTTTTCAACATCTTTATGATCGATACCATCATACGGATTCTTATCCATTTGATTCAACATAGCATTCAACTCTTTCGTTGAAGCATTCGGGGAACTGAAGGCTCGATCACGATCCATGTTCGCATCAAGGATATCACCGATTTCGCCTGCCTTATGCCGACCGAACGCATCATTCAGCTTTCCATGTAAATCTTTCAACTCACGACGCGAAATATTGCCAGAAGCATGGGCAAAACCGCCGCTCGGCGACGTAGGTCTTGATGAAGCTCCAAAAAGGCTCAATAAACCCATATTTTTATGATATCTCTACAAAAAAAACTTGACTTTATCGATAGATTTCTATCGCATTCTCTTTCTATTATAGCATAAAAATATCTTTTTTTCAAGCAAAAAGCGCCTCAGATACGAGGCGCTTTCCGCTATACGGTCCTAAAACGTTCCGACTATGCTTCTTTTGAAGATGCAACGTCAGAAACAACGGCTTCGGGAGCAGCAGCATGCAGTCCACGATAACCGGTACCGGCCGGGATGAGACGTCCGATGATGACGTTTTCCTTAAGACCACGCAAACGGTCTTCCTTGCCAGCAACAGCTGCGTTGATGAGCACACGGGCAGTCTCCATGAAAGAGGCGGCTGAAAGGAATGACTCTGTCGAGAGAGCGACCTTCGTGATGCCCAAGACCATAGCCTCCCCTTGCGCTTCGGATCCGCCTTGCGTTCGGGCTTCTTCATTGGATTCCTCGAACTGATCACGTTCGACGATATCGCCCGGCAAAAGCAGCGTATCTCCTGGATCAGTCACTCGGATACGTGACAACATCTGACGGATGATCACTTCGATATGCTTATCATTGATGCCTTCACCCTGAACGGCATAGATTTCCTCGATTTCGCGAACGATATAACGATGCACCGCCTCGCGTCCCATGACTTCATAGAGCTTGCGGAGATCGATATGTCCTTCAGAAAGTATAGACCCGACACCTATGAGATCTCCTTCCTTCACTTTGAGAGTGACATTGGTTGGAACCTGGTACTCATGCAGCGTCTTCGAACCGTCCTCAACGGATATCTTCACAACTTTGGCGTTCTCTTTCGAGATCGATTTCACCTGACCATCGACTTCTGAAAGAATCGCTTCGACTTTCGGAGTACGAGCTTCAAAAATCTCTTCAACACGCGGCAAACCTTGCGTGATATCCGAACCGGCGACACCACCGATATGGAACGTACGCATAGTGAGCTGTGTTCCCGGTTCACCGATAGCCTGAGCAGCGACTACACCGACAGAAGCTCCGAGCTCAACCAAAGCGCTCCGCCCGAGATCGACACCATAACACTTACGACAAACACCTCGGCGAGACTTACAAGAGATGAGGGAACGGATCTTGACTCGGCTGATTGCCTTCAGACTCTCGACTTCCTTCGCCTGAGCGCGATCAATCAGAACATCCTTTTTGACGATGACTTCCTTGGTTTCTGGATGCTTGATCGCCTCAATCGCTACGCGGCCTTCAATACGTGCGGCATAGCTTTGCCCGATAGCATCAGAATCTTCACGATAGAGATAGACACCTTCAGTATCATGGCAATCCTCTTCACGGACGATGATATCTTGCGCTACATCGACGAGACGGCGCGTCAGATAACCGGCGCTCGCCGTACGGAGAGCGGTATCGGCCATACCTTTACGAGCACCGTGGGTCGAGATGAAATATTCGAGAACATTGAAGCCTTCCTTAAAGGAGCTCTTCACAGGCAGCTCGATGGTTTCACCGGTCGGACCAGCCATAAGACCCTTCATACCGGTCATCTGTACGACAACAGATTCAGAACCGCGAGCTTTGGAATACACCATAGCATACACCGGACCTTCCTTATCGAGAGATGCGCGAACGACATCGGTAATCTTATTTTTCGTATCACTCCAAATTTCGATAACACGATTCTTGCGTTCCTCGTTCGTCAGGAGACCCATGTCATACTGACCTTTCACTTCTGAAATCTGATTCTCAGCCGCTTCCATGAGTCCTTTTTTCTCTTGCGGAACAATGAGATCATCCATACCCCAACTGACACCGGAACGGGAAACAGCACGGAACGAAAGATCTTTCATACGATCAGCGAACTTCGCCGCTTCATCTTGTCCGAGCGTTTCCAAGATACGGGACATAAGCACTTTGAGATCCTTCTTCACCATCTCATCATTCACGAAACGCATGCTTTCAGGAAGGATATCATTGAGCATGATCCGGCCGACGGATGTCTCAATCAGTTTGCCTTCCCACATGAGCTTGATAGCGACATTCACCTCTACGAGCCCGTTCTGATAAGCGAGAATCGCTTCATCCATAGTACCGAACGCCTTGCCCTGACCTTTGCCTTCCGGCTTGATATGGGTAAGGTAGTAGATACCGAGCACCATATCGAGACGAGCTGAAACGATTGGCTCTCCGGATGCCGGCTTAAGCAGGTTCTTTGAAGAGAGCATGATGTTGGCGCTTTCGTGCCGAGCCTGATCGGTCAATGGTACATGAACAGCCATCTGATCACCATCGAAGTCAGCGTTGAACGCCTCACAAACCATTGGATGCAAACGGATTGCCTTTCCTTCGATGAGTACCGGCTGGAACGCCTGGATCGACAAGCGATGGAGTGTCGGAGCGCGGTTCAAAAGCACATAGTGATGTTCGATGATCTGATCGAGAATCTCATATGCCTCTTCGGTCTCGGCATCAACCATACGGCCAGCAGTACGGACGTTATGAGCAAGCTCACGTTCGATGAGCTTTTGAATAATGAACGGCTTGAAAAGCTCAAGCGCCATCTTCTTCGGCAAACCGCACTGGTGGAGCTTCAATTTCGGACCGACAACAATAACGGAACGTCCGGAATAATCGACGCGCTTACCGAGCAAGTTCTGACGGAAACGTCCCTGCTTACCTTTCAAAGCATCCGCGAGAGAACGAAGCGCACGACGCTGACCAGTCGATGCAGCTGTCGAAGCCTGACCTCGACGGGCACTGTTATCGAAAAGCGCATCGACAGCTTCCTGAAGCATACGCTTCTCATTGCGCGTAATGACTTCCGGAGCGCCGATCTGGATAAGCTTCTTCAACCGGTTATTACGATTGATGATGCGACGATACAGGTCATTCAAATCAGACGTTGCGAAACGGCCGCCATCCAAAGCTACCATCGGGCGAAGATCCGGCGGAATAACTGGGATGACCGTCGGCAGCATCCATTCAAATCTGAGCGATGCTTTCTCGAATCCCTGATATACCTTAAGACGCTGCAGAAGCTTCTTCTGATCGACAGACTCATCATTGTTCAATTCTTCTCTCAGTTTCTGGAGCTGATCTTTGACATCAATCTTTTCGAGAATCTTACGAATCGCTTCAGCACCGATACCGGCAGTGAAAATCTGCCCGAATCGGCTGGAAAGATTGAAATATTCGACTTCTGAAAGGATGCGGAACGGACGGACATTCTTGATGTCATCTTTCGTTGAACGATACTGATCCTTCAATTCTTCAAGAGCGTTTTCTAATGCTTTCTCTTCTTTTTCGCCTGCCTTTACTTCTTTCTGCTTGGTCTTATACTCCTTGTCGAGCGCTTCGAGCGCTTGAGCCTTGAGCGACTCATCGACGCTCATGATGATGTACGACGAAAAGTAAATGACACGTTCAAGATCCTGCGGTGAAATACCGAGTACAAGTCCGATTTTTGATGGCACGCCGCGAAGAAACCAGATATGCGAGACTGGCGTCGCAAGCTTGATATGCCCCATGCGTTCACGCCGGACAATGGAACGGGTCACTTCAACGCCGCACTTGTCGCATACGATTCCCTGATAACGGATCCTCTTATACTTGCCGCAATAGCATTCCCAGTCTTTGGATGGGCCGAAGATTTTCTCGCAGAAAAGTCCATCTGGCTCGTAACGCTGGGTGCGATAATTGATTGTTTCCGGCTTCGTGATCTCACCATGCGACCATTCCATAATCTGGTCTGGGCTCGCAAGGGAGAGTTTCACGCTGTCGAAATCGCTCACTTTCGTAATATTTTCCATATGTAGTGTAATTGGGAGGTATTACCTTAAGCGATTCAAACGGTCTCGAGATCCTCATCGTCAGGATCGGATTCGGTTTTTGCGCCCTTCAATTCGACCTGGAGACACAGACCCTTGAGCTCGTTTACGAGAACGTGGAACGAAGCTGGGAGATTCGGACTCTTGATCGGTTCACCTTTGATGATCGACTCATAAGCCTTAGAACGGCCTAACACATCATCGGATTTGATAGTGAGCATTTCCTGAAGCGTATAAGCGGCACCATAACCTTCAAGCGCCCACACTTCCATCTCACCGAAGCGCTGCCCGCCGAACTGAGCTTTACCGCCGAGCGGTTGCTGTGTAATGAGCGAGTAGGGCCCGATGGAACGCATATGAAGCTTATCTTCGATCAAATGATTCAGCTTCATGACATACATAACGCCGACGGTGGAATCATTATCGTACGGTTCGCCGCTCTTACCATCGACAAGACGTATCTTGCCATTCTCCGGCAAACCGGCTTTCCGAAGCTCCGCTTTGATATCCCCTTCAGACACGCCATCGAGCGCCGAACTCGCAACAGTATAACCGAGTTTCATCGCTGCCCATCCGAGATGTGTCTCGAGAATCTGTCCGATGTTCATACGAGAAGCGACACCGAGAGAGTTGAGCACAACATCCACCGGCGTTCCGTCAGGAAGATACGGCATATCCTCGACAGAGGCGATGTACGATATGACACCTTTGTTACCATGGCGTCCTGCCAGTTTGTCACCAACAGAAATCTTACGGAGCTGTGCGACGGAAACCTGGATCTGTTGGAAAACACCCATCGGAAGCTTATCGCCGCGTTCACGGGAGAATATCTTCACATCGACGACTTTTCCATGTTCACCATGCGGGAGATAAAGAGAGGAATCCTTCACATCGCGTGACTTCTCACCAAAGATGACTCGAAGCAGACGCTCTTCAGCTGTCAGATCACCTTCACCTTTCGGAGTGATCTTGCCGACCATGATATCCCCGGATGAAACTTCGGCTCCAAGACGGATGATGCCATTTTCATCAAGATTTTTCAGGCGATCTTCACCGATATTCGGGATATCACGCGTCACGACTTCAGGCCCAAGCTTCGTATCACGCACATCGATCGTAAAATCCTCGATATGGATTGAACTCCAACGATCCTGCTGTACAACGCGTTCAGAAACGATAATAGCATCCTCGTAGTTGTAACCGTCCCATGGAACGAATGCGACAACCATATTTTGACCGAGCGCAAGCTCACCATGATCAGTCGATGCGCCATCGGCTAAGAGATCGCCTTTCTTGACTGACTGTCCTTTGGAAACACGCACTACTTGGTTCATGGAAGTAAACGCGTTCGACTTTTCAAAACTCTGAAGCTCGTATTCCGCATCGATATAATCCTTCTTCGCGCCAGCAGGAGCTTTGGAACGGATAACGACACGCGTAGCATCAGCAACAATCACTTCGCCATCCTGCTGAGCGAGAACAACCTGTCCAGAATCCCGAGCGGCCTTATCCTCGATACCAGTACCGACAATCGGAGCCTGTGGCACGACACACGATACGGCCTGGCGCTGCATGTTCGAACCCATGAGAGCACGGTTCGCATCATCATGCTCGACAAACGGGATAAGAGCAGTCGCAATGGAAATACACTGCTTCACGGAAACATCGACATAATCAAGAGCAGTCGCTTCGATAGTCTCCGGATTTCCCTTCACGCGAGCCTCTACCATCGACTCGATGATGTTATGGTATTCATCAAGCGTAATGCCAGCATGAGCGATAGACTTGCGATCCTCAACAATCGCATTCAAATACTCGACATCAAACGTAACGAATGGCTTGATAGCAATGGTTTCGCCCTTCTTGGCGACAGCAACCTTCTCAGCATCTGATGCAGAAAGCGGCGCACCAGCCTGAACACCGGCGATATCCTCCAAAAGGATGCGATTCTCAAGGTCTTTAGCCTTGGCTTCCACTGCCTTCTTCACAATGAGATAAGGCGTCTCAAGAAATCCATACTCATTGACACGAGCATAAGAGGCCAAATGGCCGACCAGACCGATGTTCGGACCTTCAGGAGTTTCAATCGGACAAATACGCCCATAATGGGAATGATGCACATCGCGTACTTCGAAACCGGCACGTTCACGAGTGAGACCACCAGGCCCCATCGCCGAAAGACGTCGCTTATGTTCAAGCTCGGCAAGCGGATTCACCTGGTCCATGAATTGTGACAGTTGAGAGCTCGAAAAAAATTCTTTCACTGATGCGGCTACCGGACGCGGATTGATAAGCTGCCCAGGAACAACCGTTTCAGGATCACATGTCGACATACGGTCCTTGATATTGCGCACCATGCGATACATACCGACGCGTAATTTGTTTTGAATGAGCTCTCCTACGGCACGGACGCGACGATTGCCAAGGTGATCGATATCATCAGCGCGACCTTCCGGATCATTGTTGAGACGAATAACTTCTTTCACGATAAGGATGAGATCTTCGATATTGAGGATGCGATTCTCTTCCTTATCCTCACGATCGACAGAAAGACGCTGGTTCAAACGATAACGGCCGACAGCGCCGAAATCATAACGCTCAAAATTGAAAAACATCGCATCGATCATCTGCTTCGCATTTTCTTCAGTGGCAAGATCGCCTGGACGGAGTCTCTTATAGACTTCGCGATATGCTTCACCCTGATTACTGGACGGATCCTTAAGCAGCGTAGTCTCAATATACTTCGTTTCGCCATTATCGATATCGCTGAATGCGGCGCGAATCCGTTTCTCATCAAAACCGAACGCCTTAAACAGCGCCGTGATCGGGAGCTTGCGTTTACGATCGATCTTTACTGACAGCACGCCATCCAAATCGGTTTCGATCTCAAGCCAAGCACCGCGATTCGGAATGATTTTCGCCCCAAAAAGCTTCTTGCTCTTCTGATAGTCCATGGTAAAGAAAACGCCTGGAGAACGGATGAGCTGGGAAACGACGACGCGCTCAACACCATTGATGATGAAAGTGCCTCGTTCGGTCATGACCGGGAAATCACCAAGATAAATCTCCTGCTCTTTCACCTCGCCGGTCTGCTTGAGGAGCAATATCGCCTTAGCACGGAGCGGCGCCTCATACGATATATTCTTGTTCTTACAGATGGTAGGCGTGTACTTCGGCTCATCAAGATAGTAATCGGCAATGGAGAGCTCAAGATCCTTATTCGTGAAGTCCGTAATCGGATCGATTTCGTCAAAAAGCTCCTTGAGACCTTTGTCCCAAAACCACTGATACGAATCAGTCTGCACCTCAATCAAAGAACCGACGCTTGGCGAGCGACGACTCTTTGCTGAATGTATCCTTCACTCGCAATGCTTTTTCTCCTTTAGACATAAAAACACGCCCACCTTATTCTCCTTGCGCCGTCTCCATGCGGCACAAACAGGTTATAGTGAGATTATCGGATAAACTCTTCAATTGTGGATGAGGCGCGTACGCTTCATTCCGTTGGAAAATGTTAGCTGCTTGCTCTGCGGCAACGTTTCCAACTCGGTCTCGCCTTAGACCTTTCACCCAGATGGCGATTCGAGACGAAAGTCTGCTGCTTTCTCGACAGTATGACTGATACTACCAATATTCTTGCTGCCTGTCAAATGAAAACCAAAAATTGGCTTTTTAAAGCCGTTGCGCAAAAAAATGGAAAGTTATTCCTGTTTTTCAGTTTTCATCGTCACACCATAATTATATACCCTTCTCACCGTTTCGGCAATGCGATATGACGTATACGCTTCTGGAACATCGGTTTCTACGAAAAATCCGCTCACTTCTTCAGGCTGCAATCCGGCTTCCACCAAAAGATCCACAACCGCCTGGAACAAATGCGCACCCATATCGCGCGATTCCTTCCATTCGCGAGACAACCGCACGACGCCATTTTCCAATAAATCAAGCGACGAACCTGCCTTTCCTATCCTTAATCGTAATGCATACATAAGAATCATTTCAATCGTTTCCACTCGAAATTCCATGGATCTGTCTTGCGCCCAGGAGCGATATCATCATGACCGACGACTGACGTGATAGGATACTTCCCTTTCAAGAAACCGATCAGACTCTTCACCGCGGCATATTGGGCATCGGTGTATTCATCATCCTTCGTATCCAGCATTTCAATGCCGATAGAGAAATCATTAACATTCGTTCGTCCGTCCGCCATTTTCGATACGCCGGCATGATAAGCGATATCCGCATCCTTCACAAGACGATATATATTCCCCTTCCGATCGATCATATAATGCGGAGCAACGCCATAGCTCTTCCAAATCGCAATAACTGCCGCAACAGAATATGGATCATCCCCATTCGGATCATACGATGAATGGATCACGATCGTATCGATAGTCCTGGATTTCGACGGAACGCTGAATCCGAACGAAACAAAACGGTCTATGACGGCGATTCCGCTCGTCGGTGCTTTTTGTGTTTCCGACGCCGCTGATACCGCCGCCGCCGATGAAGTTCCACTACTCTTGGAATCCTCTTCGCTGGCTGAGTCACTATCAGATGCGACCGATGCCGATCCGGATATACCGTCGGAAGCCATCAAAGATATTTCTCCTGGAAGTTCCGTTTCTTCTATTCCTGACACATCAGTCCTTTCCGCTACGATCGGTTGATGACTCCCTTTCGAAAACCAAACATACGCGCCAAGCGCGATGATACCGATTAGAATGACGATAAAAGAAAATGAGATACGTTTCATGATTCCATCATATACCGTGTCAAAGAAAGAAAACAGGGCAAGCCAGAATGGTTGCCCCGATTCTTCATAAGGAATCCTCTTGATTATTTCTTCTTGTTGGAAGAAACAAGCAACGAGATAGCAGCGCCCAAAGCAGCACCGATACCAGCAGCCACCGCAGCAGCCTTTTCCGGATTCTTCTTCACGTACGTATCAACGGTCTTGAGCGTACCGTCAAGATGCTTCTTCACTTTAGCAAGCTCCTTTTCAGCAATCTTGCGGCTCTTTTCGAGCTCAGCAGCCACTTTTTCTTTCACTTCTTCTATCGTCACATTCTTCTTCGACATACATGTGTCGTTATATATTTATATTCCCTCATTTCAGGAATCTCAACCGCTCTTTCCATCCTTATTGAACAGATACGCGATGAGCGAAAGGGTAAGGGCAGCAAAACCGACAATAAGCTCTCCCATGCCGGGCATCTGATAAAGAGCATCAAGAATACGTGCTACACCGAAAAGCATGAACGCTATACCGCAGAACATGAGCGCGAGGATAAGCGCACTTTTCACCGCTTGCACCACAAGAGACCGCACAACCGATTGAGCGCTACTGACAGCGCTATCGACGATAGAAGTGACACCAGATAAGGCTGCACCAGCCAAAAGTGCTAGCAAACCGCCACCCATTCCTGTATTTTTATCGTTTGATGACATATTTTTGCTTTATTTTGGCTCTTTTACCTATACAGTATAGCACACTCTGGAACATTTTTCAAGCCTATCGTATCATAAGTATCATCACTATGTATGCAAGGAGGAGCATCATCATAGCGCTTGCGGTCCCATTCGCCCTCATCGGCACAGTCGCAGAGGCGGACGAAGCGAATATCATCATAAGCGAAATCGCCATCAAGAGCAGCGACTCTGCCGATGATTTCGTTGAGCTTTATAATGCTAGCGATGATAAAAAGGACATTTCCGGCTATCGACTAAGGACCCGTAACGGAAAAGGGACCGAGGCTTCGCTTCGTGAATTACCGTCCAGATCGATAATTCCGAGCCATGGATTCTTCTTGTGGGCAAACAATGGAAGCGCATATGCCGACATGGCAGACACCACATCCGGTTCTTCACTTTCGGAAAAATACAGCTTCGCGCTTCTCTTGCCAAAAAAATATGGCGACGTGCCGATAGATGCCGTACACTGGGGAAATCCATCCCCCTTCGAAGGAGCAATCGCATTGCCAGAGTCGCATCCTAATGACGGGAGCTTCGTTCGAGATCTTGAAACGCGTATCTGGTCGGTCACTGATGTTGCAACACCGACAAACAGCCGCGGTGAACATTACATCAAAAGGCCGCGCTGTTCCATTCGCGCCACAGGAAACGCTGTATACATCAGTGAATTCCTACCGAATCCAGCAAAAGGAGACGTCGAGTTTATCGAGCTTTACAACCCCGGAGACCATGCCGTTTCAATCGATGGATGGATTCTCAAAGACAAAGGGAGTCGCATCGAACTCAAAGGCGATATCGGTTCAGAAGCATATCTCGTACCAGAAAAATCAGAGGCGCTTTCGCTCAACGACACCGGCAGCAATACTATCACCCTCAAAGAAAAAACTGGCACTATCGTTGATGAAGCCTGCTATGACCGGACGCGCGATGGCATATCGATCAATCGATCGTCAGACGGATGGCGCAACGGGATACCGACGCCAGGTAAAGAAAATATCCTGAACAATACTCCCTCAACGCATGATGATGTGCCGAAAAAGGGGTACCGCGGTATGCCTATCGCCATGAGCGTTCGAGGGAAAGATCACGATGGAGACACCCTCAAATACTCATGGGATTTCGGAGATGGACACAAAAGCTACAAACGCTCAACGACGCATATATACGAAAATAAAGGATCATACGAAATCACGCTGAC
>WSSedL1CaDRAFT_10001004_pt1 | contig 17983 bp, 12 predicted proteins | sample WetSurSL1Cattail_FD_9464 | JGI IMG/M metagenome (IMG submission 9464)
ATATGTGTTTGATATTGGAGGAATAATACTTTTTAGTTTTGACGGCGTCAATAAATTTTTCAAAGAAGAATTGAATATGGCGGATTGGTCGTTGCAGCCGTCGCTTGGAGTAACCGATATGTCGATACGGAATAATGGACAGTATTTCTCCGTTAAGTGGAAAATCCCATTTTCTGAACAGTGGTACTTGTTCCATTATTTTGGAATGAATGGTCTTGGCGGTCTTTCGTATAAGCAGGCGGACGGTTCGGCTTATTCTGTAGGAGTAGGGATGCGAGGTAAGAACTTATATGTGGTTGATAAGGCAAGAGATTTGCTCTCGCTAAATTTAACATGGAACATTGGATTTTTTTATGACGTAAACAATTCTTTGCTTGCGTCGGTTATGGCAAGCGGCCAAAACAGAAACATGCTAAACATAAACATCTATCCAGGATTAATTAAGATAGGGAAGTTTTCTCCCGGATTATGGGGCGCATTTGAAAAAGACGGTAATGTTACTCTGGGGGTTTCTACAATTTATGCGCCTGGAGTCGGATTTTAACCTGCGGCGCAAGCGCATCTGCTATGAAAAACGCTTCGGATAAAAAAGCTTTATAAACTAATTTATTCCGAAGCGTTACAAAATAAAGAGCCAGTTTAGCTCTATCGCTAAAACGATAAATTCATGTTTAAGTTTGGACCTAACTTAGAGTAGCTTGGCATAATCTGCAAACTTGTTTTTGGCTTATCGTCAGCAGTTTTCTCCAATGCAATATCAAGAGGATGAGCGCAAATCTTTCCAAATGCGTATCCTATTGCAATGCCTAGCGGAACGTCGCTCCACCAGTGAATACTTGTTGTAACTAAAGAGGTGCTTATTAAACCAAGCACAGTATAACCAACTGGTTTTAACCAGGTAGCGTCAGGATAATTTTCCATTATAACAACTAAAGTAGAAGTGGCGGTGCAAATATGTCCAGACGGAAATGCGTCGTAGTGAGGGACGTGTTTAGCATATTCTTTCTGGTTGGGAAAGAGATCCCATCTGCCCCCTTTTTGAGTTTCTACAATAGGGCTTTCCCGGCCGGTAATGTGTTTTAATAATTGAACTACTCCGCCCGCGGCAAGAATTACTTCAACGGTTTGCGAAGCTGTTCTTAGAGCTTTATCGTTTTTGAATACCACTCCGTAGGTTCCAAAAGCTGCGGCAAGGCTAAACTGAAAAACCCCGTCTCCCATATATTCAAAAATATCGCTTGCTTTTCTTACGGCTTTTGAACCAATATACCAGCCTCTTGTCGTTCTCCATGTGGTTTCATCGGTGATGCACATTGCCGTAGTTAAGACCGTCATACCTACTATTGCAGGGATCATATCTTTTGTGAATGTTTGTTTAGAATACCTTACCCAGTCTTCTGGAAGGTTCTTAAACATATCATACCATTTTGGCACAAACTCTTTTTGCGGCGTTGAAACAAGAAGCGAATCGCCGGCAATATTGTTATTGACCAAATTAGTAGTTTGTAATTTTGCGCTATCTGCTAAAGATGAATTACTGTCTTCCGAAAAATCCTGAAGCGGAGAAGCGGCAAAACATATACTAAAAGAACTTATTATTAAAATAAGACAAAGAATAGAACTGTTTTTTATTTTCATAGCGTTGTTAAAAATTAAGTGAATATTGAGCTCCTAAATATTTATTAGATACAACCGGGCTCAATGAGCCGGAGCTGTATTTCTGGTTTAGATAAATCACAACTTTTGTAGAAAAAATCCCCATCAATGCGCCTACAAAGCAATCGCTTGCCCAATGCGCGCTTTCCGTTATACGGCTTAAAGCTACTATTGTAGCTATGCCATAAGAAGCATAAGGAATAAAACTATCAGGATACATTTCCGCCAGCGTTGAGGCCGTTGCAAAGGCTGTAATAGTATGACCTGAAGGAAAGGAATCGTAACTTGCTATATCGTTAGTGCGTTTTGAGAAAAATGAAAATGGGCCATGAAACCTGCCTCCGGACTGAGTTGCATTGCTTGGCCGTTCTCGTCCGAAAAGCTGTTTGGCTATCTGTACTCCAATACCGGATAGTAAAAAAGACTCAACCCCAATTTTGGCAGTTTGCAAAGACTTCGGGCTGTCAAACAGAGCATAATGCAAAAAGAAAGAACCGAATAACGCCAGGGAAAACTGACCTTCCCCCAAGTTGGTTATAACCGGACTAAATTCTTTTACAAAACGATGCTTCATTTTAAAATTGTGCAAACGGTGATATGTAAAATCGTCAGTTGCAAAAAGTCCTGTAGCTACAACTGCCGAAGTTATTAAAAATTTTGGCTGCGTAAAAATATTTTCAAACTTAACTTCGTTCTTTTCAGAATCTACTTTATCAGCTTGCCGGGCATTATAATACGGGTTATTGCTAAATTTATCTTGCGCAACGCAAATTAAACAGTTTGAACTGTCCAATTTAATTACGCTAATATCAACGCTGTCAATTGTTGCCGAATTAAATGAATAAGCTTTTACAGAGCATAAAAATAGGAGTAAAGAAAAAAGTGATTTTGACATTAAATAGTTATAGCTAAGGATTAATAAATATCTTCTAGTTAAGAAATTTAATTAAATAAATTAGTTTGTTCAAGAAATATAATAGGTTAAATATTTGTCTCTACTTTGTTAAGAGAAAGTTTCAGAGCTTATTAAACGTATTATTTAAGCTGGATATTATAAAAATTGTATTTTAAGACTGATAAATTATTCTGCAATTTTGTATCTTTGTAAATAAACAGATAATCAAAATAATTTTAATTAAGGAAGCGCTATTGAAACCGCCAGTTTTGCTTATAGATTGCCCGGATAGAAAAGGACTAATACATGATATAACCGGAGTATTGTTCCGGAATAACCATAATATTATTAGCAACAGCGAATATGTAGATCATGAGACGAGTCATTTTTTTATGAGAACGGAAATTTCAGGCGGGAATGATTTTGAACTTCTTCGCGATGAACTTTACGCGCTTCTTCCAAATGGTTCAAATGTCAGATTCTCAAATCAATCGCCTAAAAATATTGTAATAATGGCTACTAAGGAGCATCATTGTTTGGGCGATTTGCTGTTGCGTCATGCGCATCATACACTTAACGCTTCAATTCTTGCAGTCATTAGCAACCATGAAGTATTAAAGCCGTTAGTAAAGCGTTTCGATATTCCTTTTCATTATATTCCGTTTGAAGACGTGACTAAAGAAGAACATGAGGCGGCAGTGATATCGGCGCTAAAAAAGTATGATCCGCAATATATAGCGCTGGCAAAATATATGCGCGTTTTAAGTTCGCAGTTTATTTCAAACTATCCTGGCAGAATAATAAACATACATCATTCTTTTTTGCCTGCATTTGCAGGCGCAAGCCCTTATAGGCAGGCGTTTGAACGCGGCGTAAAAATTATTGGAGCGACCGCTCATTTTGTAACGGAACACTTAGACGAAGGTCCTATTATAGCTCAGGGCGTTACTCCGGTAGATCATTCATACTCGGTTAACGATATGGTTTTAGCCGGAAGGGACGTTGAAAGAACTGTGCTTGCAAAGGCTCTACGGCTGGTATTTGAAGAAAGAGTCTTCCTGTGCGGCAAGCGGGTAGTCATTTTTGAATAAGCTGTTTTAAGAATTACCTATAAAAATTGCAGTAACGCTATCTAACAGCGGCGTCATCCTGAGCGTAGCTGAAGGATGACGATGATTAGAATTTGTCTGAACGCTTAGCGCATACGACAATTAATATTATTTCAGCAATATCATTTTTTTCGATTCAACGCGCGAACCCGCTTTAAGGCGGTAAAAATAAACTCCGCTTGCAAGACTAGCGCCATTAAACTCAACCTGATATTCTCCTGCGGATTTGAACTCGTTCACCAAAGTTGCAACTGCCTGCCCTAACATGTTATAAACTTTTAATTCTACTTTTTGTAAATTTGCGTTTTGGAGAACCGGAACTGAATATTTAATTATCGTTGACGGATTAAAAGGATTAGGATAGTTTTGGGACAAACTAAAATTATAAATTACAGTATTTGAAAACTCGGTTATCTTTTTATTGATAAATTCCTTAGACCCGATTATCACTTTAAAAGTTTTTTCTTCAAGCTTATTAAGCGTGCATATATAAACAGTGTCAACGACCGCTTTACCAGTTGCATTATCAAAGAGAGCCGCTCCAAAACCAGCGGGCAGCGTCCCTAATTTGCTGACGTTTAGTTTTATAGTTTCCTGATGCTGACTACCATCAAGGGATATATTCCAAACTGCTCCGTCTTTTTCTTTTTGCACCGAAACGCAGTTCTTTATAGAAGAATTATCATTTCTTATTGTCAGGTTAAAGTCTTTTTCAATTTGCGGCGCGGCTGAAAAATCAAGTTGAGCCGATAACGTTTTAGCGATACTTTTATTTTGCGTATCAACTGAAAGCAATACTTCTTTTTCTCTATTAGAACAGGCTGCTTGTATTTTAACATACCAGCCAATATCGGCAACTATTTTTGGCAAATCGGAATAAGTATAACTGCCATATGGAATCATCTTTAAATATTGCACAGAAGGCTCAACAAAATAAGCTTTGCCTGGCTGCATTGAAGAAGTCATTGTATAAGCTTTTTTATAAGTGTTATACTCTCTTAAAGGGACTGAAGGATCAATGCCAACTTCAAATGTAAACGGGCTGGAAATAGTTTTCCAGTTTGAACCAGTAAATGTAATTACGGTATCGGAGAGCTTTTTAGTCCTTATATTTCCGTAATACGTATACGATAATGCAAAAGTATCTTTAAGCGATTGAGCCGTAAAATAGCCTTTATTTAGGCCAAAATAATAATCGCTAAAAAGAGAGAAATATCCGTCTGCGTTTGGATCGTATTGGTACAAAACCCATTCGCCGTCTTTCATTTTGCTCCTGCCGCCAAAATATCCAAACGCTGAATCGACCGCAGTATTATCAAATGGAAAACCAAAAAATACCCAGTTAACGTCAGCTTTATCAGCCGTGGCGCCTGGCTTTGATAATGGGATTGTAATTGCCGGAGTTGAATAATTAGTAAGCAAAACCTGTCCGTCCGTTAAACCGAATGTTTCAAGCGAATCCACAGTATTTCCGGAAGTATTGTTTGTATAAATCTCGCCGGAAAAAATGAGTCCTTTGTTTGTTACATCCGTTGCAGGAATAATATAATTATAGTTGCCATCGTTATAAACGGTCTTGTAATTAGTCATTCCTCCTGTATAATATTTTAATTTAAAACCGATATTGCTAAGAGAGTTAAAAGTTAAGGGCGAAAGCGAAAAAACAACTGCGGTAGATTCAGGAAAAACTTTGTTAGCGTTGAGAAAAGCGCCGCCGTTAATTTTAATATTGCTTAAGACGTAATTTTTTACTTTAAGGCTGTCGAATTCTCCGCGTAAAACGACAAGCTGCGTATCGGCAGTAAAACCATTGCTCACGATAACCATAGTATCAATATTAAAGCTTTTAAAATTCGGCAGGGAATAGCGGACAATAGCGCCAATCGAATCGCCCGAATATAGGACAAAACTTTTTTTAACGTCATTAGCAATTGTAAAATAATTGTTTTTAAAAGAAAAATCTAAATTCAAAACTGAATTGCCAGAGTTTTTAATTTGCGCTTTTTTATCTGTTGTAAAAAAAGATTCAAAAGGAGAGGCGGATAAATTATTTATTGACTGCTGCGATTGCGCGTCAAGCAAACCGCCATACCCATAGCCGCCGACTATAAACTCAGAAAGAGTATCGTTGAAAGAATTAGAAACTATATTGAGCTGAGCCGCGTATTTGCCTGTGCGATAGGGCTTAAAAGAAATTCTAACGTCTTTTGAGCCGCCCGCAGGAATTATTTTTATTGTATCCAAAACAACAAATGAAGAATCATCAGCGCCGGTTATAGCGATTCTTCTTATCTTCAGGTCAGCGTTTCCGTCGCTATTGCTGATATTAAAATTCTTAACATAAGTATTGTTGGCGTAACAATTTCCAAATACAAGCCCATCCGAAACGAAAGACGCAGAAGCTTTTTGAATGTACAATGAAACGGCTACAGATAAAGTATCGTCTTTCATGGTAGAATAATTCTTCCTTACAAAGCTAACATATCCGTTGTTCAATCCGCTCTTTACTTTATCCGGATGAAATTTAATCGTGAAAATATTATTACCGCCGGATGGAATTATGCCAGCTGCATTAGGCGTATAAAAAAGAGTGTCAGGCGATATAATTATTTTATTGATCTCAAATTGCTTAGTTCCGTAATTAGTTATGATAATAGAAGACAAAGTATCTGTATAATTATCTGAAAGATTAATTGTATCCTTTATTATTTGCGGCGTTAGAACCACGGAAGGTTTTGTTTTAAATCTGAAAACGTCAGACCATTTGCTAGCGGTAACGCTGTCTTTCTGAATGCTGCGCGCTCTCCAGAAATATGCGGCGTCGCTTACAAGAGAGGTCAGAGTGATAAAACTATTTTTTATTGTGGTGTCAATTGCAACGTTTGAAAATGTAGAATCAAATCCGATTTGTAATTTATAAAAACCTGCGCTATCCGCCTTTTGCCATTTAAAATCTATTCTAGATGAAGAAAGCAAAGAATCGTTACCGGGCTCAATTAACTGCGGCCTTTGTATTTGCGTTATAAAAAACCTTTTTGCCGACCATGCGCTGGTATCAGAAATATTATCGTTAGCTTTCATACGCCAAAAATATTTTGTCATGTAATTAAGACGGTTTACCTTAATTGCAGCGCTGAATGAAATTGTATCTGCAACGATTGAAATGAAAAGAGAATCTTGAGATATTTGCAACCTATAATTATATGTGTTCTTTAACGCTTTGCCGCTAAAAGTTAACGCGGTATCGGCGTTTATTAAACTATCGGAAGGCTGATCTAATTGAGGAACATTAAAACCAGTCCTGAACCTTGAGACGTCAGACAAACGGCTAATCTTTCCGGAAGAATTAAACGCAAGAATTCTCCAATAAAAATCTGTACAATATGGGAGATTGTTAATTTTTGCAGAAAGCGCCGGAGTATCTTTCGTATAAAAAAAAGGTCCAATAGAAAATAAAGAATCATAGCCTACTTCTATTCTGTAAGTCTCGGCCGAATCTACTGCGCTCCATTTAAGCGTAATGGCCGTATCAAGATTAATTTGATTGTTAAGCGGAGATAATAATTTAGGAGCTTCAAGCTTGGTGTAGAAGCTCATAGTATTAGACCAATCGCTGTTATCAAAATCTATGTTATAAGATTTTACGCGCCAGTAATATTGTTTATTGCTGGATATATCTTTTATAACAACAAAAGAATCAACTGTGGTATAATTGCCAGGCGAAACAAAACTGCTATTATCTGCATACTGGAGTATGTACCCTTTATTTATAATGTTTTTTGACCACTTGAACGTAACCGGAATATCAATATTAATTAAATTGTTCAAAGGAGAAAATATAACTGGCGCAATGGGAAGCGCGGTAGTGTTGAACTTCCAAACGCTAGACCAGCTGTTAATATCGCTTTCCAGTCTTACCCGCCAATAATAGGTAGAACTATTATTTAATTTGCTAATTACTATTGAAGGGCCAGAAACAACCAATTCGCCGATAATTCCATTAGTAGAAAAAACAGAGTCGGTAGAGTACTGAGCTCTAAAAATAGTAGCGTAACCCATATCGCTCCATCTTAGTTCAAGATTTTTTGTCGGTTGAAGCGTTGAGTTGTTCTGCGGAGAAATAAGAGTAGGCGGAAGCGATAGTTTTTTATCAGATTGAGCATGGACGATACATGCTGCAAATAGTAAAACTAAAATTATTGTTTTTATTTTTATAAAGGAATTCATATGTGCAATTTACTTTTAAAATTATTTTGGCGGAAGAGGCGCGCCGAATGTAGAATTAGTTTTTGGGTCGGGGTCTTTTTCTGGCCAAACAATGTATACCACAGCCGCTACTATAGCGGCGCCAATAAAATAAAACCAGTTCTGTTTAAAAAATGATTTATCTGTTTTAAGGTTCGCTGTATTTCTTTGCGAGCTTGTGTCGACAGCGGCAGAACGGGCAGCTCCGCTGCTGTCATTTGATAAAAGTTTATTAGGCGTATGGACTGTCAGATATTCTAAGTTTAGAGAGTTATCAGTAAACGCTTCATATTCAGTTCCGTTTTTGTTTAAACAGACAGTATAACTTTCCGCTCGGATCTGTAAACAAAAAGAGGTTATAATAAAAAATATAATAAAACCGCGCTTCATTCTATCACTCCGGTAATGTATCAAAATAAAAGTGAGCCTGAATAAAAAATGTCAGATTCAAATTTGCACCAATAGGACTGTATCTTTCGTTTTGATTAAATAAATTTCTTAATAATAAATTCGTCCAAATTATTTTATGCAAAAACCATTTTTGAAAAGATAAATCAAAAACAGCTTTTGGTTTTAACTCATATCCGTACATTGCAGAAGTTTGGACATCAGAATATTTATAATCATACCAAAAAGAAGAAGAAAGATATTTTATTTTTGCCCAAATTCCAAAAGTAGCAGCGGGATTGTATTCAATTGTGTAAGTTATATTTGTATTTGGTAAAGCGTCCCAGACTTCCTTAAATAAGTCGCTGCCCCCAATATAACGCTGATAATTAAACGCTAAACTATGGCGTATAACAGGCGAAAGAGTTTGTTTAATTTCAAAGTTAAAGCTTATAGTTTTAAGAGCTTCGTTAGTATATAAATCAATTGGAGCCGAAAACGTAGACGTTTGCTCGTCATATTGATAGGGCTGCATTTCTAAGTAGTGATTTGCAAATCGTCTGTAAGAGCCGCTTAAATTAAAAGAAAGAGCGCTATCGCACTTAAAAAGATAAGATAAATCGGCGGTGAATGTTTTACTTTTATTTGGGCTTCCATATATATTATATTTTATGCCAAGTTCGTTTGATATGTCATATCCTTTGAGCGTCCAGCTATAGTAACTCATATCTTCTTCAACCGGAGTTTCGAAGTAAGAAAAATTAGAGCTTAATTTATTTTTAGCATCTATAAGCCAGCAATTAAATAAACTCCATTTAATTGAGTTTTCATTTCTGTCTTTCTGAAAAAACAATTGAAAGCTTTGCGAGAAATCATTTGTAGGAGCAAATGTAAATGACGAGTAAATATTTTTAGAACTGTATTTATTTATATCTATAGCTCTTGAAGTAAAAACCCGGTGAGTTTTTATTCCAATTCCAAATACTGAAGCGAATAAATCATTTTTGTACAACCCTTCAAATCTTCCTGAATAATTTTCAAGATTGAAATCAAAATCGAAATTAATTTTGTTTTCTCTTTTTGTTATAGCGTTTGTAGAATATTCAGCCGCATAATTGACAGAAATATTGTTATCAAGAATAACATTTCCTACTCCGCCAACATAGGAGATATTCCGTTCAACTGGAATTTCGTTTCCGTATGGTTTAAAGAAAAAGAACTCGTCGTGTTTTGTAACGCCGCCGGAAAACTGAGTAACGCCAAACGGCCAATTAATTATAGTTTGCCCCCAGCCAGAAAGCAATGAAGTCTTATTACCGCCGATAGATAAATTTAATACTCTGGCATTCAGCACAGGATCTGTGTCGTATGTTTCTTCGTTTTTAAAATTAAATGCAGAAGACCAGTTTTTGCTGCCATAGTTAACTCCCGCCGAGAAAAAGGGACCAATTTTATCAACGTTAGGCGTTGAATAATCAGTATATCGGTATGGGCCGGGATCTCCGGTTTCGTTGCCAATAATCTCTACTGCATGAACAGACGCTCCTTTTTTAGCGGCTTTAGTATGGAAGTTTATTAATCCGCATTCTACAAAATTACCTTCAACAATACGGGGGACGCTAATTAATTCTACATAATCAATCTGAGCGATAGAAACAGGCAGCAGATTTATGTTTTGTACGTCAAAAATGTTTATGTCGTAACGGCAACCGTCAATCATAAGAATAAAATTTTGCCGCTGATAAGAAGAAAGATTATTGGCGGAAACAGTTTTTGAAAAACCGTCGATAGTAGAAAGGCTCCAATTGTTTGCAAGAAGCAAAATATCAGAAAGATTAATAATCCCGGCTGCTTTTATCTGCGCTTCAGTGATTATTTGAGTTCCCTGAGTTTCAGTTTTTATATCAGAAGACTGACTTAAAAGGAACGTCTGAAAAAATAAAAAACAAAACAAGGTTAATATTTTCAATCTAAAAATTCCTTTAGCCATGCAGGAGCGCTAAATATATAATTTAGTCCGGCTGAAAAAACAATAATATTCATCTTTTTTTTCGTAAAAATTTTAATTGCGTCTCCGGTAATATTGAACTCAAAATTATTAAACGCTCTAATATTTAATCTTGAAGTTAAACCGGCGGCAAACTCGCTTTCAGATTTTAGATTAGTATTGACGGTATCGTCGGCAAAATTCATAGTGTAATTGCCAGTTTTAAAGCCAAAATAAAATGAAGAGTTATAAGGAAGAATTAATTCGTTACCCCAGCATAAGAAAATCAATTGTCCTGTATAATCCGGCATTTTAATATTTGTGGATTTAAAAGGCAGCACAGTTAAACCAGCCGTTATGCTGCCGAAATAAAAAGGCGTTTCAATGTTGCCTGTAAAGCCTGTTTTGGGGCTCCAAAAATCATTAAGGTAAGTATTGTTATGTTTAGCGCTAATATTTAATCCAATTTTAATTTCAGAAAAAGCCTCATTACGAGTTTGCGCAAAGAGCGTATTGTTTCCCGCAATATGATAATAATTTACTAAGATAAATAATATCAGTATAAGAAATAATCGTATTTTGTATAAAATAAGCATGGAACTATAAAAGAGTTAAAAACGTTTCATTATGTAAGATTAGACCGACAACTGAAAAATACTTTGTTAAATATACACAAAGATAAAAAACAAACATTACCTTTGCTATTAGTTTTTAATTGCTTATAATCTAACAGAGAATATGTGACTAATGTCACAATAATAAATTAACGAGAATTGTATTTTTAAATCAAAATTATTATTTTAGTAATAATTATAAGAATGGGTCTAAGTTCCAACGAACAATTAATAAAAAGAGGCAGAAATGAAAAAAGTATACTTAACTCTAATTTCCGTTGTGTTTGCGGGAGCTGCGTTTTTTGCGCAGGGGCAAACAGCGAAAGATAGTTGGAGTGTTGGCGGCGGGTTCTCATATCCGCGTTTTCAGAGCACAGATGTACGTCCTTTGGACGACAATTATGGATTTTATTTATCATTACAGCGAAACTTTACAGAAAATGTAGCTTTAAGGTTATCAGGTAAATATGCGCATATTAAGGGAAGAGTTCCCAGCTACGTGCCTTACGACCCTTTAAATCCAAGCACAACAAATAGATTTTATCAAGGAAATAATGGACCTGGAGTGACAGCACAGTTTGCTGAGGATAATCCAATGCATACTGTTATGGTAAACGCAAATCTTGATTTGCTTTATTATTTAGCTCCTTGCGGAACAGTTTCTCCATATTTCTTTCTTGGAACCGGTTTCGCTTCCTTCAGACCTGTCTGGGGAAACATTGTTCCTGAAAGAGATCTTAAAAGAAAAAATGTTATGCAGATCGATTTTGGCTTTGGTAGCGAATGGAAAATCTCTGGCGACTGGAAGCTAAAAACTGAACTTGGTTACAATACTATTGACGGTCAGCTTGACGGTATTACAAATAATACGAGACAAGGCATCTGGGGTTCTGACGCAGACGCATATATCACTGCTGAAGTCGGCGTACAATATTATTTCTCTAAAGGCGAACCTTCAAAATATTGCGATTTATACGATGGTATAAAGGTTGACGTTAGCGGATTAAATTTTGTTACGAAAGAACAAGTTGAAGAAATTGTAAAAAGATATATTCCTAAAGAAGTAGTTAAGGAAGTTGTAGTAGAAAAACCGGTTTACAGAGACGCTCCTAAAGAAGTTGCGGCTCAGGAAAACTGGGCTCTTTATGGAGTTAATTTTGAAACCAACAAATCAAATGTTCTTCCTGAAGGATATCCAATTCTTGAACATGCTGTAACAGTATTAAAAGAAAATTCTGATATCAAAGTCGAAATTCAGGGGCATACTGATAATGTTGGAACTGACGTATATAACCAAAAACTTTCAGAAAGAAGAGCAGAATCTGTTAAAGATTATTTAGTTAAAAAAGGAATTGACGCAGGTAGAATTTCTACTGTCGGTTTTGGCGAAACCAAACCGCTTGGCGATAATTCAACTATTGACGGTAAAGCTAAAAACAGAAGAATAGAATTTAAAGTCTTAGGCAAATAATTTTATTCATTAGAATGTTAAAAATCCCGCTCCAATCACTTGGGGCGGGATTTTTTTTATCCGGATATAAAACGTTTTTATATAAAATTGCAGTAGTAAAATTGTGCGCGCTTACTTGCTTATTCAACCTGGCTTAACCGGTTTAGTATTTCAAACATTTTTGAATTATTAGCCTCAATATAATTACGGCTGTTTAATATCTCCGCTTCTGATTGAATGAATGAACCGTTTGCCAGTTCGCTTTTGCCATTTTCAACCATATCGGCAAGAGTTTGTTCAGTAGCTTCAAAGTGAAATTGAAGTCCTAAAACTTTATCTTTATACAGAAAAGCCTGGTTTTTACAATTATCCGTTTGCGCTAAATGAACAGCTCCCTGGGGCAGATCGAAAGTATCGCCGTGCCAGTGAAAAACTTTAAACTTGCTTTCAAATTCTTTGAAGAGTTTATTGTCCTTTCCGTCTAAAGTTAATTCAACGTCAAACCAGCCGATTTCTTTTTCTTTATTAGGATAGACTTTTGCGCCTAAAGCGGCTGCTAAAAGCTGCGAGCCTAAGCAAATGCCAATAACAGTTTTCCCATTTTCAACAGCCTGCCGGATAAACTTTTTTTCTTCTTTTAACCAGGCGAACTTGTCTTCTTCATATGCGCTCATAGGCCCGCCCATTATTATAAGCCAGTCGATGTTATTAATATCAGGCAAATAAGCGTCTTCGTAAAATTTAGTTGAAGTTAGTTTATGACCATTTAGCTGCGCCCATTTTTCAATGCAACCAAGCCCTTCAAACGAAACGTGCTGAAAATAGCGTATATTAAGAGTCTTCATAAAAAATAAGGTTTAATTGATAATTGTAACTTGTTTAAATTAAGCGCTATATAATTCCTGTTTTTAGAATAATGTTCACAAATATAATAAATCTATTTTTTTAACACAGATATTTTAGAACTTCTTAGATTATAATTCTGTTAAATAATGCATAGGGAACTTATGACGCAGTTCTCTTTTATTTGAGTTTGCTCTTAGTTATATTATTTTTAATACAATTACAAGATTTACTAAAATGACAAAACAATATGATCTCGTTGTACTTGGCGGAGGCCCCGGGGGATATGTGGCGGCTATACGCGCCGCGCAGCTTGGGTTTAAAACAGCCGTTATTGATAAAGATAATCTTGGCGGAATATGTTTGAACTGGGGCTGCATACCTACAAAGTCTCTTTTAAAAAATGTCGAACTTTATGATAATATGAAAAATCATTCAAAGGATTTTGGAATTGAAGTTCAGGGACTTTCATATGATTTTGACAAAATTATTAAAAGAAGCAGAGACATTTCAGAAAAAATTGTTAAAAATGTTGAAATGCTTGTTAAGAAAAACAAGATTGACAGGTTCCGCGGTTTTGGGAAATTTAAAGATAAAAACACTATCGAAATTTGCGATAGCGAAGGGAATATAACAGATACTGTATATTCTGAAAAAATTATTATTGCGACCGGCGCGCATCCAAGAGCAATTCCTTCGATACCCATAGATAGAGAATATATAATTACCAGTTCCGAAGCTATGAGCTTAAGCAAACAGCCGGAAAAACTACTTATTGTTGGAGCAGGCGCAATTGGAATAGAGTTTGCATATTTTTATAGTGCTTTAGGAACAAGCGTTACGGTAATAGAAATGCTGGGTTCTATTCTTCCGATTGAGGATAAGGAAGTATCTGCTCTGCTGGCAAAAAGTTTGAAAAGCAGGAGAATTGAAATTAAAACAAATTCGGTAGTGGAAAGCGCGCAAGTTGTTGATGGGAAAGTGAACGTTACTGTTCTTACAGGCGATGAAAGAACCGTGATAACTGCCGATAAAGTTCTTAGCGCAGTGGGCGTTACGGGTAATGTTGAAGGAATGGGACTTGAAAATCTTGGCGTAGAACTTTTTAAGAATCATATAAAAGTAGATAGAGCTTCATACCAAACCAGTGTGCAAGGAATATATGCAATTGGGGACGTTATCGGCCCTCCGTGGCTTGCGCACGTGGCTTCGGCCGAGGGAATAAATTGCGTAGAAGGCATTAAAGGGCTGAACCCTGCGCCTATTAATTACGAAAATATTCCCGGCTGTACTTACTGCCAGCCTCAGGTTGCAAGCATAGGGTTAACGGAAGAAGAGGCAAGAAATACTTACGGAAAAATAAAAATTGGGAAATTCCCTTTTATGGCAAGCGGCAAAGCGTTCGCCTCTGGAGAAAGGGAAGGATTTGTAAAATTAATCTTTGACGAAAAATACGGCGAACTGATTGGAGCGCACATTATCGGTTCGGAAGCTACGGAGCTGATTGCAGAAGTCAGCCTTGCAAAATCTATGGAAGCTTCTTTTGAGTCAATCGTAAAAACTATTCATGCGCATCCGACTTTGTCGGAATCAATTATGGAAGCTGCGGCTAACGCTTATGGAGAATCAATTCACATCTGATGTAAGAACTATTAATTATGCCGATCTTGGTCTTATAGATTATAAAGAAGCCTGGGATTTGCAGAAAAAAACTTTTGATCTTAGAAAGGATAATAAGATACCGGATACTTTTTATATGCTTGAGCATCCTCATACATATACTTTGGGACGCGTAACGGATAAAAAAAACCTTATTGGGTCTGACGAATATCTTAAAAAAAATAAAATTTCCGTTTACGAAATTGACAGAGGCGGAGATATAACTTATCACGGTCCGGGGCAGATTGTAGGGTATCCAATTATTAGTCTTAACGACTGGGTTAACGATACGCATAAATACCTGCGCGCTTTGGAAGAAGTCATTATTCTTACCTGCGCCGAGTATGGCGTTATTGGCGGGCGGAACCCAAAATATACGGGAGTATGGATTGAGAACCGGAAAATTGCGGCTATTGGCATTAAAGTAAGCCGATGGATTACAATGCACGGTTTTGCTTTTAATGTAAATACGGATTTAAGCCTTTTTAACGGAATTATACCATGCGGCATTTCCGATAAAGAAGTTACTTCTTTGGGAAAGGAAACTAACAAGGCTATTGAACTGTTTGATGTTAAGGAAAAGCTGATTAACAACTTCTGTAAAGTTTTTGGATATAATAATACGCAAAGAGTAAGTCCAGATTTTATTGAAAAAATTGGACAATAAGTTGGAGTAAAACTACTTTTTGCTTTGAAGTTGGTTACGTCAGTTATCTTTTGAAGAGCGTCTCTAAATGGAACTGGTTTAATTATTCATAAAAATTGAAAACTGATGGTATTAAAAGATAAAAAGAATTCTAAAAAAAATAACATATCATTCATTGATGAAAAATCCAGCGATGGATTTATAAAAATAGACAAAGCAAGAGGATTGAAAATTCTCAATCAAATGCTCACTACCCGGCAGATAGACGTAAAAGCAATGAATCTTTTACGGCAGGGGAAAACATTTTTCCACGTTGGAGCCTCAGGGCACGAAGCTATTCAGCTGGCGGTAGCGGAACATCTTGACGCAAAAAAAGACTGGATATTCCCTTATTACCGCGATCTGGCTCTATCAATTGCGCTTGGAATTACTCCACATGATTATTTTTTACAAAGTTTTGCAAAATCGGAAGACAAAGCAAGCGGAGCCCGGCAGCTGCCGTCTCATTTCGGTTCAAAGGTATTTAATATTCCCGCGCAGTCAAGTCCAACGGGCACGCAGTTTTTGCAGGCTGTCGGAACCGCCTTAGCTGCCGATAGAACTGGTTCAGATGGAATATCATATGTTAGTTCCGGCGAAGGAACTACAAGCCAGGGGGAATTTCACGAAGCGGTTAACTGGGCAAGCAGAGAAAAATTGCCGGTTCTTTTTGTCATACAAAATAATAAATATGCTATTTCGGTTCATGTGGGTTTCCAGAGCGGAGGCGCGGAACATTCCGTTGCGGAAATGATGAGCGGGTATGAAAACCTGTTAAGAATTAAAGTAGACGGGACCGATTTTTTTGCTTCGTCAGCCGCGGCAAAGCAGGCAGTAGAATATATACGCAGCGGAAAAGGTCCGGCTTTAATTGAAGCCGATGTAGTGAGGCTGGTGTCTCATTCCTCTTCCGACGATCAGAAAAAATACCGCGATCATGACGAATTAGAAGCTGAAAAGAAAAAAGACCCCATTGAATTGTTTTCCGCTTATCTTATAAAAAATGAAATTTTTTCTGAAGAAGAAATTAATCAGCTTAAGGACGATATTCATAAGTCGATAGACGCAGTTGTTGAAGAAGCTGCAAAAGAAAACGATCCGGATATAAAGGATTCATCCACATTTGTATATGACGAAAGCGGATTGAAAGAATCCCTTGAGTACGAAAAGAATCTCCCTTCGGGGAGTAAAATTGTAATGGTAGACGCAATTAATCACGCCCTGCGCGAAGAAATGAGCCGCAATGATAAGATGTATATCTTTGGCGAAGATATAGCCGACGATAAAGGGGGAGTGTTTACTGCAACAAGAGGGCTTTCAACTACTTTTGGCGATAAAAGAGTTTTTAACTCTCCGCTTGCAGAGGCGAGCATAGCCGGCGTAGCTGCCGGGATGGCTCTTACAGGACTTAAACCAGTCGTAGAAATTCAGTTTGGCGATTATATATGGCCCGCTTTTATGCAGTATAAAAACGAAATTGCAACTTACAGATACCGTTCAAATAATGCCTGGTCTACTCCTGTTGTTACGCGCGTTGCAGTCGGAGGGTATATTCACGGCGGACTTTATCACAGCCAGAATATAGAATCAATATTTGCGCATATACCGGGTCTGTATATTGCGTATCCTTCAAATGCGGCGGACGCTAAAGGGCTGTTAAAAACGGCAATTAGAATTAACGATCCTGTTATTTTTTGCGAACATAAAGGGTTGTACAGGCAAAGTTATGCCATGTCTCCCGAACCTGACGAAAATTATCTAATTCCTTTTGGCAAAGCGAAAATTGTCCGAGAAGGAGACGACTTGACTGTTGTTACTTATGGCGCAACTGTATGGGACGCCGTTAATGCGGCTAAAAAATTAGAAACGGAAGGTTATTCAGTTGAAATTATTGATATAAGAACTATTATCCCTTTGGACGAAGAGGCGATATATAAATCGGTGAAAAAAACAGGCAAAGTAGTCGTTATTCACGAAGATACTTTAACCGCTGGTTTTGGAGCTGAAATTGCGGCTAAGATAGCTGATAATTGTTTTCGGTTTTTAGACGGTCCTGTTAAACGAATTGCCGCCAAGGACTGCCATATTCCGTATCACCCGGCTCTTGAAAAAGATATTCTCCCTTCAAGAGAACTTATTTTGCGCGGCATTAAGGAGCTGCTTGAATATTAAATGAATTTAAAAATCTTTTATAAAAGGTAAGAAAATGATTATAGACGTTATTATGCCGAAGATGGGGGAAAGCGTAAACGAAGGCACTGTTATCAAATGGTACAAACAGGTTGGCGATAAAGTAAAATTAGACGAGACGATTTTTGAGATTTCTACCGACAAGGTAGATACCGAAATTCCTTCTCCGGCCGACGGCGTATTAACGGAAATAATAGTTAAAGAGCAGGAAACAGTCGAGGCGGGCGCTGTTGTGGCTAGAATTTCGACCGAGGGAGAAGCGG
>WSSedL1CaDRAFT_10001005_pt1 | contig 17973 bp, 10 predicted proteins | sample WetSurSL1Cattail_FD_9464 | JGI IMG/M metagenome (IMG submission 9464)
GTTTTTTTTTTTTTTTTTAAGAATGGTTATTTCATAGGCTTTTTGGTTTATTTAGTGGTTAGTTAATAGTTTATTAATTGGTTATTGTTTTAGTTTTTAAACATAATTTAACTGTATGTAAATTATCCTCCTTATTGTAATTATCTATAGAAATAACTAAGCATCTATTAAATTTCAAGTTGGTTTCAAATTAATTATTTCATTCATCAAATAAATTAAAAATATTTAGTTTTCTTAAAAGTGATTCACTATTAAACCTTGAAGAAAGCAACCGATTGCGAAAATAAAATAAATCGTATCATTTATACTTCTAAAATATTGGTTATAAATCAGTGTAATTTAAAAAGCCGAGAGCAACCAATTCTCGGCTTCTGAAAATAAAAACCACACTAACTAAATTATTTAATAAATATTCCAATTAATAAAAAAGAAGTTTCTTTTTTATTAACAAAACATTAAGAATAAAGCAAATATATAATAAAAATACATTACGCACAACCGATTGCGTGTTTATTTATAAAAAAAAATGAATTTAAATTCATTTTAAATATTTATAGTATTATTAAATTACCAATTAAATAATTAAAAAGCAAATAAACAGGTATTCATTCAAATAAAATGAGATTTTATCTTTCCAATTCTAATGAACAAATAGAAATATTATATTAAAATTTAACTTTTATTTATCCTTAATAAATATTAAACTCTAAAGTGTTATTTAAATATATAGAAATTATTTAGAAAATTATCAATAAGTCAAATTCGATGAATTTTAAAGTATTTCCTATATAAATATAAAACAGAAGTATTATTTACCAATTCAATAGGTTAGAAAAAATTACAATATATGTTGTATTTTAAAAATCATATAAAATGATACAAAGTTGTAATTACAATTCATTTTTATTGAACTTGTATCTTTCAACTTTGGATTTATTAAACTTTCGTCTTTCTTACACTACATTCACTTTTCTTATTAGTCCATAGTAATTGAAAAGACAAACATTCATCCTTTATTTTTTTGAAGACATATTGATTCCCTCTGAAGTAAGTTTAATGAGCTTAATGCTTCCATCAGAATTAAAATAAAGATATTCAACACAAACCGTACGTCTAGTATCTCCACCTGGTTCACCTTTTAAAGTATTTGAACCAGGTGGAGATACTAGAAATACCATTTATTTTTAAATTCTATTACAGCTGGATGAATTGTAAATCCATGTTTTGCTGGGCCAGTAAGTAGACCTCTGTATGTCCAAGGACCTGTGATTTTTTCTGCAGTTGAATATCCTATTTGTTCAGGTTGAACACCAGGAGCATCAGCAGCATAAATATTATAATACAAATTTCCTCGTTTAAAAAGCCAAGGTCCTTCTGAATAATTTCTATAAGGAACTTTAGTAATTGGCTCATCCGTTTCAACCATATTTTGCTTTAATTTAACCATATAGCAATCGCCATTTCCCCATGCTAACCATGGCGTTCCATCATCATCAATAAGTACCGTTGGATCAATGTCTGAATTTGCTCTGGAAGAATCAGTTGTCATTGTGTCGGTAACTAGTGGTTTGCCTGGCAAGGCTTCTTTGAAAGGTCCTGTTGGACTATCGCCAACAGCCACCGTTATAAAGTGACCTTCCTTTGGGTCTAACGTAACATAAAAATAATATTTACCGTTCTTTTCTACAACTTGTCCTGCCCAAGCGGCATTAGAATTAGCATTCGCAAAATCTTTTGGAGCTAAAACAGAGCCGTGAGCTGTCCAGTTCTTCATATCGGTAGAACTATAACAAAGCCATTCGGGCATATTAAACCAACCTCCAACTGAAGCTTTATCGTGTCCGACATAAACATAAACCGTATTTCCAACGACCAATGCCGCAGGATCAGCCGTAAATGCATCGGTAAACAATGGGTTTTGACCCGCTACACGTGGTAAGGCTTCACCAGAAATACGAACCTCATCAATAGCACCATCAAGCACACTTAAACTATTTGGAAACCCGCCTGGATAACCGCTACCAATAACCCACATACCAGCTTCTCGCTTTAAAGCTGGTCCATCAAAAACCATTGAAGTTGGTTTTCCAAATTGCATTTCCCCAGAAACTTTAACCTCAATTTGAAATTTGGTTTTATTACTCTTACTATCATAATTGGCTTGGGCACGAACATCATACCAAACTCCTGCTTTTACCTCATTACCAGCTCCTATGCGACGTGGAATTCCATCGGCACACATTACTCTACAAAATATTATTTAAGCATATTGTCATAACCAATAGAAACATCTCCTGCTAACTGTCCTTTGGCTCCTTCTTTACATAGAAAAACCTATTCTGTTCCTAACAAATTACATAGTAAACTGGCTTCAATTGTCCAACTTTTTTGCAGGTCCTAATAATTTAATGATCGCTCGAAAGGAACTATATATTCTCCTTTTTTTAATACAAGTGAACGAGTATTTAGCAATCCACTTACCACTGGAACATTATCTGAGAAAACAATGGACGAAGGTCTCGAATTGCGGGTTTGAAGAAAATTTTCCAATCCTGAACTATCAAATGAATAGGGTTGAGGCTCGCTAGGCTTACCTTTATCGTCTGCTGATAATGGTTGACCTACAATTGAAGCCGAAAGTGTTCCATCAAGATGTTGCACTTGTTCAAAACGCCAGTGAGCCAATACTTTATTTTTAGATTCCTGCGCTTCAGTTGTAGTGTGTCCAACTATCAAAAGTAGTATCCAAAATGCTTTTATATTTTCCATATAAAATAATTAATTCATTACTAAATCTAACTTTATTTAAAACTTACCCAATCAACTTCTAACTGTTTATTGTTCTCCTTCAATGTTACATACAGATTTTGAATTCCTTCTTGCTGCTTTTTAACAGGAACTTTTATTTCCTGCCAAGTAGAGGTTACAGGGATTTTTACCTCCGCAATTAAAACTCCATTAATACCATTAATTCGAATCTGCAAAGTTCCCCCTGAATTTGATAAGGCTTTTACAATAACAGATTTCAAAGGTTTATTACCAAAATCAACCGAATTATATTGTATCCAAGCATCTGAATTATTGAATACCGTTTTCCAGCCTTTAAAATTATCCAGAGAATCAACAAAAGAAATTAATACTCCTTTTTTGCTGATTTTACTATATCTGTCAATCTGAATTTCACTTACAGCATTTGTAACTCCTATTCCTCTTAAAGTTGGAATCACTTTTTTAATCGTACCATCTGAATTAAAAGACAAACTATCGGCTCTTACCGATCTAGCCTTATCAAATGTTGGAGAATAATCGTTATGATGGTAGAACAAATACCATTGATTTTTGAATTCTATAATTGAATGATGATTTGTCCAGCAAGCTGTTGGTGATTCATCCATAATTGTACCCATAACTTTAAACGGCCCCAATGGATTATCGCTCATTGCGTATTCTAAACGCTCAATTTTATTTTCTACGTGAGGATAAGTCAAATAATAAATCCCTTTTCGTTCAAAAACATAAGGACCTTCTTTTAAGCCTTTTGTTGGTAAATCTCCTAATGTCTTAACTTCCGAATCAAGTTCAAGCATATTCTCTTTCAGTTTCGCTCCAAAAATATTGCCTTGCGACCAATACAAATACCCTTGCCCATCTTTATCAATAAAAACATTTGGATCAATACCTTGCACTCCTTTTATAGGGCTTGCTTGAGGAACAAAAGGTCCAATTGGTGTATCTGCAACAGCAACTCCTATTGTAAATCCTCTAGTATTAGCTACTGTTTCATTTGGGGTAGATGGAAAATAAAAATAGTATTTTCCATTTCTTTCAATACAATCTGGTGCCCACATACTATAACTATCAGGAGCTACCCATGGTACTTTATTTTGTTGCACTATCATACCGTGATCAGTCCAATCTATAAGATTTTCAGAAGAAAAAACATGATAATCTTCCATACAAAACCAATCTTTTCTTCCTTTTCCTTCGGTTGCCAAAATATCATGGGACGGATACAAATAAACTTTATTTCCAAATACTCTTGCTGATGGATCAGCAGAATATTGATTTCTTATTATTGGATTTTGAGCAATTCCAATAAAAGAAAAGCATATAAAAACTGTTGGTAAAAACCCGTATTTTTTTTGCTTTTTCATTTACTTTTTTAGTTATTTAAAAACATTATGATACTAAAATTTAACTGCTTCATTTTTATATGCTTAACATATTAAATTTGTACAAACGCTATCTTTCTAAAAAGAGTCGGTTTATAAATTCTATTTTAAAATTCTGATTTGAGTGAATCTTGGTGTAGGCATTTTGTCTTTGGTACTAATTTTTAGTTGAATACTTTCAGTTTTTGGTACTTTGATTTTAATACTATTCTTTTCAATCGTAATTATTTCTGCAAGGGCATCATTGATTAGAATTTCAAATTTCTTAGTATCAGTAGCATCTAAAGTACTTATTTCAATATAGTTTCCTGTATTGTTTTTGTTTTGCAATTGATACGAAATATAAGAGCGAGTGCTTCTCCAAAATTTCTCATCATTATAACCGGAATTACTTTGTTCCCCTTTGTACTGATGATCAACCTCTGGCTGTTGCTCACCACAATTAATTTTATCTACAGTCTTAGCTTCAATGGCTAAAAGTTCCATTTCTTTTTGTTTTTGAGCCTCTTTTTGTTTTTCATAATCTTTTTGGGTGAAAGTTTGAAAATACATTTGATAACGTGCATCGTGAATTTGATAAAAAGGCTGTAATTTCAATGAATCCAATTTGAAATTCATATTATCAATAGGTTTCAGTTTTGAAATATAATTTTTAGAATCGTCGCCCACCAAGGCATAAGCCTCATTAATTGGATACAATTTTCCTCTTGTTTCATGTCCCATTCTACTATCATCAGCAAAAAGTCCTTTTAAATCATCAGTAGAAGTTTGAGCTGCTAAAACGATAGGTCCCCGTACAAAAGCTGCCCAATTAGAACCATCTGGAAGATATTCTAATTTAGTATTCATAGTAAACTGCACAACGATTTTATCACCATTTTTCCAATTTCTATTCAAATTAATGTATTCTGAAGGATTGGCTTTCACTACTTCTGCTTTTCCATTTACCAAAACTTTAATATTTTCCGCCCATTTAGGGTAACGAATATTAAGAGAAAAAGTCTGTTTTTTATTCAGTTTTAATTCGAATTCAGTAGTATTTTCGTTTGGAAAATTATTTTTTTGAATTAATTGCAATCCTTTTTCTTTCCAATTCAATTCGGATGGAATAAAAAGATTCACAAAAAGATCTTTATCAGTATGACTATAAATTAATTCTCCGTATTTAGCATGATTTTCTATCCCAGAACCTACACAACACCACATACTAGTCTCTGGTTGCGAATAGACTCTGTAGTGATTTGGACGAATCGGTGTAAAATACACAAAACCTCCTTTTTCTGGATGTTGAGTCGATAAAATATGGTTGTAAAGAGTCCGCTCATAATAATCCAGATAGCTAACATCATTATGATCTAAAAACAAAGCCATACTCAATCGCAACATATTATAACTGTTGCAAGTTTCAGGTCCTTGATTCGATTCTAACATTCCTTTGAAATCGTTAATTGGATTAAAATGTTCCCGAACACTGTTTCCTCCAAAGGCAACACTGCGATGTTCGGTAATATTGTGCCAAAAATAATCTGCCGCATGTTCCCATTCAGTGTTGTTTGTTAATGCAGCAATTTTTTCAAAACCAATTACTTTTGGGATTTGTGTATTGGCATGAAGCCCAGTAAGTTGATCTTGTTTCTCTAATAAAGGATTCAAAATTTTATGATGCGAAAGTTTTTTGGCTGCATCTATATATTTTTTATCTTTCGTAATTTGGTACAAATCAGCAAAAGTTTCGTTAATTCCGCCATGTTCTGTGTTTAACACTTGCTGAATTTGTTCCGTAGAAAGTGGTTCTATCAATGCAATAAACCAATCTCCTAGACCTATCAAAACCGCTTTGGCTTGTGTATTCTCCCCAATTGTATAGGCATCGCGCAACCCTGCAAAAAGTTTGTGAATGTTATAAATAGGCACCCAAGTATTATTCAGTCCAAAAGTACTTCCGTCAATATCGCCTTTATGAATACGCTCCCAAAACACTTTCCCGTTAGGAATTCCTCCTACATAGCCATTGCCATTTTTTGCTTGACAAAGAGACAACTCCTTAACCATGTAATCCAAACGTGTTTTCATTTCTTTATTTCCAGTACTAGCATACATCATTGCCAATGCCGACAAATAATGACCACCAATATGTCCGTCAAGCCCTGAACTTTCCCAGTTGCCATATCGTTGAGCTTTTAATGGTAATCCAGCATCAATCAAATATGGCGCAAGCAACTTATCCGGATTAAGATCTAAAATGTATTTTAAATCAACATCCTGGGCATTTTTAAACAGGCCGTTAGTTAACCTGACTTGTTGCAATTTGAATGATTGCATTTGAGCAAAAGAAAAATGGGTGCAAAAAACGATTACTATATACTTTAAGTTTTTATGTTTCATTTTTAAGTTTTTTATAATTATAGTCGGCTGAATGATATTTTATTTATAAAATTTCCAGTAATCAAATTGAAACAAAGGATGCGGGGTTTTTCCTTTAAATACAAAATATAGATCATGAATTCCTGAAATAGTCTTTACATCTGTAGTAAGTAATCTCCAATCATTCCAATCCCCAATATATGGAACATTTAAAGTACCTATCAAATCTCCAGAAAGACTATCAAGGTGTATTTCTATTTGCCCTCCAAAAAATCGGCTGGAGACATTAGCTTCAAACTTAGTTGTTCCTTCTGTTCCAAAATCAACCTCTCTGACCTTAATATAATCATCATTATGAATATCAGATACGTAAACTCCAACTTCATTATTCTCTTCAAGTTTAAGTCCTTGTGACCATGCAATTGTTTCAGCTTCAGTCCGCTTAAAAGGATTTAATTTCCCAACAGACTTAATAACTCCTTCGGTCATCTTCATTTCGGGTATTGAACCATCTGAATTATAAGTAAACTGTTCTACACAAACGGATCTTCTAAAACTTCCACCATTAGGTAATGCTGCATTATGATAGAAAAAATAAGAATTACCCTTGTAATCAATAATAGCTGGGTGATTCGAACCACTTTTCCCTATGTGGGGCATAATTAATCCTCCGTATTCCCATGGACCTTCAATGCTTTTACTTGTAGTATAATGGATAGACTCTACTGCAGTAGAAGCATAAGACATATAATATCTTCCGTTTTTTTTACTTATCCAAGGAGCTTCTTCAAAATCAGGACCGAATGCTGCTTTATCAAAAATATTTAAAGCTGTGATTGGACTTCCCAATGAGAGCATATCCTCATTCAATTTAGCCCAATAACAGGCATTATTACCCCAATAAAGATAGGCTTGACCGTTATCAATCATAACCGTAGGATCTAAATCATCCCAAGAATGCTTAGCAAACGTAGTCATATTGTTTGTGACTAAAGCTCTTCCTAATGCGTCTTTAAAAGGGCCATAAGGGCTATCTGAAACTGCAACTCCTACACTAACACCTGGTGAAGTTCTGTTTAATGAAGAAATATACCAATAAAATTTACCATTTCGCTCGATACATTGTGCTGCACTGGCATCTCCAGCTGACCACTTAAAATCACTTGTCTTTAATGGTGTTTTATGAGCTGTCCAATTGACCATATCAGTAGTCGTAAAAAGAGAATATTCTCTCATCAAAAAGGCGTTAGAAGGGGCACTGTCTTCATCATGTCCTACATACAGAAATAAGGTGTCTTTATAAACAATTGGTGCTGGGTCTCCTGTGAATTCGGTTTGTATTATAGGGTTTTGTGCATTAGCTATAGATGATATAGTTGCTAATGCAAATAGTATTTGTAATATTCTAAAATTCTTTTTCATTGTTAATATTTAACTTTAATCGGTAGTAATTAAAAAGCTGTTCAATAATAATTATCCACTAAACCATAAGACTAGTCATATTTTATCATTAAACAGCTTTATATTTTTTTTACAAAAAGTACAAAATATAGATAAAAATTATTTTTTTTATCTAACAGGACTTATTCTGTATAAACCAGCTCCATGTTGAGGAAGTGTTTTGCTAAATTTGTTTTTAAAAACGCCTAATTTTTTATGTCCCCACAAATCATAGACATTGGCTTTACCCTTTATTCCTATGCTTTTGAAATCAATGCTTAATTTACTCTCCTCATCAATATTAACCTCGCCATTATCTACAAGTACTCCAAAAACTACCGAACCATTTTTAGTTACTATTCCAGTTGTTGAAAAAGAGTCATATCCTTCGGGCAAATCATAAATTATCACAGACTCAGCGTGAGTACCAATACCGTCTGCAGTCTTACCATTCATTTCAAGAGGCTTATTATCCACTGTTCGGTTAATTCTTGCTTCTCCCCATCCAGAAGAAGCACTTACCCATTTCATATCCGTTAATTTAAGTTGACCTTTTGGACCATTCAAAACGGGATCTATCCAAGCTACATGATCCCATGAAAATCCATCTCCTCCATCTTTAACAAAAAGGACAAGTCTTTTTCCTCCTTTTATAGAAACATCAATTTTTTGTGAAGCACCTTCTCCCGCAATAACCGGACTAGAGTAATTTACATTAGAAAAATCCAAATTATCTCCCTTATTTTGAGCATTAAATAGTGCTACATATTTATCTTTACTATTAGGAATATCCGCTGTCCATGCTATTAAGTTTTTATCACTGTAAATTTGGCGATTGTTGGTACTTTCCTGATTAACCTTTAACATTTCAGGATTGGTTAACATCTCCTTAGTAAAGTCATCTAGTTTTGTCATGTCACCTCCAAAAATTAAAGGAGAACGACCTATAGCCCAAAGGCTCATCAATGTATATTGTTCATCCTTGGTGAAATTTGTTTGACGATCAAAATCAATAATCCCTATAGGTAACATATCGGCATCAGGAAAATGACCAGGACCACGATATTTAGTCCAGATATCTAATCTTTCAAACATAGCTTTTAACAAGCCCCATCTATCCCAAAAATCATCAGTAATTCTCCATAAATTGGCATGGTTCATTACATGTTCACCAGCAGTAATAGGTGTAGCACCAGGTGACAAACTCAATACCATCGGGCGACCTGAATTATCTATTGCTTTTCTAATGGCTTCAATTTCGGCTTTCTGAACATCATCATAAGGGCGGGAAATATCATCCACCTTTACATAATCAACTCCCCACTCTGCATACATTTTAAAAATAGAATTATAGTAGGCTTGCCCTTCTGATTTAGTCGCATCTACTCCATACATATCTGGATTCCATGGACAAGTTGAACTAGTAAGTGCTATATCTTGAGCTTTTACATTGGTACCAAAAACTGGAGTATTATTTTTAACGGCAAGTCTTGGTATCCCTCTCATAATATGGATACCAAATTTAAGCCCTTTAGAATGCACATAATCTGCTAATGGTTTAAAGCCTTTACCTCCTGCCGCAGATGGAAATTTCTTAAGACCTGGTGTTAACCTCCCGTATTCATCCATAGTTAACTCTGCATTAGGTTTATAAGCATGTCCTTTTGAATTGGGCTCATACCACTGGATATCAACCGTTAAATATTTATATCCGCTGGGTAAAAGGTGCTGCATCATGGCATCCGCCTGTTCCTTAACTTGTTGTTCTGTAACAGTTGTACCAAATACATCCCAACTATTCCATCCAAGAGGTGGGGTGGGTGTATATTGCCAATGCTTGGGTGTTTGAGCCCTTAAATTTAATGCAACAAAAAAAAGGATTGAAACGAATAAGATTTTGTTTTTCATAATTGTTATTTTTGGATTATATTTTTATTGATTTTCAATTTTAAACTTAATTATTACTATTTTATAAGGATGCTCATTCCTTGCCAAAGTAGATTTATGGATTATTTTACATATGTTTTTTTTAAAATTTTAAATTTTGTGCGGTTTAGCAAAAGAAACATCCATAAATTCAAGCACTGTAACTTTGAAGATTAAAAAAACATTATTAATTATAAAATCAATAAGCTCTCAATTAACCAACTGATTGTCCATTCCCTTGAAATATTGTTATAGAATAAATTCAATTTTACAGCAACTATTTTCCCAAGACATTAAATATAAAAAAGTAAATATAGCGCTATTGTTTTAACCAAACAACTGATTGCATAAAAAAAGTGTGTAATTCACACTTATAAAAAATTAATCAAAAATAAACTCAAGATTTATAAATAATAAACGTATGCTTTAAGAAAAATAATATCAGTTGATGAAGTGAAGAAAAATTTTTGACATTATTACCAAAACTATTTTTTTACCATAAATAAGCTCAAAAATTACCAGTATAAGTTTAAGAGATTATACTGGTTGTTTTTATATTATTTTGATGGAATACTTATCCCTTCGGGAGTAAGTTTTATAGGCTTAATGGTTCCATCAGGATTAAAATAAAGATATTCCACACAAACCATACGTCTGGTATCTCCGCCTGGCTCACCACTTAAAGTATTGGAGCCATCATGGTAAAAGAAATACCATTTCCCTTTAAACTCAATAACTGACGGATGAATAGTGAATCCATGTTTAGCTGGTCCAGTAAGCATCCCTCTATAAGTCCAGGGACCTGTAATTTTTTCTGCTGTAGAATAAGCCATTTGTTCTGGTTGAACGCCTGGAGCATCTGCTGCATAAATGTTATAATATAATTTCCCTCGTTTAAAAAGCCATGGCCCTTCCGAATAATTTCTGAAAGGTACTTTGGTAATAGTTCCTTCTGTTTCGATCATATTTTTCTTCAACTTGACCATATAGCAATCGCCATTTCCCCAAGCCAGCCAAGGAGTTCCGTCATCATCAATAAAAACGGTAGGATCAATATCCGAATTCCATCGATGGGAATCTTTTGTCATATCATCCGTAACTAATGGTTTGCCTAGTAGTGCTTCTTTAAAGGGCCCTGTTGGACTATCACCAACTGCTACCGTTATAAAATGACCTTCCTTGCGGTCTAAAGTAACATAAAAATAATATTTCCCGTCTTTTTCAACTACTTGTGCTGCCCAAGCCGAATTAGAATTGGCATTAACAAAGTCTTTAGGAGTTAATACAGAACCATGCGCCTTCCAATTTTTCATATCGGTGGTACTATAACAAAGCCATTCGGGCATATTGAACCAACCTCCCACTGAGGCGGCATCCCGGCCTACATAAACATATACTGTATTCCCAACTACTAAAGCCGCAGGATCGGCTGTAAATGCATCTGTGAATAATGGATTTTGACCCGCTACACGTGGTAAGGCTTCTCCTGAAATACGCACTTCGTCAATACCTCCATCAAGTACGCTCAAACTGTTTGGGTATCCTCCAGGATAACCACGACCAATAATCCACATACCTGCTTCACGTTTTAAAGCCTTTCCATCAAAAACGATGGAATTGGGCTTGCCAAACTTAGCTTCATCAGAAGATTTAACCTCAATTTGAAGTTTTGTTTGACCATTTTTAGCATCATAATTGGCTTGGGCACGAACATCATACCAAGAACCTGCTTTTACGGTATCTCCAGCACCAATGCGACGTGCCACTCCATCAGCACACATCACTTCAACAAAATATTGTTTTAACATATTATCGTACCCAATAGATACATCTCCTGCTAACTGCCCTTTAGCTCCTTCTTTACATAGAAAAACCTGTTCTGTTCCTAACAAATTACACATTAAGCTTGCTTCAATAGTCCAACTTTTTTGTAAATCATAAAAATTTAAAGCTCGCTCAAATGAAACTACATATTCCCCTTTTTTTAAAGCAAGCGAACGAGTATTAGTGGTTCCGTTTGTCTCTGGAACATTATCTGAAAAAACAATTGTTGAAGGTTTGGAATTGCGTGATTGAACAAAATTCTTATTCCCTGAACCGTCATAAATAAAAGGCTGCGGTTCACTTGGCTTGTTCTTTTCGTCTGCTGTCAAGGGTTGACCAATAACAGAAGCTGAAAGTGTTCCGTCAAGATGTTGCACTTGCTCAAAACGCCAATGTGCTAATACATCATTTTTAGATTCCTGTGCTGCAATTGTATTACACCCAATTAATACTACTACTAAAAGTGTCTTTATGTTTTTCATAATTCTAATTTTATGGCTTTGCCATTCCTTTTTAGTTGTTTCTATAATTGATAGAAATAATAAATAAAAATTTGAAACTTGGGGCTTTTTACTCCCTTTATCAAAGTTCAAAAAATGATTGTTATTTTAGCAATCATTTTTTTTTTAGATAATATAGATTAATACTAGTTGCAAAAACAGGTATTAATCTACTAATCGTTTAACGCTATATTATTCAGGTCGTGCATCATTGTTGGTAGTAGCATACAATCCTAATAAACAACCTGTGAATCCACCAGCTACATCAGTTGATAAGATATCTCCCGAAACCTTTCCGCCTACATTCACAAAATCAGTTCCATTTGTAGAATAAGCAAATTCATAATCATCACCATTCGCTTTCATTTGAAGCTGAACTGGTTTTTTAAGATCAATTTTAGCACTTGCAATAATGGTAGAATTTATTGCTGCATCTCTTCTTGTTTTTTGGTTTTTCTGCAAAACCACATAGTAATCTTTTCCTTTTAATGTAATTCCAAAAACATAGTTAGAACCCTCATTTTGTAAAGCCACAACGCCTGCTAAATCTTTTTCGGATTTTGGTTTGTAATCCATCGTTGATGAGAACGAAAAAGTATTGTGCTGTTGACGATAAAACAAAGTAGAAGTAGGTTTAAGCTCTTTGATATTGGTTGCAAATGGATTTATAATCAATCCTTTCTTTGAAGTGGTGCTGAATTTTTCGCGTGGTCCTCTTAAACCAATCCAACGGTAATCCAATTTATCTGATGTAAAATTATCATTGAATGTAAAGTTTCCATTAGGGAAAAAACCTTCTTTTCCTGTTTTGTTTTCGGTAACTCCTTCTGGCATTTTTAATTTTGGTTCCAAAGGAATTAATCCATTCTCAAACACAGGAAACTCACCTGACCAGTCTACAGGAAGAATAAAAGTTTCACGTCCAGTATTCACTCTGTTTTTTTCATTTGGTCTCACTGCTAGAAAAACACCATAGTATTTATCTCCAGGTCCTTTTACCAAATCGGCGTGACCAGCCCAATCTACTTTGTTTTTTCTGTCTCTTCCAAAATATCTTTGTGTTAAGATTGGATTACTTGGTGCTGGAATGAAAGGCCCTTTTGGACTATCACTTATAAAGATAACCTCACTATGCCATCCTCCAGTACCACCCTCAGCGCACATTAAAAAATATTTTCCGTCTTTTTTATAAAGATGTGGTGCTTCAATCCAAATTGGTTTTTTTGCAATATCTGTTCCACCGCTAACAATTATTTTGTCCGTTCCGGGAATCACTTTATCATTTTCTACATCATACTCCCATATTTTAATTACACGATGACCGTTATACAACTCTGTCCCTTTATCTGGAGCATCATTGTGTACGATATAACCTTTACCGTTATCATCAAAAAATATCGATGGATCTATTCCTCCAAAACCAAGTTTTATTGGATTCCCCCAACCTTTCATTGGGTCTTTTGTTTTGACCATAATATTTCCTAATCCACCAGTAAAAGCAGTCACAATCATGTAGAAAGTGTCATTATGAGGATTATAAGTAATACCCGGTGCATATACCCCAGCGCTAATTCCTGTATCATGCGGGTCGAACTGGGTTACATCATTTAACACTCCTCCTAAATCAGTCCAGTTTACTAAATCTTTAGAGTGAAAAACTGGAACTCCTGGAAACATAGCAAACGAAGAACAAACCATATAATAATCGTCTCCTTTTCTGGTAATGGCTGGGTCTGGATAACATCCCTGTAAAATAGGCGTATAAAACTCGTCTGCCTTTAATGGATTATCTATATATACCTGATCTTTACCTTCATACTTAAAATTAGAAAATAAAGGAAAATTGTTCTTTTGTTTATTTTGGCTGTTTACTCCTGTTAAGGAGAAAAAAACGATACTTAAAAATAATAGTATTTGTCTTTTTTTCATTAGGTAAAATTTAATTGGTTAACCGATTGTTTTATTATTATTTTATTATCAAATATTTTTAATTTTTAAAAAAAATAGACCTTTATTTTTATTTATATAGAATTTTATTCCCTTTATCGATTGCAAAAATAAAACTTTTTAAACAACCGATTGTTATTTTTTGCTTTTTAACATAAAAAAAATCAAAATACGCAATATATTTAGTAACAACTTTTATTTCCTTTTAAAAGAAAAATACAGTTTGCGAACTTCTAATACTTTTGGCATATCAATTATTTACATAATTCATTTGGCTATCAACTAAACCACTCTGCACTGAAAGTGCAGAGGTTTGTTTGACGAGAGACTGAAAGTCTCTCAATTTTGAAAACTATTTATCAATGCTGAAAAAATCAGAATATCCTTTTTCGCATTACTAAAGTACTGCAATAAATTGCAGGGTTTTAGACCCGAAACTGAGACCAATAAAAACTGCAAATCAAATTAAACTACATTTTATTTCCATAAGCTTTATTAATCACTAATTTGATAATCAAGTTCCTGATACCCAATTTCGCCTTCTTCAGAAATAGCTTCAACAATTACCGTCATTTCTCCTTTGTTATCGGTATTGTAAAAGGAAGTAGTTACTTTGCCAGAATCGTCTGTGTTTACTATAGGTTGCCAATGTATTAAACTTCGAATATCAGGATGTTGCCAATCATCGTCTTTTAAGTTTTCATAATTTGGTGCATAAAATTCTTTAGGAGGATTAAAGACTGGAATAGTTTTTTGTGTCAATCCTTTTGGTTTTTGTGCACCTGAAAGGCCTACTCCAGCATGAGTATATATAGCTATTATATGCCCATAAAGTAATTCACGATTCATTATACAATTTTCAATTTCTGGATGAACTTCGCAATACAGATCTATAAAACCATTAACAAATTCAATAATTTCAAAACTAGTTATTTCACTAGGAGAGATTGCAGGAATATGTGGGTAACTTGTAAACGGTATAAGAATGCCATCAATCATAACCACAGTAGGCATGTTGTGTACTGATGCATATAAGAAGCCGTCTTCTGTTTGTTCTATTCTCACTTTATCAGGATACTTATACGATAATACGCTATATAATCCATACGACCATTTTTGTTCTTTGGATAGAATTTCTTTACCACTAATTACGGTTTTTGGTTTGCCGTATCGCTCTATGACTTTTTTTCGATTTGGATTTGAATCATTCGTAATTTTTACTTCATTTAAAAGAATACTACCAAATTGTAGATCTAGTTTATCATCGATTTCTTTTTGCTTCATACTCTTTTTAATAAAAGGGACAACAACACTATCTATTTGTTCCACAGCTTTATTATGTTCAAAAGAAATAGAAGGCGGTATTTTGTAATCAATCACAATTGGATTGTTTGTTTTTTGATCTGATTTTTTGGCTGTTTGAATGAGAATTTCTATCTCTTTACCGTATTCGTCATTTAAATTGAAATTAAATTTCCCCAGACTATCTGTTGCTTGGGTGTAAAAGGATTTGTTTGTTCCAGAAGTCATCAGGGTTAGTTGGATGTCTTTCATTCCTTTTTTTTGAGAAAAAAGCCTGTTTACTCTTCCAGATACTGTTAGTGATTTTTCCGGAATAATATTCAGATTTGGATAAGGTTTAGCATAGTTGTACTTAGTCCAACCTTGAGTAAGCATGAGGCTTTCTAAATCTTCATGACGACTGTTGTTGTCCTGAAAATAATATCCTGGATTTTCAACATTCCCTTTTAATTCAGAATCCATCAAAAAATACGATAGTATATTTTGACGCAGTTGTTGCATACTTCCTAAGTCTTTTTTGTTGATGACCAATACTGAAGCATTTGTTTTTACTGCTTCATTATTCATATTTGTGGTTTGAATATTCAGTTTGGTCAACTCACGTTTGCTGTAGTTGCTTTTTTCTGTTTCAAGGTGGATTTGTAATCTGTCTTGCGGTTTTTGGTTAAAATAAAGCCTTTGTGCAATGGGTATTTTAGTATTGTCTAAAATGCTAAAAGCTACAATTCCCTCCGGAATTAGTGTAGTAGAAATCAAAGATTGATAATAACCTTGATTTAATTGTACTTTCTTTTCATATAATTCGATTCCTCTAAAAGTTATTTTAACCACAATACTATCGTTTAACATGTAGTTAGAAAAAACTTTTAGCAGTATATTTTCTCTTTGTTTTTGGATGTTTAGCGTATTTCCTTTTTCAACAGCATTAGGAAGGGGATAGGTTTTTGTGTTGCTTGATAAAGCCAATTTTGGTTTGGCAAAGTATTTTTTAGTAGTGTCAACATGGTACAAAAAGAAAGTCCCCATTCCTAACGAATTACTCTTGAAGGAAGTAATAATATTGTCTTTTTCATCTACAATATCACCTTCAATTGCTATTCCTTTTCCACTGCTATCAATGGCTTTAAAACCTAATTTACTTGGGATTTTGTGAACCAATTCACCTCCTTCAGGAAAAAACTGTAAGTCTATGTAATCTGGATTTAAAACAACTGTTTTGCTATAGGTTTTTTGATTTTCGGTTTCTATTTTTAAATGGGCCAATTGGCTTTCTTTGGCAATGGGATAATCCAGAATGTATTTGTCGTTTTTTCCTTTTCGAATGAGCAAACTGTCTTTTTTTGCATCAATAGTAACATACACAATAAGTTTATTTTTTTGCAAGGAATCCAACACTTCAGGATGAAAAGTAACTTCTAAATGATGGTTTTCAGCTTCCTCTTTGATAAGTTTAATGTTCTGAATGGGGTCTGTATATTGCGCTTGATTAGGAACTACCTGAATGTATTGTTCAAACACAAAAGCATCATCAAAATTTTCATTCCACTGTGTATAAGCTCTGATGAGGTAATTTCCTTTGAGCATTTTTTTATCTAAATCAAAGTTTCCCTGACCGATACCGTTTGCCACTTTGATTATCTTTTTTTGAAGAATACTTTTATTAGCATCGATAAGTTCTACATACAAAACTCCGCTCAACAATGAAGGTAGGTGTTCAGAAGCATTAGCAACAATACATTTAAACCAAACGGTATCACCATTAGCATATAAGTTTCGATCGAATTGCAGGTATATTTTCTCAGCAAATGAAGCATTTGAAATCAATAAATTGTCCTCTTGCGCCTTGATGTGTGTGGGGAATAGGAATAAAATCCAAAAAAGGTAAAGGATGGTTTTGATGTAGTTTGTATTTGGTGTTTTCTCCATATTTTAATTTTTATATCATTGCTATTATAAAATCATTTAGAAAAAAAATTTAGAAGAATGGTAAACGGAATTAATTATTAATTCATAATTCAGTTCTTGAGCCCTTATTTCCCCTATTTTCGAAATAGCTTTAACAATTATCACAACTCCTCCTTTGTTACAAATCATTTTTCAGCACAAAACAAATTATAATAGTGTTTATTGAAAAATCTGTTCAATAATCAACTATTCATATTCTATTTTTTTTTGAATATTTCTCACAAATAATTACACCTAAATTTCAATTTTGGATACTCAAAGTAGAAGTGTTATCTAAAATAGTGTATTTGTTTAATGACGGAACATCAACAGGCTTGAACAAAAACTGAGAAAACATATACAAACCATTTTTCCAAACTTTAAAATCATGTCCGCCTGGTTCTAAATAATACACATGAGGCACATTATTTTGAAGTAAATAGTCGTGGGTGCGTTTACTGAAATTGAGTAAACCATCAGCATCACCGCAGGAAATCCACAGCAATTTTAATTTTTTCTTTGCCTCTTCTGGATTTGGAACTAAAACTTCAGGT
>WSSedL1CaDRAFT_10001006_pt1 | contig 17962 bp, 17 predicted proteins | sample WetSurSL1Cattail_FD_9464 | JGI IMG/M metagenome (IMG submission 9464)
GGAAAACGTTTTTAATGCGTTGAATTTTATACTGGGCTGCCATCCAGGCAGCAATACGGCTTCTTTTGCTTCAGGCGTCGGCGTTAACTCGTTGACCGTAGCATATGGAACAAACAGAGCTGACTGGTCGTACATACCCGGAGGCATTGGAAGCGGCACGGCTCTAATTCGCCCAGATTTGCCGGAGCTAAAAGTTTGGCCATATTTTTGGCAGCAGGCGGAATATGTTTTGGGGGATGGAACCGTTGATTATATTCTGCTTGCAATGGCGGCAGAAAATTTATTTAATAAATAATCAGGTAAAGTTATGTCTAAATTAATTTGTAATAGTAGAAAAGTAAAACTGACGGCTTGTATTTTGTTCGTTGCCGCCTTATTACTTGGCTCTGGAATTATGTACGGTAAAGAAAAAGCTTTGTTGTTAGATGATAAAGCTTTAACCAATAAAGACAGCATTGCAATTGAGTTAAGACAATTACTCGATAAGGATTTTAACATATGGTATCCGTTATGTATTGATACTGTTAACGGCGGCTACTATAGCGATTTTAATTATAAGTGGGAGCTTAAAGGTCCGCAGAATAAAATGGTTGTTTCGCAGGCTCGGCATATATGGTCTACAGCCAACGCGACTTTTTTTTATGGTGAAAAATCGAAAGACGCTTTAATAAAAATAGCCGCTCACGGTTTTAGGTATCTCAATGATGTTATGTGGGATAAAGAATATGGCGGTTTTTATAACTTAGTAACCGAAACGGGAATACCATTTAAAGACGATAGAAAAATTATTAAAGAAGTTTACGGCAATACTTTTGCAATCTATGGTTTAGCCGCTTATTATAAGGCTACAGGCGATACTGCCGCCTTAGATTTAGCTAAAAAGACTTTTTACTGGATGGAAAAGCACAGCTATGATCCGGAATACGGCGGTTATTATCAGTTTATTACAAGAGAAGGCGTTCCCCTTAAAAACGGTTACAAAGGCGTTCCTCCTAAAGACCAGAACAGTTCTATTCATATACTTGAGTGTTTTACAGAACTGTATAACGTTTGGCCTGATCCGCTATTAAAAGAACGCTTAAACTCAATGTTAGTTTTATTGCGGGATAAAATAATTAAGAATGGCGAAACTTTACAATTATTTTTTAGCAAGGATTTTACTCCGGTTTCATATCGCGATTCAAGCGAATCAGCAAGAAAGAACAATTTTGAATTCGATCATATTTCATTTGGCCATAATGTGGAAACGGCCTACCTGTTGCTCGAAGCTTCCAATGCGCTTGGCATAAAAGATAATTCAGCTACAATTAACGTAGGGAAAAAGATGGTTAATTATGCTTTGGAAAACGGTTGGGATAAAGAGCATGGCGGAATTTATGACGCAGGTTATATATTTAAGGGCGAAACAAAAGTTAAAATTGTAAAAGGCTCTAAAGAATGGTGGTCGCAAATTGAAGCGTTGAATTCGTTTTTATTGATGTATGAATTATTCCCAAATGATAAAGCAAATTATTATGAAAAATTCTGCCAGCAATGGGAACATATTAAAAAATACCTTATCGATCATAAATACGGCGGCTGGTATTGGTTTAGCAAAGACGCTTCGCCGGATATTGCAAACTACGTAAAAGGCGCTATATGGAAGGTTGATTACCATACTTCGCGCGGGTTGATAAACTGTATAAAAAGACTTTCAACATTAAAACAATGAAACATTTAAGTTCAAATATTTTAAGTTAAAAAGGTATAGAAATGAAATTTACTAAATACTTTTGTTCTTTGGGCATAGCTTTAGTTTTAGCGGCTGGCTCTGGCGTAGGCGCTCAGCCCATTTTGCAGGATAGCGTGCAAAAGGAGTACGAGCCCGTAAATAAAAAAGCAGATCCGGAAGCAAAACAGCTTTTGCATTATCTGTATTCAATAAGCGGTAAAAAAATAATTGCCGGTCAGCACGGTTTTTCTGAAAAGCCTGATTTTTTTATTGATACCGTTAAAGGCATAACTGGTAAAAAACCGGAAATATGGGGAGGCGATTTTATAGATTATTATAAAGAAGGTAACGGGAAAAATGTTATTATTAACGCTTTTAAGAAATATAAAGAAGGCTACATAATTAATCTTATGTGGCATCAGGGCAGACCGCTTGATACGCCTCCATACGGTTGGAAGGAAAGTATTCAAAACAAAATGACAGATAGCGAATGGGTAGAACTGATTACTCCTGGAACTAAGCTTAACAAAAAATGGCAGGCTGAAATTGATGTTATTGCTATGTATTTACTTGATTTAAAAATGCTTCATGTGCCTGTTTTATGGCGTCCTTATCATGAGCTAAACGGCGTTTGGTTCTGGTGGGGGAACAGAAAAGGGGAGAACGGTTCGGCTAAATTGTATAAAATGATGTATGACAGATATGTTAATTATTTTCATCTTGATAATCTTATCTGGGTTTGGGGGCCAAACTCTCCGCGCGATTTGCCAAATGACGAGGCTTATGCTTATGAGGATTTTTTCCCGGGGCTTGAATATGTAGATGTGCTGGCCGCGGATATTTATCATAGCGACTTTAAACAAAGCCATTATGAACAGCTGCTTGAATTAGGCAAAGGTAAAGTTATTGCTATGAGCGAAGTTGGCGAAGTTCCTCCGGTTGAAGTGCTTGCCCGTCAGCCAAAGTGGACCTGGTTTTTGATTTGGGCTGATTTTGTTTATTCGCATAATACGCCAGAGAGTATCAGATCGTTATATAATTATCCTAACGTAATTACGCATGAAGATATGCTTAAAGAATATCCGCCTATGTTTTATTATAAGAAACCGCAATAAAGCAAAGAGACTTATTTAAATATAAAACAAATCCCTTAAAACAATATTTAAGGGATTTGTTTTATGATTGCCGTTTTGGACTATAGTCAGTTATTTATTTTGATATTAAAAATTAATATTGTTAATTTACCTAAATGGGCAAATAAAATGTGGGATACTGGATGTACAAAGAAGCGACTATTGAAGAAATTGCAGAACAGTTAAAATGGAACAAAAAAAAAAAAGAAGCGCGCTCTTTTTAGTTGGTGCTGGCGCTTCAGTTTCCGCTGGAATACCTGTCGCTGAAGGAATAATTGAAAATATAAAAAATCAATTCCCATACTTATGTAACAATAAAACATGTTCTAATTATTCAGATTATATGGAGCTTATTTCTTTAGCGCAAAGAAGAGAGCTCATTAAAGGGCTTGTAGATAAAGCAAAATTAAATATATCGTATTTATATCTAAGCGCTTTAATAAAAGCTGGATATGCAGATAGAGTATTGACTACAAACTTTGACGATCTGATCGAAAGAGCTCTTGCATTAGAAAATATATTTCCTGCAATATATGATTTTGCTTCGTCTCAGGAATTTATAAAGGGGGAAGCGGCAGATATTTCTTTATTTCATCTTCATGGACAAAAAGATGGTTTTATTCTTTCTAATACTAAAGAAGAAGTTGAAAATACAAAAGAAAAGATGAAAGATGTTTTTGATGATTCTATTCAAAAAAGAACTATTATTGTTGTAGGGTATAGTGGGATAAATGATCCTGTGTTTAAATTGTTGGCAGAAATGCCTGATTATGAAAATAGACTTTATTGGGTTGGATATAAAAATGAAAAACCAGAAAAACAGGTAGAAAATGAAATATTAGAGAGATATAAAAAATATGCTTTTTACATCAAGGGGTGTAATTCAGATGAGTTTATTCGCAAACTTTGCAACGAACTTAAAATTGGCGGTCCACGTATTGTCGAGAAACCGTTTAGCTATTTACAAGAAGTATTAAACTGTATTGCAAAATTTAAAATTGATGATAAAAAAACTGATCCAGTAACAGAAACTAAAAAATATGTTAATAGAGCAATAAATATATTTGAAAAAGATATTGAGAGATTTGAAAATTTTAAATCTGAGTTTGAGGAAATTAAAAATGATAAAATTACTAAATTCGCTCGAGATGCTTGGATTAATGCTGATTATAATAAATATGATGAACTGAGAAAACTTGTTAATAAAGATTCATCAGTTGAAACCATAGATTACTTCGTCCGCTTTATTTACAATATGGGTTTAGTCTCTCATAGGGATGCAATCAAAGAGCAAAATAAACAAGAAAAAGAAGAACTGTTAAATAAAGCAATTTGCAAATACAAAGAAGCCATTGAAATAAATGAAAAACATTATTATTCTTATTATAACTGTGGACTTGCTTTATTAGTTTTAGCAGAAATTAAAACAGATGTAGATGTAGAAAAAGAAAAACTATTACAAGAAGCGATTGAAAAATTTCAAAAAACTATCGATTTAAATTTTGACGATTCAAGAGTATATTACATTTTAGCTCGTTGTTATAGCATAAATAAAGAAGTTGAGAAAGCTCTCGATTCTTTTGATAAAAGTTTACGAAGGAAAAATGGACTTACAATAAAATATATTAATGAAGATAAAGACTTTGATAATATCCGTAATACTGCAAGATTCAAAGAACTGCTTGATAAGTATTTCCCTGAATAGAGAAGAGAGCTATGAGATAATATATTAAACATAAAAAAAGCAAGACCTCAATTAAGAAGCCTTGCTTTTTTTGTAATTTCTTGTGGTTTGTGTTAGAAGCCTAAGACCGAAATGGAGTTTTTAGCGAACTCAACTAACGGGGTAAAGTAAAGTCCTAATACTAAAACCGGGATGACTAACATCAATAACACAACTGCATTTGGAAAGCTCACTTTAAGTTCAATTGGAGCGCCTTCAGCTTTGCGTAAGAATAAATGCTTTAACACTCTCATGTAGTAGTAAAGAGATACAACTGAGTTAAGCACCATTATTACCGAAAGTAAAAACATTTTTGCATCAACAAGCGCAATAAAAATATAAAGCTTGCCAATAAATCCAGCCGTAGGAGGCAGACCTGTAAGCGATACTAAAAATATTGCGAACGATACGCCAAGGAATGGGGAAGCGTAACCAAGACCGTCAAAGTTATCAATCTCTTCGCTGCCAATTTTATTTGAAATAAGCATTACTACGAAAAATGCTCCAAGATTCATAAAGAGGTAAATTGCAAAATAAATTAGTATTGCAATCAATCCCTGATTAGATAAAACAGCCATAGCCGCAAGCATGTAGCCAGCGTGAGCAATGCTTGAGTATGCAAGCATTCTTTTAAGATTATCCTGCCAGAGAGCCGCAAAGTTGCCAAGCGTCATAGTAAGAATAGATAGGACAAGTAAAATTGTCTTCCAGTCTACAGCAGGCAACAGCTGCCAGTAACCATTAAGCGAGTTTTGAATAAAGGCTACTTTAATAAATCTGATTAATAATACAAACCCAGCCGATTTACTTGCCACGGATAAGAAAGCGGTAATAGTAATAGGAGCGCCTTCATAAACGTCCGGAGTCCAGAAATGGAAAGGAGCGGCTGAAATTTTATATCCAATACCAGTGAAAACTAACAACCCTGCAAGTAAAAGAATAACTCTGTTTGTTTCAGGGGAGCGGAGTATATAGTTAATTTCGTAAAGGTTAGTGCTTCCTGTAATACCAAAAATAAGAGAAATACCAAACAGCATAATTCCCGAGGAAACTGCGCCGTAAATAAGATACTTCAAAGAAGCTTCGCTGTTTCTTAAAGATTGTTTTGTTATACCAGCCAGGACGTAAGAACTAAGAGAAACCAATTCCATCGAAACGTAAACAAGAATAAGATCCGAAGCAGAAATCATAAAGAACATACCAAGGATCATTCCAAACAGCAGGGCATAGTACTCGCCCAATTTACTGCGCGATTCGTTAATTTCGTTAGAACTGAACGAAAACAGGAATACAAAAAACGAGGCTGTAAGAACCAAACCTTTAAAGAAAGCGCCCATCGAATCGACTGTAAGCATGCCTTTATTTCCAGAGGAGCTAAAAGCGAATGCGTTCATCGAAAACTGTTCAAGCACAAAGTACCCCGCGGCAATAATACCCGCAAGAGCAATATAGTGAAGAAGCTCTTTTTTCTTTGTTATTATTAAATCTGCCACAACAATAATAACTAAAGACGCGGCCAGAATTAATTCCGGTTTAATATACGGGAGACTGTTAAAAAGGTATTTAAGTTCCATTTTATATATATTTACTTAAAAAACAGGTTAAAAAATCAATATTTACCAACAAGAGAATAAAGCTTTTGAGCGTTATTCATAAAATCGGTTAATGCGTTAACTGATGAATTCATTAAATTAAGCATAGCCGAAGGATAAATGCCTAAGGCGACAATAACTAATGCAAGAGGAACAAGCATAGCGTATTCTCTGAAACTAAGATCAGGAAGCTTATTCCATTTTTCTTTAAGTTCGCCTAAGTAAATTCTTTGGAACGTCCAGAGCATATAACCGGCGCCAAGTAAAATACCAAGAGTAGAAACAATAGAGATAACTCTAATAGAAGGAACGCTAAATGATCCAAGGAATACAAACGATTCAGAAACAAATCCGCTTAAGCCAGGAAGTCCGATAGCCGCAAAGAAAGCAAGAGTAGTAAAGCCGGTGTAAATAGGCATCTGGTTAGCAATTCCGCCAAAATCATCAACGCCTCTTGTATGAGCTCTATCGTAAATAACTCCAACTCCAAGGAAGAGCATTGCAGTTATTGTTCCGTGGTTAAACATCTGGAGTATAGCTCCGGAAAAACCGGCTGAATTAAGAGCCGACATTCCAAGCAGCACATAGCCCATATGCGACACGGAAGAGTAGGCTATAATCTTCTTATAATCTTTTTGAGCCATAGCGCAAAGAGCGCCATAAATTATGTTTATCATACCAAACAGCGCTATATACCAGGCTAACTGATGGGTGATTTCAGGGAAAACAGGATAACTAATTCTTAAGATTCCGTAGGTTCCCATCTTCAAAAGTACGCCTGCCAGAATAACGCTTATTGCAGTAGGGGCTTCAACGTGAGCGTCAGGCAACCAGGTATGGAAAGGGAACATTGGAATTTTAATTGCAAAACCGACAAACAAAGCTATAAAAGCTACTAACCTTAAGTTATTCGGATTAAAGGGGGAGAGAATTCCAGTAGCCGTGAAATTCTTCGGATCCATCATTGCAATAATGTTGAATGTAAATATTTTTGATCCGTTTGCCAGAGTTTCAGTAGTACTGAAATACAAACCGATCATTACTAACAGCATAAACACGCTGCCAAATAAAGTGTAAATAAAGAACTTAATAGCCGCATATTCTCTTCTTACGCCGCCCCAGATTCCAATTAAGAAGTACATAGGGAGAAGCATCAATTCCCAGAAGATGTAGAAAAGGAAAAAATCTAAAGAGACAAAAACTCCAAACATGCCTGTATCAAGCAGAAGGAACAGGGCAAAGTAGCCTTTTATCGATTTGGAAATATTCCAGGAAGATAAAGTAGCAATAAAAGTAATTAATGCTGTAAGGAAAACCATCGGAGCGCTTAATCCGTCAATCCCTAAGAGATAATCAACTTTAACATTGCCTAACCAGGTAAGCCCTGAAATATCAATCCATCTGAATCTTTCGATAAACTGAAACGTATTCAGATTGTTGATGCCGCCCAACGCATAGTTATAATAACGCCAGATAAATCCGGCGGTTACAAGCTGTACGCCAGTGACCAGTAAAGTTAACCATTTTATTAAAATTTCTTGCTTTTTAGGAACAAACAAGATTAATATCATTCCCAAAATAGGAAGAAATGTTATGAACGATAATATAGGGAAGTTTTCCATATTACAAATACGCCTTATAGAATCTTAATTATATAAAAACTCAATTATCAAAATGACTTAAATAAAAACAATAAAATAACCAGAGAGAACACAACATATATTACATAAGTCTGTACTTTTCCAGTTTGGAGTTTTCTGAAGAAAATTCCAATAAACCCGCTTATATAAGCTAAAAGGTTTACAAATCCGTCAACAACAATGCTATCAAATTTAGCGCTGAATCTTGAGGCAAAACGAACGACAACAGCAGAGCCGTTAACTATTCCGTCAACAATATTAGCGTCAAACCAGTAAAGTATTTTGCTTAAAAACATCGTCAGCCAGATAAAAGTATAGTCATACAGCTCGTCAAAATACCACTTGTGGTAAGAGAAGTTGTAAAGCGGTTTTAACGCATTAGCTAATTTGTCTGCGCTGATCTTTTTCCAATGATAAATAACAAACGCCATCAAAATTCCAAATCCGCCGACTAAAATAGATAAGAGTATAGCCGGATAATGATAGGAATGGAAAGTTTCAGTATATGATTCTGAATGAATTATTTCTTCCTGACCTTCCTGAGCAGGCTGTTCGGTAATGATAGTAGTTCTTGTAGGAATAATATCATTATTTACCACTGAAACTATTGCTTTAGTATTATCCTCTTTTTTAATTTCGCCAGGCTTAGCAAAACTCTTCATAAAGTCGAACCTTGCAAAGTTAGGCACTATGGTTGCCGGAGTGTGAACCCATTTAGGTAAAAACCAGCCGGCGTCAGCTGAAATAGGATTAGGAGTATACCAAATAAAAATTGAAAGAGTTGATAAAACAACTAAAGGAATAACCATAGAATATGGCGATTCGTGAACATGCTCAAATTTTTCTTTATCGTTCGGTTCGCCGTGGAAAGTGATGATAACCAAACGGAACATATAAAAAGCTGTTAATGCAGCTACAAAATAACCAACGACAGGGAATACCCAGTATCCGGTAAGTTTGCTAAAAGCTAATGTTCCGGCTAAAATACCGTCTTTACTTAAGAAACCTGAAGTTAGAGGAACTCCTGAAATAGCGAGAGTGGCAATTAAGAAAGTAGCATAAGTAAGAGGCATCTTTTTTCTTAATCCGCCCATTTTAGTAATATCTTGTTCGTGGTGCATTCCAAGAATAACAGAACCGGAACCAAGGAATAAGCAGGCTTTGAAGAAAGCGTGCGTAATAAGATGGAAGAATGCGTAAGAAAAAGCTCCTACTCCCATAGCCATAATCATGTAACCAAGCTGGCTAATAGTAGAATAAGCTAAAACCTTTTTAATATCTTTTTGCGTCAGAGCTATAGTAGCAGGAATGAAAGCGGAAATTGCTCCAATAATAGCAATAACCAATAAAGCGTCCGCCGTAAGCATAGCAAAAACTCTTGCTACTAAATAAACGCCTGCTGCAACCATAGTTGCGGCGTGGATTAATGCGCTTACAGGAGTAGGACCTTCCATAGCGTCAGGCAGCCATACATGCAAAGGGAACTGAGCCGATTTACCGACAGCTCCGCAGAAAATTAACAGACCAGTTATTGTAAGCCAAAAACCGCTGTTAAAAGGTAAAACGCCTGCTGAAATCTGAGCAAAAATCTTATCGAATGTAAATGTATGATAAGTAACAAACAATAAAAGTATACCGGCAAACATACCAACGTCGCCGACTCTGGTTACTAAGAAAGCTTTTTTAGAAGCGTCTGAAGCAGATTTTTTCTCGTACCAGAAACCAATTAGCAAATATGACGAAACGCCTACTAACTCCCAGAAAATGTACATCATCAGAATATTATGAGTGAAGACGATACCGTTCATAGAGAAAGTAAATAACCCAAGATAAGCATAATATCTGTTGAAACGTTTGTCGCCTTTCATATAAACAAGAGAGAAAATATGAACAAGCATACTGACGAGAGCTACAACAAACATTAAAAGAACCGTCAGGTTATCGAGCATAATGCCAAGATCAATTGAAATATTGGGGAGTATGGCGGAATTTTTAATATCAATCCAGGTAAACTCCGAAATTATTCTTGCATTGACAAACTGAGTAAGTTTGAAAAAAGCCAAAACCACAGTTAATGCAAATACAGAGCAAATAACCAGAATTTCGAAAGCATACATCTTTTTTATTCTTTTTCCGAATAAAAGGGTAAAGAAAAACCCAATTAATGGGAGAAAAAGAATAACTATCGATAAATTTGTTAGTGTAATTTCATTCATATCTTATTCTTTTAGAGAATCAATTTCATCAACGTTAATTGAATTGAAGGTTTTATAAATATTTAAAACAATAGCTAATGCAATTGCAGCTTCAGCCGCAGCAAGAACTACTACAAAAAGAGCTATTAACTGTCCCTGATTTCCAAAGGCGCCAAATTTTGCAAAAGCTACAAAATTTATATTAGCTGAATTTAACATAAGTTCTACGCCCATTAAAACCATAACTGCGTTTTTACGGGTAACTATGCCAAAAATTCCAAAAGAAAAAAGCACAGCGCTAATAACTAAAAAGTGATTTAATCCTACATTTAACATTTTTTAAGCCAAATATTATTTTCTTGCAATTGTTGCAGCGCCAATTAACGCCACAAGTAATAAAATACCTAATAATTCAAAAATCAGAATATATTCATTCATCATAAGCATACCCAGATTGGCCGTAGTTGAAGCTCCCGGAAGGGCTGTTCCAACTTTTTTCCATTCAGTGTTAACTAATAACGAAATTAATATGCCCGAAAAAGCTCCAACTGCTATAGTAGCGGGGAGTATCTGAGTCGCGCCTGTTCTAATCTGTACGTTAACAATTTTATTAGTTAACATTACGCCAAATAACAGAAGAATTAAAATTCCGCCAACATAAACTATTATCTGAACGACAGCTAAGAAATCGGCTCCAAGTAAAACATAAATACCGGCAACGCCAAAAAATGTAAGCAGCAAATTAAAAGCTGAATAAATAACGTTACGGGTAGTAACTACAAAAAACGCCGATACCAATGTAATTGCGGCAAACAGATAAAATATTATATTATATAAATTCATTTTTTAACAAAAATTAATTGTTTGAACTTTCTTCTTTAGGCTTTTCTGGAGCGGGAGCTGCAACCGGTTTGGGTTCTGCGGCAGCCGCGGCTTTCTGAGCTGCTTTTTCAGCCTCTAATTTAGCATAACTATCTTTTTTCTCATCAACTTCAGCAGGAGTAAGAGTAGCAAAGTTGTAAAGAAGATTGTCTCTTTCAAATTCAGAAAACTCGTAAATAGAAGTCATCTTTATGCATTCAGTAGGGCAGGGGAAAACGCATAACTGACAGCAGCAGCATTTTGCAAAATCAATATTGAACTTAGTTACCCAAAGAGCTTTTTTCTTGCCATTAGAAGTTTTACCAACTTCATCTCCAGGAACAGATTTAACAGTTTCAATTTCTATGCAGGATACCGGACATGCTCTTGCGCATTGGTCGCAGCCGATGCAATCGTCCATGTTAACATAAAGACGGTTTCTTGATCTTTCAGGAAGTTCAACTTTTACGTCCGGGTATTGAATTGTAACCGAAGGAGTAAAAAGATGTTTGAAAGTGATTTTCATCCCGACTAAAACAGTCCAGATACCGCTCCATGTATTTAAAAAATATTGCTTAATCATCTTATAAAACTACCAATAATCCTACTATTAATAAATTAGCAAAAGCGAACGGGATAAGATATTTCCAGCATAAAGTCATCAGCTGATCTACTCTTAATCTTGGGAGCGTCCAGCGAAGCCACATCTGAACAAAAACGAATAAACATCCCTTTAAAGTAAACCAGAAAAGCTGTTCAAAAGGAACTAACCAGCTTACGCCAAGTAAATTGCCTAAATAACCAAATGGAGATTGATAACCGCCGAAAAATAACGCTGAAACAATGGCTGAAACAGCAAACATATTGGCGTACTCTGCAAGAAAAAACATTGCGAATTTCATACCTGAGTACTCAGTATAATAACCGGCTACTAATTCAGAATCCGCTTCCGGCACATCAAAAGGAGTTCTGTTAACTTCCGCTAAAGTGCTTATAAAAACAATGACTGCGCCTACAATCATAAAAGGGATAAGTAAAAACTTAGTTAGGTTTAAGCCAGGCCCACCTAAAATCATCCAGTTCCAGAAATGACCCGTCTGCATTTCGCTTAAATTAAGAAGACTTGTAGTGCCTGTAACAGTAATTAACGTAACTACTACTAAAAAAGTAGGAATTTCGTAACTAACAAGCTGAGCGGCAGAACGCATAGCTCCTAAAAGCGAATATTTGTTATTAGAAGACCAGCCGGCCATTAAAATACTAACTACGCCAAAACTGGAAACTCCTAATATATAAACAATACCAAGATCGAGTTTTGTGCCTATAAAATTGCTTGTAAAAGGAATTGCCGCAAAAGCAGCATAACTGCCGATAAAAGTCAATACAGGAGCAATATTAAAAAGAGGTTTGTCAACTTCGTTTGACATTATATCTTCTTTTTGGAAAAGCTTAAGGATATCGGCAATAGTTTGAATTATACCATGATATCCGGTTCTCATTGGTCCTAAACGATCCTGCATGTGGGCTGAAACTTTTCGTTCCATCAACACTGCTACAAGCGCAAAGGGGAGTATGAACAAAAACAAAGGAAGACAGGCGCAAATAATGCCTGCTATTATTTCGTTTCCTATTAAACTTGAAAGCCAATCAAAAATCATCTGTCAACTTCTCCCATTACTATATCGATACTGCCAAGTATTGCAATAACGTCTGAAATAAAGCAGCCTTTGCATAATTCACCCAAAACGGTAAGATTTACAAAAGAAGGCGGTTTAACTTTAACTCTATAAGGATTAAGGCTGCCATTGCTGACAATAAAAAAGCCTAATTCTCCTTTGGGATTTTCTGTTCTGGCATAGACTGTCCCTTCAGGCGGTTTTACTCTTTTAGGTAAAGCCGAAGTAACGTCTCCTTCAGGAATTTGCTCTAGCGCCTGTTCAATAATGCGTAAACTTTGTTCCATTTCTACAACGCGAACAAAATACCTGTCCCAACAATCGCCAACCTGTCCGAAAGTTCCTTTTCCTACAGGAATATCAAAATCAAACTTGTCATAAATAGAATACGGATCGTTTTTGCGAAGATCCCATTTTATACCGCTTCCTCTTAAAGAAGGTCCAGTGATGTTATAGTTAATAGCAGCTTCTAAAGGAAGAACGCCGACATTGGCGGTTCTTTCGATAAAAATTTTATTATAACTAAGTAAATTGTTTAACTCTGCAACATGAGGTTTGAAATACTGTACAAACTCTTTAGCTAACCGGATAAAATCGGGGTGAAGATCGTGAGAAAGACCGCCAATCCAGATATAATTATAAAGCATTCTTGCGCCGCAGGTAAGCTCAAACAAACTAAGAATCTTTTCCCGGTCTATGAAACAATATAAAAACGGGGTAAAAGCTCCAATATCAAGACCAAAGGTGCCAAGCGCAACAAGATGCGATGCAATCCTTTGAAGCTCTACCATAATAACTCTTATATATTCAACCCTTTCAGGAACCTGAATATTCATAAGTTTTTCGCAAGTGATAGCATAAGTAAGTTCATTACTCATTGCCGCAAGATAATCTAATCTATCAACATAAGGAATAACCTGAGGATAGGTCATAGCTTCGCAGTGTTTTTCAAAACAACGGTGAAGATAACCAAGATGAGGACGAACGTTAAGAACCAATTCGCCTTCCAACTCAAGTTCTAACCTAAGCACGCCGTGCGTAGACGGATGCTGAGGTCCCATGTTTAATACCATTTCTTCTGTTTTTAGAGCCATATCTTTGTTAATAAGGAACCTTCATTCCCTGATAAAATTCTGGGTTTCTATAATCTTTTCTTAAAGGATAACCGGCTTCCCAATCTTCCGGCATCAAAATTCTTCTTAAATCGGGATGGTTCAAAAATTTTATACCATACATATCAAAAGCTTCTCTTTCGTGCCAGTCTGCATTGCGCCAAACATCAGAAACAGATTCAACTTCAGGATTTTCGCGCGAAGTTGAAACTTTAAGAGTAGCTTTCTGTTTTTGGTTAATTGATTCCAAATGATAATAGACGCTTAAAGTTCCGCCCTGTATGCCTTTGAAACCTTCCTCCAGCTCAACTTTTTCTCCATTTGCGTCGTCGACGCCAGAAAGAAGAACAAGACTGCAAAAATCTAGTTCTGAATCGTCGCGTAAAAAATAACTAACCTCTTTTATTTTAAGAGGGGCAATAACAATAACCTTTTCAAAAGGGGACTTGGCGTTCAACTCAATTATTGAATCTCCAAATTTCGCTTTTAGTATTTCAAAAATTTCTTCGTCGTTTTTCATGCAGATTTTTTAACCGTCGATTCGTTTCTTATTTTTTCCTGAAGTTTTAACAGTCCTTCTAACAGCGCTTCAGGTCTTGGAGGACATCCCGGGACGTAAACGTCTACAGGGATAACTCTATCAATTCCTTTTAATACATGATAACCATGATCCCAATAAGGTCCGCCGCAGTTTGAGCAGCTGCCCATAGAAATTACATATTTGGGGTCTGGCATTTGTTCGTATAATCTCTTAATTCGCTGCGCCATCTTAAGCGTAACTGTTCCGGAAATAATAATCACGTCAGCCTGACGCGGGGAATTACGCGGAATAACGCCGAATCTGTCAAAATCGTAGTGAGATGCGGAAGTAGCCATCATTTCGATAGCGCAACACGCTAAACCAAAACCGACCTGCCAAAGAGAAGACAAACGAGCCCAATTTAGCAAATCGTCAGTTTTTGTGATGACGATATTGCCATCAGAGAATTCTTTATCTAATAAACCCATAGTATATTTTTATAAAACTGAAGCTTTTTTTTGTGGTTCAGAACCATTAATTATAGTCGTATCGAACTTTTTAATATCCAAAACGGGAGGAACTATTTTAGGTCTATCCCATTGTAAATCGCCTTTTCGCCATTCGTACGCCATTCCTAGACCCAATACAAATAGAAAAGTAAATCCAACCAGATATCCAACTATTCCAAAACTTTTATAAGCTAAAGCCCATGGAAGAAGTAAAACAACTTCTACGTCAAAAATTAAAAATATAAGAGCTATTACATAAAATCTTATATTAAATTTTACCCATGGAGATCCTTCAGGATTTTCGCCGCACTCATAAGTTAAGAGTTTTTCTTGAGTTGGTCGGGCTGGTCTAATTAGACTGGATAAAAATATAGCAAAAACTACAAATACCGCAGCTAATAGAATAAATATAAATATATTACCAAAATCTGTTAACATAAACCAAATAAATTTTATTTCCTAAAATAACATAACAGCTAAATAATGTCAAGGAATTGAAAATTAATAAATTAAACATAGCATTATTAACCAATTTGTATTATGACGAAAGCTTTATTCAAATAATTACAATTCATAAATAAAAGAATAATAAGCGATAGAAAAATCCACTAAAATGGATATTTATACAATAATATCCTCAAATAGCAAGAAAAAAATTATACTAAATAATTAATAGCATATTTAAATAAAATAGTTTTTATTAAAATTTAATTGTTATTCAATAATTGTAACGTGACAAAAAATGTATGTTTTAATTTTATAACAACATCAGGAGATCAAAATGAAAAAACATTTATCTTTCGTACTTTTGTTCTTGTTAACTATTACGTTTGTTCAGGTTAATACTACTGCTCAAATAGTTGTGCAAAACAGCGGACTTACTACACAAAGACTTGTAGCTGTTAAACCAATTAACGAAAAAACAGTTTGGGTAGGAGGAATGGGAGGAGCAGTATTGAAAACTCTTGACGGCGGCGCTACATGGTATAGCAAGCCGTATCCTGGAACCACAGACTCAATTAGAATAAACTCAATTGCAGCATTCGATTCTCTTACGGCATGGGCATGCACTTTTAATGGCGTTACTGCAACAGGCTGCAGTATTTATAAAACTACTGACGGCGGAAATAACTGGTCGTTAAAATATGATCTTCAAAATGACTCATTTGGCGATTTTGTTTATTTTTGGGATAGTAAAAACGGCGTAGCTGTCGGCGATCCAACATCAGACAGACCAAGTTATTGGTTGATTCTTACTACTTCAGACGGCGGTGATACGTGGAACAGAGTAGATAGCGCAAAAATTCCAGCCGCTGACGGCGCTAAATTAGAGGGAAGTCTTTCAAATGGTTTTAGCGTAGTTGGAAACACAATATGGTTTGGCGCTCAATCTAATAATTCTGTCGCCGGTTATGTGCCTCGCGTTTTTTATTCCAAAGACAAAGGATTAACCTGGGCGAATAGTTCCCCAATTACTGATTTAACGAGCGTGCAGGGAGTCGGTTTTATTGACGCTAATAATGGATTTGCAGCTTCAACTGACGGAAAGTCCGCCTCTACTTCGGATGGAGGGCAAACCTGGTCGTTAGTTACGCCTGTAGGGTTTGCGTCAATAAGAGCTTTTGATTACAGGCCGGGCAATTACGATTTGCTTGCTGTTGGTTCTGGCGGTAAAATTTATAACTCTATTGATAACGGATATTCGTGGACTTCAGTAACAGACCCTAACGCTAATAATCTACGCGGAATAGGTTTCTTGCCTAATAGTAATATTTCCTGGATTGTAGGCGATAATGGAACAATTCTTAAATGGGATGAAAACGCTACTGCTGTAAATGATAAAGGCGCAATTCCGGGTAAATATGGACTTCAACAAAACTTTCCAAATCCGTTTAACCCAACTACCACTATTAGATACTCAGTTCCAAAAGAATCGAAAGTGTCTCTTTCGGTATATGACGCTTTAGGCAGACAGGTGGCTACGTTAGTTAATGATGTAAAATCTGCCGGGGAGCATCAGGCAACTTTTAACGCTTCTAATTTATCAAGCGGCGTTTACTTTTATAGGTTAAAGGCCGATGGTTTTACAGATTTTAAAAAGCTTGTTTTAATGAAGTAAAAACAAAAAAATAATGAGTTTATAAACGGGAGCTTTTAACAAGGTTCCCGTTTTTTTTGCAAAAAAAACAGAAAAATAAATTTGTAAAACTGTTGTATCCCAAAATAATAATATTTATATTCACAATAGTTCGAAGGAGATATACTATTAACGAGGGCTTTAAAGTAAAAAAATAGTTATCTCCTAAATCCTCATAATACTTATTCTTGCAAATACTTTTATACGAAAATACTGTTTTTGATTTTACGTTAAAAAAAAGAAAACAGTTTACTACTGTCCAGATATTACTCTTGTCCTGAAGAAAAATACTAATGATTATCATATAGCTTATAAAACTATATAGCCGTTTTCGGTTTGATATACAAAATAGAAGCGTCATTAATAAAAATAATTTAGGAGGTTACGTATGAAAACAAAAATTTTACAACTATGCTGTATTATCATAGTAAGCTGTTTTTTAATTCAGCCTGGATATGCGCAGAAAAAAGCAGGGAAAAAGCCTGGAGGAGCTAAAATATCAAAAGTTGCTGCAAACGCAGCTAAACCGGCGTCCATTCAGGATTGCGATTTATTAGAGCCATGGAATGGAGGAGCCGGCTGGAGCGATGCGATTTTTACTATAGATGACACAGGACTTCGCGTTGACGACGGCGCCGTAGGGCCAATTAATTTAAATTTCGACTTTACTTTTTACGGAACTATTAAAACGCAATGTTATATATCGAGCAACGGCTATATAACATTTGGAAGCTCTTATACTGGCTATTCTGCCGATGGTTTACCTTTAACAGGAGCAGACGCATCGGTTAAAATGATTGCCGGATATTTTGGAGATGTCGATTTAAGAAATCTTTCAAGCGGCACTGTTCATTATAAGGCGGGAGCTCATCGGTTTGTTGTTTTGTATGATCATGTCGGCTATTATAATAACGGAGGAGATAAACTAAATACTTTTGAAATTATTATTACAGACGGAACTGATCCTATTATAGGCGTCGGTAAAAACGTCGGTTTTAGCTATGGCGATATGCAATGGACGGAAGGAGATAATAATACGGTTGGCGTTAATGCCGGCGACGGTCAGTTTTATTATCAGCTAGGAGTGTTTTCCGCAGAGGGCTCCTCTAATTATACTGGTCCAATGTCTACAGATAGCGGAATCGACTGGCTT